>MDSV01214505.1_pt1 | contig 12311 bp, 15 predicted proteins | sample 810851 | NCBI WGS metagenome assembly MDSV01 (sample SAMN05326640, study PRJNA326480) | marine metagenome | isolation source: seawater | place: Atlantic Ocean: North East | collected 2012
ACTTTGTTTGGTTTACTATGGGAGATGTTCAAACATAGGTTCTGGCATTTGAGAACGCACGGTAGGTGGATGGATTGAAGAAGATAAGTTATAGTCAATATTCAATGTGGGCACAATGTCCACATAGATGGAAAACTGCATACATAGATGAGCAGAGAGAATACTCTGATAGTATTTTCACTATGTTTGGAACATCTATGCACGAGGTCATACAAACTTTCCTAACAGTAATGTACAATGATACTGCTAAACTAGCAGAACAATTACCATTAGAAGATATGTTACGGACTAGAATGAAACGTAACTTTGAACAGATTGTTGAGGCTAATGGTGGTGAGATGTTTTGCAGTGAAGCAGATATGGTTGAGTTTTATGGTCACGGTGTAGAGATACTTAAATTTCTTAAAAAGAAAAGAGCTCAATACTTTAGTAAGAAGGGTTATGAGTTGATTGGCATTGAAGTGCCACTTAATTATGATTTGCCTAACAATATAAAATTCGTTGGGTATATAGATATAGTAATTAGAGATACAGTTAGAGATGTAATTAAGATATATGATATAAAGACTTCCACTATGGGCTGGAACAAATGGATGAAGGCTGATAAACTAAAGAGTGACCAGTTGTTGTTGTATAAACAGTTTTACGCTAAACAATTTAATCATCCTATTGATAAGATAGAGGTTGAGTTTTTTATCGTAAAAAGAAAACTATACGAAAATTTAGACTTTCCACAAAAACGTGTACAAAAGTTTGTACCTGCTAGTGGTAAACCATCAATCAATCAAGTGGTAAAACGATTAGATGAATTTATGTCAGAATGTTTTACTTCTGATGGAGAATATAATGTAGAACATATTTATACTAAACAAGCATCTAAAAAGAACTGCAAATATTGCGAGTTCAATCAGACAGAATATTGTGACGCGGGAGTAAAGTGATGAAAGTAAATGTTAGAATGAATTTATCTCATTTTTTAAATAAACCATACGAAGAAAAAGTCATAGATAAACTTAATGCTGTACATAGTGACTCTATAAAATACTATTTAACATTGTGGTATGAGGATGGTTCAGTATCACCCAAAGATCTAAAGGACTTTTTACTAAAGTATGAATCAAGACTACATTTTAAAACAAATATAAAAGTCGGTAATAGCCTTAAACCTAATGAATTTATATGGTTTGATATAACTGATAAAAATAATGTTAATGCTTCTAATAGTCTTAGATTTCAATATACTTATAGTAGGGAAGAGGATATAATACTTGGATTAAATGAGTATCATAAATGTGCTAAATTTTGTACATCAGAAAAGCCACCTAAAAGGCAAAAGAGGAACGACTATGAGAGTAGCGATAGTAGGAAGCAGACAGTATACAAATAAAAGAAGAATACAAGAGTTCGTCTACAAACTTAAAGAAAGGTGGGGAGATGAACTAGAAATAGTAAGTGGTGGACAAAAAAATGGCGCTGATGGATATGCAAAGAAGTATGCTATAGAATTTGATATAAGATATTCAGAATTTCCACCTGCTCACTACCAGTATAATCAACATTGTATATTGGAAAGTTATAACTACGGTAAACCTTATGCGGTCTGGCATTACCACAATCGAAATAAAGAAATAGCTAAATACACAGATGTAATGGTTGCATTCATACCAAAAAATTACACATCAAAAGGAACTGAAAGTGTTTTAAAAGAAGCTAAGAAAAATGAAAAAAAATATGTAATAATAAATTAGTTTTATATATTTATATATGTATATACGGAGATTAATGTTATGTTAAAATTGACATCCGTAAAGTTATTAGACAATCTATACAAAAAATTCAAAATAAGTAATTTAGATGATAGCTTTACACTACAAAAGTTAGTAAATCGTTCAATGGACTTGTATGTTCATAATGATGAATTTAGAAACACTATTAACCAGTGGAAAAACCTTAAACCAAGTGGGAGTGCACTATGAATAAATGGTTAAAAGCGGAATTGGATTATTGGAAATCGCAACGCTCAACAGCGTTAGCCACTTTAGAGTTATATTTCAATGATTCGGTAGGTATTGGAGAACATTCCAAAATCTCTGATGAAATTCATCAATGGACTAATAAATTATCTGAGGCTACAGAAAATTTGGATAATTTGAGGGCATACTTTGGAGATGATGGAAAGACAAAAAATGTAAAATCGTTACTTAAAGATTAGAGGGTTATATGAAGAAAAAGAAAATTCTGTTATTGTCAGATGATTTGAGAATGTCATCTGGTGTCGGTACAATGTCTCGTGAAATAGTTATGGGTACTCTAGAACATTTCCAATGGGTTCAGATTGGTGGTGCTATTAAACATCCAGATGCTGGTAAATTTATTGATATGAATGATTCAGTTCGTAAAGAAACTGGTATAAAAGATGCTTATCTAAAAATAGTTCCTGTTAGTGGTTATGGAACTCCCGAATTATTAAGACATCTTATGGCAACTGAAAAGCCAGATGCTATACTACACTACACAGACCCAAGGTTTTGGGAGTGGTTATATCAAATGGAACATGAGATTAGAATGGAGATACCAATATTCTATTATAATATTTGGGATGACCTACCTTATCCAATGTGGAATGAACCATTCTATGAGTCTTGTGATTTAATTATGAATATCTCAAAACAGACTCATAATATTGTTAAAAATGTTCGTAAAAATGTTCCAACAAATGATTGGAATAACACTTATGTTCCGCATGGGATTAATTCAGAAAAATTCTATCCTATTGATGAGTTGGATGTTAAAGAGTGGGGAGACTTACTAAGTTTTAAACGAAACGTGGTGCAGGGTAGGGACTACGATTTTATAGTATTCTGGAATAATCGTAATATTCGTAGAAAACTTCCCGGTGATGTTATAATGGCATTTAAAACATTCTGTGATATGATACCAGAGGACAAAGCTAAAAGATGTGCTTTGATAATGCACACCCAACCTAAAGATCCTAATGGTACTAATTTACCAGAGGTTGTAAAAAATGTTTGTCCAGATTATGATGTTATATTTTCTCACAAAAAACTATCAGACCAACAACTTAATTATCTTTATAATATAGCTGATGTTACAATCAATATGGCTTCCAATGAGGGATTTGGATTGGGTACTTGCGAATCATTGATGTGTGGAACACCAATATCAGTAAATGTTACTGGTGGGTTGCAAGACCAATGTGGATTTAAATATAAAGATAAGTTATTAACCTATGAAGATTACGAGTGGGTTCATTCATTACATAATGATAAGAAGTGGAAAGACAATGAAGATTTAACTTGGGGTGAGTGGGCAAAACCAGTCTGGCCATCCAATAGAAGTTTACAAGGTTCAATTCCAACACCATACATATTTGATGACAGGCCTCGATTTGAAGATTTTGCTGATGCTCTTAAAGAGTGGTATGATATGGGTGTTGAAAAGAGAAAAGAATGTGGTAGATTAGGTCATGAGTTTGTTATGAGCGATGACTCTATGATGTCAGCAAAGGCTATGTGTAATTTATTTAAAGAACATATGAATAAAACATTTGAAAAATGGACACCACGTAAACGATACACAATTTTTAATACTTCGGAGGCGATATGAGACCATTAGTATTAGTTACAGGACCACCAGCAACAAGAAGTGGTTATGGCGCACACACAAGAGATTTGATTCACGCATTGATTGATATGGATAGGTTTGATATTCATATAAATTCTCTTAGATGGGGAAACACACCAATGAATGCTCTTAGTGAGGATGATCCAAAAGACAAATTAATTATTGATAGATTATTGACGGACAATAGCTTACCAAGACAGCCAGACATTCATTTTCAAGTGAGTGTACCGAATGAGTTTACTCCAGTTGGTAAATACAATATCGGTGTAACTGCTGGTATGGAAAATACAGCACCGAAGGCTGAGTGGCTTGAGGGTTTAAATAGGATGGATATGAATATTGCTGTATCTCATTTTGTGAAAAATACATTTCAATCTGTTGTCTATGATAAGATGAATGAACAAAAACAAAAAATTGGTGAATTAAAGATGATTAAACCAATGGAAGTTTTGTTTGAGGGCGCTGATTTAAACGTCTACAAAAAAACTGATGAGTTTTCTAAAGAGTTAGTAGACGAAATGGAAAATATACCAGAGAAATTTTTATTTCTTTATACAGGTCATTGGTTACAAGGTGATTTAGGTCAAGATAGAAAAGATACTGGTATGTTAGTAAAGGTATTTTGCGAGACATTTAAAAATAAGAAAAATCCACCAGCACTACTAATGAAAACAAGTGGTGCTACATTTTCTGTCATAGATAGAAATTCGATGTTAGAAAAAATTGAAGATGTAAAAAAATCTGTAAAGGGTAAATTACCTAATGTGTATTTACTGCACGGAGACCTTTTAGATGAGGAAGTAAATGAACTTTACAACCATCCAAAGGTAAAAGCTCATATTACATTTACGCACGGTGAGGGTTTTGGTAGACCATTATTAGAAGCTTGTTTTTCTGAAAAGCCAGTCATAGCTCCTGATTGGAGTGGACAAAAAGATTTTCTTAATAATACCAATGCTATTCTTTTGCCAGGAACTTTAATTGATGTTCATAAGTCAGCTGTTCCAAAAGAAATGTTACAACAAGGTGCTCAATGGTTTGCTGTGAATTATCAGTATGCTGGTCAGATGATGTTTAAGGTTTTCAAAGAATACAAAAAATATACTTTACCAGCCAAAAGACTAGCGATATCTAATAGGGGTAATTTTTCAATGGAAGGTATGGTTAAGAAGTTTCAAGAAATACTTGATAATTATCTTCCCAAATTTGAAGAGATTCCACAAGCAGTAGATTTAAAGCTTCCTAAACTTAAAAAAGTTAGTAGCTCTGATGGCGCTGAAAGTCCAGTAGGGACTATGAAATTACCACAATTAAAAAAGGTTAATCATGGAAGCTAAAACTAAATGTCCATTGTGTAAAGATTTACATAATAACTGCTTTGTAGAACAAACTGTAATTGAAGAAAAACCTTTTGAGTCATATATGTGCTTTGGCTGTGGTATGACTACCAATTCTTATATGGCTGTAGATAGTGAGCATTTAGAAAAAGCTACAGAAAATAATACTCAATTGATGAATGATTTAAAGATAGTGGATGACGAGAGAGGTTTGGTCTGGTTTCCATCAGTAGTTAATATGGGCGAAAAAGGTATAATATATCCAGACGGTAAATTAACTGATTGGTACTGGCATTATGCTAAAGTAGTGGATGTGCCCGAAGATGAGAGAGACCAATATCAAGGACATGATAGAAGATTGGATTTAGAAAATCCTGAAATATTCGGACAATTTGAATTTTTAGATGCTTGTAAATCTATGGGAATTATGATGGAAGATGCGGGTGATAAGGTTGAAATTTAGTGGCTAAGTTATCTTACAATTGGAGTAAAGTTAAACGAGGTGACATCATCTCATTCAGATATCAGAATAAAGAAGGTCGTACTTTAAGAAGGACTATATTAGTATTAGAACCAAAACTAACGAATGAAGCAAAGAATCCAAAGAGTAAGTTTTTGATGCACGGAATACAGTTAGAAGTTTCTAATCAACCTATAAACGCGGCTAGTGTGATGGAAGAAATACTAGATAAGGCTGGTCTTGTTGAAGTAGTTGATGAGGAAAAGAAGGTGTATAGAGTAGAGATAGAAGCAAATAGTCAAAAAGTTTACACATCATTGAAGTCGTTAATTAAACAACACGGAATTTACAGAACTTATAATTATGACAAAGCTAAAAGCAGTCAGGTATTTTTAGAAGATTTAAGATTGTCGCCACAATATGTAAAGGATCTTCTTAATGAGAGTTAGTTACGGTATTACAGTTCACAATGAGGCTGAAGAACTAAAAAAGTTATTGGCGGTATTATATAACAGTACTGATGATGAAGATGAGGTTGTGGTTTGTGTTGATGGTGATGATGACGCTGTAAGATTTGAGTTGGATGTGTACGCTAAAAAGTTTTCTGATTCACATAAATTTATGAAAGTTTATCAGAGAAAACTAGATAGAAACTTTGCTGCTCAAAAAAATTCAATCATAGAAAATTCAACAGGCGATTATGTATTCCACATAGATGCTGATGAATATCCAAATGAAATATTACTTCAACAATTAAAAGAAATATTACAAATAAACAATGTTGATTTACTGTGGATACCACGAGTAAATACTATTGATGGTATGAAAGACGAGCACATTAACAGATGGGGTTGGAGAGTTACAGAAAATGGTTGGGTAAACTATCCAGATTATCAAGCTCGTGTGTTCAAACGTGACAGTAAAATTCGTTGGGAAAGACCACTTCACGAAGTAATAAGAGGTTATAAAACTTATTCACATCTGCCACCACATGAGGAGTTGAGTTTGTATCATCCAAAAACAATAAAAAAACAAGAAGAGCAAAATATGTTTTACAATAAAAATTTTAGTAGAGAAATGAATGTTCGGAGGGGTATATGATATTTTGGAGAATTGTAGATAATAAGGTTCATCCAATAGAGGAAACTGATACTCTTGGATTTGAAAAAGCTGATGGTTTAGCTATTCCAGATGATTACTTAGATAGAAAAGAGTTTATGGTTATGAGAACTGCTCACGGTATAGGTGATTGGGGAATCATATCAGCAATGCCTCGTTTATTAAAAGAGAAGTATCCTGATTGTAAAGTGTATGTTCCTTCAATTGCTCTTTTAGAAAAGTTGTTTAGTCAGTACGCTGGTAATTGGAATGCATGGGGTAATCCATTTACTAATGTAGAGAATGTATTTAAACATAACCCATATGTTGATGATTTTGTAGATGAGTATGATGGAGAAATATTTCACGATCACTATAGAGTCTATGATAAAGATAACACAGATGTTCCATTGGTTGAACAGATGTTGAAGTTCTGGCAATTTAAAGATAGCGAATATAAAGACTCTCAACCAGAGTTGTATTGGTCTGATGAGGAAAAGAAGATGGGTGACGCTATCATAGAAGAGTATGTTCACGATAATGATTTTGGTTGTTTGTTGATATCAGATAGATATGATTATACAATGGATAAGTTAATAATTGAAAAGATAGATGTGGGATTAAAACACTTCTATTGGACTGAGAGACCAATTGAACAGACAGAGTTTGACTTCATAGACAAAGCATTAGATATGAGAAATATGCCAGTAAGGATTCAGTTGTATATTAAATCAAAAGCTAGATATAATGTAGGTAATCAATGTGGAACTTCTCAATTGATAACTAGATACTCTGATGTCCATAGTGTTCAGAGACAATTTCCGATAGCTCACAATCTTGTTCGTGGTGAGAATCTTTTAGATGATGAATACAAAAGAATTCATTTATCAGCTCCCGATAAATTTGAGTCTAAGACTACTACTTCATTAAAGTTTAAAGGTGACTTGATAGATTTTTTGGGGGATGATTTTAAGGATAAGAATGTAATTGAAATAGGATGTTCTTTAGGATACACAACTCACGTGTTAAGTGGTTACTTTAATAAAGTTACAGCTGTGGATTACGATCCAGCTAGGATTCAAGCAGCTAAAGATTTCAATAGTAGTAAAACAAATATAGATTATATTGTTAAAGATGTGTATGGCTCTCCGTGGGATTTCGATAAAAATCATCAAGTTGTTTTTATCGATTGTGTGCATGAATACGATTTCGTAAAAAGAGATATTTTAAATGCTATAAATTATTTCAACAAACCATTATTATTTTTTGATGACTATGGATTATTTCCAAACACAGTAATGAAATGTATAAATGAGTTAGTTGATGCTGGAACATTAAGGATTATTAAGAAAATAGGACATAAGAAAAATGTTGTCTTTGAAAAAACAGCACATAAAATATTAAAAGATTATGAGGGGTTAATATGTCAGACCGTATAATTTATACATCTGTGTTCGGTGGATACGACAAGGTTACAGAACAGAGTTCGGATGGTTGGGATTGGAAATGTTTTAGTGAGGATAATAGCTTATCATTGTATGAAGATAATAATAGAAACGCTAAAAGGTTTAAGGTACTACCACATAGATACCTACAGGACTATGAGTATAGTGTTTTCATAGACGGTAATATGACTGTTAGAGGTGACTTGGATAATTTGATTAAGAAATATTTAAGTGATACTAATGTTGCATTTTTTAGTCACGGTAATAATCATTTGGATGCCAGAAACTCTGCTTACGATGAGGCACAGACCATATTTGATTTGGGTGAAAAAAATATGAATAGAAGTCCAGAAAGAGGTATCTTAAACTATAAAGACAATCCCTTTGTTATACAGAAACAAATGGAGAGGTATAGGATGCTAAGGTATCCAGGCAATAATGGCTTGATTACTGGTATGGTTATATTAAGAAGGCACAATGAGAAAGATTGTATACAGACAATGGAAGATTGGTGGACTGAAATAAAGTATAATAGTAAGAGAGACCAATTGAGTTTTAATTACTGTGCTTGGAAGAATGATTTGAAGTTCAATTATATGGATGGCGACTCTAGAGATAATGAATACTTTTACAGAGATACAAATCCACATATAGGTAAACTATGAAAAATGTAGTTTTTATACCCAACATAGATTTAGGTAATGGTAGAAGTGATTCCTATTCCTATTCTATCAAGAGTTGGGAGAAGTGGTGTGATAATAATAATTGTGAGTTGTTGGTGTGGGAAGATTTATTGTATCCCGTAGACTATATGAAGATAACTTGGCAGAGGTATTATCTTTTTGATATACTAGAAGCTAATAAAATTAAATATGACCAAATACTGATGGTAGATGCTGATACAATTGTCCATCCTGATTGTCCTAATTTCTTTGAAGAAACAGAGGGTAAGTATTGTGGGGTTAGAGTTGATGGTTGCTATGAATGGGTATTGAGAAGTATCAGAGGATTCGGTGACAAATTATTTGATGGTATGAGAATACATCCTTGGAACTATATAAATGGTGGTTTTCAAATTGTCAATGATAATCATAAAGAATTTTTTACTGCTATGAAAGATTACTATAACGAAAATAGTGAAAAGATTAGCAGTACCATTGATGAGTTAAAGTGTGGCACCGACCAGACTATAGTAAATTATATGCTACACAAAGAAAATGTTGATGTTAAATATTTACCAAGCTGCTATAATTTGCAAGATTTATTTAGGAAGAATTTATTGGTTGTTCACGGTCAGGAGTGGTGGACTGACGAGTTACATTATTTAGATGCTGGTTGGGTATATCATTTCAATTCTATACCACCTAACCCTATGAAAAGGGATGCTAACTATTGGATAAAAAGAACATACACAGAAATATGCAAGTTATAGGATTTACTAGTGGGTACTTTGACATTATGCATCCTGGTCATGTTATGATGTTAGAAGAGTGTAAACAGTATTGTGAACACTTGATAGTCGCTGTCAATGAATACAAAACAAAAGTTAGTCAACCAGATGGTAGGTTTAAGAATGAACCAATATGGTCTCCCGATGAAAGATTGTTAATGGTTAAATCAAACAAATATGTAGATGACGCATTTTTATATGATGGAGAACCAGCTCTGTACAAATACCTATCTGAAAATGTAGATATGATAGATGTTCGTATATTAGGTGCAGACCATAAAGGAAAACCATTTACAGGTGATGATTTGCCAATCGATATAGTATTCAACAGTAGAGATCACGACTACAGCACTACTAATACTATAGCTAAAATCGTAAAGGAGAGGAGTTGATGAATGTAGAGTTTATATTTTCAGAGTTCGGTTTGAGGTCTACTGCTAATCAGCCAGATAGTTTTACTGATGAGTATAGATTAGACCCAACATATTCCTCTGTAAAAAAATTCTTTCCAGAAGCTAAGTTAACATTGTATACTGATATTGAAGAGTTAGGTAAGAACTATCCTGATGTTGAAGTAAGGTTAGTTAATATAGATGAAAGCCCTTTTACAAAGTCCAATCACAGATGGGGCTGGCATTGCTGTGATTATTATGAAGCTAAAGGTTTATTGGAGTCAACTGCTGATGTTGCTATATCGGTTGATTCAGACCTTATGTTTGTTTCACCAGATGTTAGAACTATTTTACCAATAACAAAAAAGTTTGGTGTTTGTGTTCCAACTAATGAAAGACAAATGGTGAAGGTGGATGGTATATACACAAGAGGTAATGATGGTGATTATCATTTAGATGAAGATGAAAGTAAGGGTAATTTATTAACCTATGATTTATGGTGGTGTAGTTTTGATGTAAGTGATAATAGAGGTAGAGCTTGGTTAAGTGAATTCTGTAGGTTAATGGAGACAAATCCAAAGAGAGCACCATTACAGATGAGTAGGGCTAGTTGGAATACTGGAATAAATCCTTATTCAATGCCACAACAATGGGGAGTGGGTAGTGGCTACATAGGATGTGGTAATGAAATTATATTACACGTAGGACATACTAATGTTCAAGACCATTATTTAGAAGAGAGGATATAATGAAAATATATGCTATGTTATTCGATATGGTTAGAAGTGGAAGCGGTTTAGAAGAACATTTAAAATCTAAGGGTCTACATTGTTCTGATTTTATAACTAACAGTTGGACTGCTACCACACTATCTTCTATGTTTTCTGGTATGTCACCATCTGAATTATATCCAAGAAAAGGTATCGGTTATGATGATACTTACAGACATAAAGATACATTTGAAAAACAAGTAGCAGATAAACAGATGATTTTTAATATGTTACCAGATGATTGGAACATACATATACACTCTATGGGTCCTACAAGAGGGGATACTGATAAATTTAGATTTGTTCCAGATGAAATATGTGAAATAAACAGAGACTATAATTTATACGATTATAAAGAACGTAAAGATGAACTCAATTTCGTAACAAAGATGCAAAAACTTTCAAATGAAGAAAATCATTTTATATTTTTGAAATATAATCATTATCATGATGTTATGCACGGAAATGATAACGCTAGAGAAAAGGCGGTTGAAGGGCTTAAAGGGGTTGTCGATACGATAGACTTTACTGAAGAAAATTCATTATTCTGGTTGTTCTCAGATCATGGACTTCCTAATCATATTGATATCTACATGTCACCGCCAGACTCTTGGTTAGGTTGGTGTAGTGTTACTGATAATATTACTAATAAAACTGTGAAGAAAGAAGTAATTTATATGTGTGATTTTAAAAACACCATTTTGAACAGAGCTAGAGTTGAGTCACTACCGAATGATGTTTTGGATGAACTCGATATGGATAGAATTTATGTATGTGAAGATGGTAGAGCTAATCATACAAAAGGTGGAGACAGTCAAAATTCAACAACCGTTTCAGCTATAAAAAAAATAAATGAGGGAGCTTATGTTCAACTGGCATACCATAGACCAGACAACAAAGAAAAATATAATGCCTTTGATTTAGATTTGGGTATAAAAGTATCAGATGATTCAGCAGTAACAGAAATAGCGGATGAGTTATCAAAATATCTAAAATCTTCAGAACATTGGTCTTGGTATTATGGCTTTTTAAGGCCAGCAGATGGTAGTGGGTTAATTTCCTATGTTGGGATGTGTGCTGATATAATACATCACGGACATTTGAACATTATAAAAGAGGCTAAAAAACACGGTCAGGTTATGGTTGGATTACTAACTGATTCTGCTATAGCTAGTTATAAAAGATTACCAACACTCACTTACGATCAGAGATTTGAAATTGTTAAAAACATAGTGGGAGTTTATGCTGTTGTACCACAAGAAACTTTAGATTATATACCCAATTTAAAAAAATACAAACCAACTACAGTAGTGCATGGGGATGATTGGAAGAAAGGAGTTCAAAAACAGGTAAGAGAAAAAGTAGTCGATAAGTTAAAAGAATGGGATGGTAAAGTTGTTGATGTTCCTTATACTGAGGGTGTCTCATCTACAAAGCTAAATAATCACTTGAAAGAAATAGGAACTACTCCTGATGTAAGAAGAAAGATGTTGAAAAGATTATTAGAATCTAAACCTATAGTTAGAGTATTAGAAGCTCACAATGGATTGACTGGTTTGATTGTAGAGAAAACAAAAGTTAAAACTGATGAGTTTGATGCTATGTGGCTGAGTAGCCTAACTCATTCAACATCAAAGGGTAAGCCGGATAATCAGTATGTAGACATAACCACGGTTAGTCAGACACTAAATGAGATATTTGATGTAACCACAAA
>MDSV01114584.1_pt1 | contig 12310 bp, 8 predicted proteins | sample 810851 | NCBI WGS metagenome assembly MDSV01 (sample SAMN05326640, study PRJNA326480) | marine metagenome | isolation source: seawater | place: Atlantic Ocean: North East | collected 2012
AAATAGATGATTTTCTAATGAATTGTGCTCTAAACACTGCTCACTTCCGTAATCAATACCATTAATCGTCCAGTTATAGCTCACTGGAGGATATTCCAAATCAGGATCTTGGATTAGCTCAACACACACTTCTTCAAACTCATCACATGGAACGGAAACAACATCAGGTGTCGTGGCTTCTAAGGGAGGATTATCGTAAATAAAAATACTGATATAACTCTCAATATTACCGCTTACAATTTTAAGCTTTAGCTCTTCAGTACCTTCTTCTATAAAGTCTTGTGGCACATTGAAGGACAGTGAAATTGAGTATTCACCCACTGGAACGGTAGCTGATGCAGAAAGACCTTCAATATCATCATTGAAAGACGCCTCTGAATCATCCATTTCAATGATTTCAAACTCGAAAGGATAAACAGATGGAACTAGACAAGGTCTATTGATCGTAATAGTTGAAACTCCACAATCCTCCCATGCACAGTAAACTACTTCGTCATCATCTGGATCAGGATCACAAGCTGGTGCAGCAGTTGCTTCGTATTCTGTAGAAATTGGAGAACCAAAACTACCCTCTTCTAACATGACAATTGACTCTAAAATCGAATCAGACCCATCAGCAATTGCAAGTTTGATATGGTAAGTGAGACCACAACTTACAGGGTGAGACGCTGTAAGCATTTGAGTATATCCATTGATACACGGCGGATCAGTTGCCCCTGGATTATCTATGTAATATTCGGCATTTAACTGATCATTTACAGAGCTAATTGTAATCGGAAGTGGTGGGTCAGTCTCAGGTACCTGAGCGATATTAATTGCACCGTCTGGGAATCCAGCTGGCGCTGCATAAGGTCCTGAAATTCCAGGTCCTGAAAGGAAAAACGCAAAGATATCGTTGTAAGTTGAGTTTACCCAAGCTAGATACTCGTTTGAACCAAATACGTAATTAAACGATACGAAGTCACCTGCAGGTTGGAAGTCGAACTCGAGGATGCAGACATCGTTGACTGAGCTAACTGAAAAACTTTGGCCAATCATTGGTGGAACTGAGTTTGCAACAGAAAGTAGATCAGGTTCTCCTGAAATACCACTACCACCACTCTCCCAGTTACAAGTAGCTGGGTTTGAAGCATTGTCTGTACTCAATACAAGTCCACTTTCAATGGGAAAAGTCCCACCATTTGTCATATGGCCAATCTGGGCAAGACCACCTGTCAGCTGAACGTTCGTAGCTACCACACCCTCTCCCAATAACACATTATTTACATATTGCTCGGCAGTCATGGTCTGATTGATGACCATTTGGGCTTTAAGCAAATAAAAATCACCTAGGGCAAAACCAACTAAAACAATAATAGCTGTCGTTAACTTCCTCATAATGACCTGAAATATAAACATATAAATTCCTGACTTCAAATATGAACTATCCATTATGTTTGTTGTATGGTAGAAATCAACTTTTTTTCTGACTCAAACTGTTCAGGATTATACCCTCTGAATTTATTGCGTTGCGAATCGACTTTACATTACGGCGCAAGGTCTATTTCAGTTCAATGGAAAGAGGGATTATACTCTACCGAAAATAAAATTATTAGACTGAATTCTAGAGTTTTACCTACCGAATCTTCAATTAATACTGTATCTAATTTACGACCTGGTAATCAGTGGATTTATGAAGGGGTTTTAATTGCTGAAAATGTAGGGTTGAATGAGGGTAAGGAAGTGATGGTAAAGAAGGTTCCAGAATTTCTAGAAAATGCTGCTGAAATTTTTGAAAGGTGTGGTGAGGGAATTATGGCGGACTTGGAGAGGTTGAAACATACTTGGAGGACAAGGAGTTTGAGTGAAGAGGAAAGAAGTGCCTGGGCAGAGACTGGAGTTTTTGTGCACGGACCTATGGGAAGGATTCACTGTGCTCCTGGAGCAGTGATTAGAAACTGCACACTTAATACTGAAAATGGAGATGTGGTGCTTGGTCCGGGTTCTGAGGTAATGGAGGGATCGCGAGTGAGAGGTCCTTTTGTTCTGGGTGAGGGAAGCCAAATTAAGATGGGATCGCTCATTTACGGGCCAACGACTGTTGGGGCAAAATGTAAGATTGGTGGCGAAGTGAGTAACACTGTTTTCCACGATTACAGCAATAAAGCACATGGTGGTTTTATGGGGAATAGCGTAATTGGGTCTTGGTGTAATTTAGGAGCAGAATCAAGTACCAGTAACTTAAAAAATAATTATTCTGAAATTAAGATTTGGGATGAACGAAGTCAGAGGCTAGAGAATAGCGGAAGGCTTTTCTATGGATTGTTAATGGGAGATCACAGTAAAACCGCTATTCATACAGAGTTTAACGCTGGTAGTATCGTGGGGACTTTTTGCAATGTATTTGGTCTTAATACTCCTACAAAACATCTTAAATCATTCTCATGGGGAGAAGCTGGCGTACATGAAATTGACAAGGCGATTAAAACTGCAAAAAAAGTAATGAATCGTAGAGGAATCAAGATGAATACGAAGCAAGAAGCTAGCGCCAGAGAGTTATTTAAAAGTCTACGATAACTTGGAATTGAGAGTAATTGGAAGATTTGGCATAAACGATATGACACGCTGTCAGAGAAGACAGCAAGATTGTTTAAAATAGGGATTGGCATACAGCTTGCCTTAAAATGTCCGAATAGAATTAAGAATATGATTAAATTAGATACAGACCATGTGCTTTTATCGGATACGCAGGACCATGACATTATCCCGCTTATTTCTGAGGAAGATGAAAAAGCAATTCACAATAGTGATCTTCCTGAGACCCTCCCCCTACTGGCTTTGAGGAACACTGTGCTTTTCCCCGGAGTAGTTATTCCTATTACTGTTGGAAGAGACCGGTCGATTAGATTGATTAAAGAGGCGCATAAGAAAAAGCATGCAATAGGTGTTGTTTCTCAAAAAGATTCTGATGTCGAAGTTCCTCTTGGAGGCGATTTGAACAAGCTAGGAACAGTAGCTAAGATTATGAAGATGCTTCGCATGCCCGATGGAACAAATACAGTAATTCTGAGAGGTGAGCGTAGATTTTCTTGGGATGAAATAATTCAAGAAGAGCCATATTTAAAGGCAAATGTTAAGCCATTTGGTGGAATAGAAGAAGTTCCGAATACTAAAGAAACACAAGCATTAAAGGAAAGCTTGAAGGAGTTAGCTATTGGTATCATAATGATGAGTCCGGGTATTCCGTCTGAAGCAGCTGGTGCAATAAAGAATATCAAGAGGTTGAGCTTCCTCGTGAATTTCATTGGGTCAAACTTAAATACTTCAGTAGAAGATAAGCAGAAGCTTCTGGAGATTGAATCATTAGAAGAAAGGGCTAACAAGGTTCTGGAAATGCTTCATCGAGAGAAGCAAATGCTTGAATTGAAGAATGATATTCAGAGCAAAGTTAAAAGTGATCTAGACCAACAACAGAGAGAGTTTTTCTTGAATCAGCAAATGAAACAGATTCAAGAAGAATTGGGTTCGAATCCGTTAAAGGAGGAGATTGAGGAGAAAAAGTCAAGGGCTTTGAAGAAGGATTGGCCTAAAATAGCTCAGGAGGCTTTCGATAAGGAGATACAGAAGTTAGAGAGGATGAATCCTCAAGCAGCGGAGTACAGCATGCAATCGAACTATATTGATTTATTGCTCGATTTGCCATGGAATTCAAAGTCTGACGATAACTTCGATCTGAAGAATGCTATCAAGGTCCTAGATAGTGATCACTACGGACTTGAAAAGGTTAAAGAGAGAATTGTTGAGCACTTAGCTGTTCTTAAGATTAAAGGAGACTTAAAGGCTCCAATTATCTGTCTGTATGGACCTCCAGGTGTTGGTAAGACTTCTCTGGGAAGAAGTATAGCAGAAGCACTTGGAAGGAAATACGTGAGGATGAGCCTGGGAGGACTTAGGGATGAAGCAGAAATAAGAGGGCACAGAAAAACCTACATTGGAGCAATGCCAGGAAGGATTTTGCAAAACCTAAAAAAAGCTGGAACTTCAAATCCATTATTTGTTCTTGATGAAATTGACAAACTTGGATCAGACCACCGTGGTGACCCATCCTCTGCCCTTCTAGAAGTTCTAGATCCAGAGCAAAACAGTACATTCCACGATAATTATTTGGACTTAGACTACGATTTAAGCAGAGTTATGTTTATCGCCACATGCAATGATTTAAGCACGATTCAACCTGCGCTGAGAGACAGAATGGAAATTATCGAAGTAAGCGGCTACACGATTCAGGAAAAAATCCAAATCGCAAAAAAGCACCTTCTTCCAAAGCAGATTAGGGAATCTGGACTCAAGAAGAAAGATATCCAAATGCCAATTGCTACAATTGAGAAGGTTGTTGAGCAATACACTAATGAATCTGGCGTTCGTGGACTAGAGAAGAAAGTGGCAAAGATTGTAAGAAATAGAGCTAAGGAAATGGCTATGGAAGATCCATATACTGTTGAGATAAGTGCAGACAATCTAAAAGATATACTTGGTAGACCGAGGGAAAAAGATAGATATCAAAACAACGACGTTGCCGGCGTAGTAACTGGGCTTGCTTGGACTCCAACTGGTGGAGACATTCTCTTTATCGAGACTTCTCTAACTCCTGGGAAAGGTAAATTGACTCTTACCGGAAATCTGGGAGAAGTGATGAAGGAAAGTGCAATCATCGCACTAGAATACCTGAAATCTCACTCAAAAGACCTAGGAATTGACCAAGGTGTATTCGAAAAGTGGAATGTACATGTTCATGTGCCACAAGGAGCTATCAAGAAAGATGGTCCAAGTGCAGGTATCACCATGCTTACAGCACTTGCATCTGCATTCACGCAGAAGAAAGTCAGAAAGTATTTAGCGATGAGTGGAGAAATTACTCTTCGTGGCAGTGTTCTTCCTGTTGGAGGCATCAAGGAAAAGATTCTCGCTGCTAAGAGGGCAGGAATTAAGGAAATCATCCTTTGCGAGCGAAATAGACAGGATATTGAAGATATCGACGCTAGATATCTTAGAGGCATGAAGTTTACTTACGCAAACAAGATGAATGAAGTCGTTAGGCGTTCTCTTTTAACCCAAACAGTAGAATCTCCATTAGATTTTATATCATAAAAATAATGAATAGACTAACTACTTTTATAATTTCAGCTTTTACGCTACTAAGCGCAAGTAAGTTTAATGCTCAAACAACAATTTGGTCATCAACGGCATTAGACTTACCTATTGACGCTCGGTCTTCAGGTTTGGGATTTAAAGTAGTGGCGGATATAGGATACGATGGTTTTGCTGGTAGTTACAATCCTGCTCAAGTTGATTCAATCAATTCAAGAAAAGTACACCTCTCCTATCTCAATTATTACGCGGGGGTTCAATACGGATCTGTGAATTCAATAATTAAGAGTACAAACAAGTACGCTATTCACGCTGGCGCAAGATTTGTTACTTACGGTGAATTTGAAGGCTTTGACGCTTCAGGATGGCCTACTTCTGGTTTTTCTGGAGGGGATTACTTTCTTCAATCAGGTTACACTTACAAAATTGACTCTAGTCTAACTCTTGGAGCAACCCTTTGGGGAGGATTCCGAAATCTAGCTACAGAAAACGTAGGGTCTATAGGATTTGATCTAGGGTTCATGAAGCGATGGAAAGAAAAGTATATGGCTGCTGGCTTCCTTATATCAGGTTTTGGCGGTCAATTTGGAGCCACTGGTTCTCAGCCTGTAGGCTGGATTCCGTATAATCTACAATTTGGTCTAACAAAAGGCTTTAATCACGCACCTTTTACGTTATTCATGAATTTACAAAACCTTCAGAAATGGGACTTAGCTCCTGAAGGAACTTATGACGATTCAATTGATCCGTTAACTGGAGAAATCATTCCAAATGGGAAGTGGAAATTTGGCGACCAACTATCAAGACATTTAAACGTGGGTGTGGAACTCAAGTTTGGCCAAAATTTCATTGCTCAAATAGGCTATGACAACAGAAGAAGATTAGAAATGATGTCAGCGGGAAGGCAAGGAACCAACGGCTTTTCGATTGGACTAGGAATGGCGTTTAACGATTTACATGTCAGGCTAGCTAGAAACACTTATCACTTTGCCGGTTCTTCTACCCATTTAAGTATTGGCATCAACCTTCCGAGGTAGTATCTTCGAAAAATGGCAAAGCGCAGAATTACCATAGCAATTGACGGCCACTCTTCAGCCGGAAAGAGTACTATGGCAAAGGCTATTGCCCGAGAACTTAATTACGTTTACATAGACACTGGTGCGATGTACAGGGCTTCTACCCTATTTGCCATGAAGGAAAGACTTATCATAAACAGTCAAGTTAATGAAGAAGGACTAGTAAATGTTTTAGACAGATTATTTCTTTCTTTTAAATATAATCAAGCAACAGAAACTTCTGAAATACACCTTAGCGGTATAAATGTCGAGAAAGAAATCAGAACACTAGAAGTTGCAAAAAACGTAAGCCAAGTCGCAAAAATTCCGGCTGTGAGGAAGAAGCTTGTTGCACTTCAAAAAAGAATGGCAGAAGGTGCAGGCGTAGTGATGGATGGAAGAGATATTGGAACTGTAGTACTTCCAAACTCAGAACTAAAATTCTTCATGACTGCTGATCCTGAAGTTAGAGCTTGGCGACGGCTTAAAGAACTAAAAAATAAAGGCAAAGAAACGACTTATAATAAAGTACTTGACAACGTGCTTCACAGAGATAAAATCGATTCAGAAAGAGCCGTAGCTCCACTTAAAAAAGCTGAAGATGCAATTATAATTGACAACAGTAATCTCACTAAGGAAGAGCAATTTGAATTTATGTTGAACGTTGCTAAAAAGAGGATGAAAATATGATTGCAAGAACTATTCTATCAACATTAGCATTTTCACTTGTATTTCTTAGCTGTGCCCAGCCGTCAAACCTCGAGTCTAGTATTAAGACCCCTGAGTTCCTTTCTGACAAAGGTGCCATAGCATATGCAGACTCAGTTATTGCAAATCTCAGTATTGAGGAAATGATTGCTCAGCTGTTAATGATTCCTGTGTATTCTAAGACTGACACTACTGGATGGAGTGAGGCTGAACACTGGGTTAGTTCTCTGGGGTTAGGCGGAATTATTGTAATGCAAGGTGGTCCTGAAAACCAAAGAATTAGAATCAAGAGAATGCAGAACCTTGCTGAAGTGCCGCTATTAGTTGCTTCAGATGCTGAATGGGGATTAGGTATGAGACTTGATTCTACAAGGAGTTTTCCAAGAGCAATGACTCTAGGCGCGTCTAACGACACTGAGCTTGTTAGAGAGTTTGGTGAATTAGTAGGGATAAGCTTGAGACAAACTGGAGTGCACGTGAATTTTGCTCCAGTAATCGACGTCAACTCAAATCCTATAAACCCTGTCATAGGTTCTAGAAGCTTTAGCGAGGATGTTGAAATTGTAAGTGAGATGGGTGGGGCATATGCTGAGGGGTTACAGAATGTAAATATCCTTGCAACTGCAAAACACTTTCCTGGGCATGGAGATTCGGATTCGGATTCTCATAAGACTCTTCCTAGGATAAACCAAACTGCTGAAAGACTAGATTCTATAGAGTTAGCGCCTTTTAGACATTTGTTCGACAATGGAGTGGGTGCCGTGATGGTGGCTCATCTCGATGTTCCGGCCCTCGATAGTACGGCGGGTTCTCCTTCTACACTTTCGAAGAATATCGTAGATGCTCTTTTGAGGCAAGAGATGGGATTCAAGGGATTAGTGTTTACTGACGCACTTTCCATGAAGGGATTTGCCGATTTCGTAGGCGATAGGCCTAGAGCACGTGACGCATTGCTAGCAGGAAACGACGTATTATTATTTCCTGGTGACCCTTTTGAGGTAATCGAAGAAGTTAGGTTAGCAATTGAAGAAGGAACACTAGACTCAGCTTCAGTTGCTGAAAAGTGTAGGAGGATATTGCAGGCTAAGTTTTGGACTAAAGCGAATGAAGAAGTGCCTGAAAAGGGAGAGTTTTGGGATCCTGAAAGAGCAGAGCAAGTTCACAGAGACTTAATCGAATCATCTTTAACTACTCTCATCAACAGAGATTATAACCTTCCTATCTACGAACCTGGAGTAAGCATTGTCGTTCTAAACGTAGCAAGCAAAGAATCTTCAGGGTCAGCGTTTTCAGAACAACTTAAACTAGTTGGAGGCAATTCTTATGACATTAAAGAGTTTACTATTGGCAAAAACGCAGAAGGTCTTGGTGAATCATCAGTTATTGAGGCTATAAAAACCAGCGAATATATAATTGTAAACTTCCTTGAAACGAATAACAGACCTTCTAAAAAGTACGGAGTAAACTCAGTAGCAATTACAAGGCTCAACACTGAGATGAAAAAGCGCGAGAAATACTGGTGTTTTAACTTATTTGCTAATCCATATAGGCTAAACGAGGAATTTATTGAAATCCACAATATAGCTACAGCTCTCATTGTTGCTTATCAAGACGATTACAGAACGCAGGAAGCAGTAGCTAATGCAATAATGGGCGCCGGTACAGCAAACGGCCATCTTCCTGTTACCCCAGTAGGCTCATTCTTCTATAAAGGAGATGGGAAAGGTCTAGGTAAAGGTGTTGACATCAAGCTGGGGTGGAGTTACCAAGCAAAGGATGAATCTTGGGGTTGTAGCACAACAATTGATTCTATTGTAACTGACGCATTACATGAAAAGGCTATGCCTGGCTGTAGAATTGTCGTTGCACATAAAGGTGAAGTCGTGCATGATAAATCTTACGGCACACTTGACGGCGTAAATCCGGTGAGCGATGAAACTATTTACGATTTAGCCTCTATCACTAAAATTGCCGCCACTTCAATTTGCTTGATGAAGCTTAACGAACAGGGATATTTCTCATTAGAAGATCCCATTAAAAAATTCATTCCTGAGTTAGACACTTTGGAGCTTGGAGATAGAACGTTTAAGGAAGTTCTAACTCACTCAAGTGGGCTTTATTCTTGGATTCCATTTTACCGAGAGACTCTTAATGACAACACAGACTATATGCCGATTGATACAATGTATCAACGTATTTACGATTACGAGCTAAAGCCTGCTGGTAAATATAAATATAGTGACCTGGGTTACTACCTGTTCCATAAAATGCTAAAGGATTGGTATGGTCACTCTATTGACACACTATCTTCAAAATGGATATATGAGCCTCTAGGTTTAACTAGCATGGGCTTCCAACCTCTTAATAGACACGATAAGTCGTCAATAGCTCCCACTGAATATGATGAAATTTATAGAAAATGCATAGTTAGAGGTAATGTTCACGATCAAGGCGCACATATGATGGGTGGAGTTTGTTGTCATGCGGGTTTATTTAGTGATGCTAGAGATCTAACTAGATTAGGGCAAATGCTACTAAACGGTGGAAGCTATAGTGGACACAATATCTGCAAGCAATCTACAGTTGAAAATTGGACCAGAAGAGCATACCCCGAAAGTAAAAATAGAAGAGGTTTAGGATTTGATAAGAAGGGGTTAAAGCCTAATGAAGGGACTGCTTCGGAACTTGCTTCAGATTCGAGCTTTGGGCATAGTGGATTTACTGGTACCTTGCTTTGGGTAGACCCTGAATATGATTTAGTCTATGTATTTCTTAGTAATAGAACCTACCCGAACGCTGATAACCGGACTCTCTTAACTAAAAACGTTAGAACTAAGATTCATAAAGTGATTATGGAACACTTAATGATTGAGGAGAGATGAAAATCGCGATGGTATGTTATCCCACCTTCGGTGGATCAGGAGTTCTAGCAACAGAGCTTGGTAAGGCGCTAGCAGCTCAAGGTCATGAAATTCACTTTATCACCTACAACACACCTGTAAGGCTTGGAAGTTTTAAGAAAGGAATATTCTATCACGAAGTAAGAGTAAGCGACTACCCTCTTTTCGACTATCCTCCTTACGAGCTAGTTCTAGCTAGTAAAATGGTTGAAGTTGTAAAAGATCACGACATAGACATCATTCACGTACACTATGCAATTCCTCACGCAAGTGCTGCGATAACTGCTAAGAAAATTCTAAAGGAAGAAAATATCGATCTTCCCATAGTAACTACGCTTCACGGAACTGACATTACTCTTCTTGGTAGAGACATTTCTTTTGAACCAGTAATTACTTATGCTATAAATCAGAGTGACGCCGTTACTGCCGTCTCTGAAGACCTTAAGTCTGAAACTAAAAAGATCTTTGGAGTTAGGAAGGATATAAATGTGGTTCACAATTTCTTCTGCCCTTCTCATATAAATGTCGACGCTGATGAAGAGTTCCGTCTTATGGTTGCACCTGAAGGCCAAACCATTCTGACACATATCTCCAACTTCAGACCTGTAAAAAGAGTTCTTGATGTAGTAAAAATCTTTAATAAAATGCTAGAGAAAAAGGACTGTCGCTTGCTCTTAGTTGGCGATGGACCTGATAGGGCTGCATCTGAACAACTATGCAGGGATTTTAATATTATCGATAAGGTTATATTTCTCGGAAAAGTAAAAAACCCCATGGAACCACTAATGATTAGCGACCTATTCATCCTTCCTAGTGAGGCTGAAAGTTTTGGTCTAGCAGCATTAGAAGCAATGGCAGCAGGTGTACCAGTTATTGCAACAAATACGGGGGGTCTTCCAGAGCTTGTAGAGTCCGGCATTTCTGGATTCCTTTGCAACGTAGGCGACACAGACTCAATGGCGGAAGATGCTTTAAAAATCATTCAAGATGAAGCGAAATTCAGCGAATTCCGTTCAAATGCAATCAATCGAGCACAATGCTTCAGAATTGACTATATCCTCCCAAAATATCTCAATATTTACAATTCAGTGAAGCATAATGATCAATAAGAGTATTGGCAAAAGAATTACAATTACTGAACATAATGACTCAACTACAATAGTAATTGATGCAAGTATCCCTGCGTCCTCACAAATTGCATTAGAAACATGGTTTGGAGGCTGGTTGGGTTTAGGAGGGTTAATAGGTTACGGTGCTTATTTTTCTCAAGGAGATGAGCGCACAATGCTGTTAGTTTGCATGGTTTTTTGGGCGTTCTTCTTCGTACGCATTCTCAAGGTTTTACTTTGGAGGCGAATAGGGCGGGAAATTATTCGAGTAACTCCAAGGGAAGTGCTTATTAAAAACGCATTTAAAACTCGCGGTAAGGATAAATTCTACGCTATAAAAAACGTTGGTGAGTTTAAAGCTGTTGAAAGAGATATTAAGTCTTTTCTAGGCTCTTTAGACCAAAGCTTTTGGATAATGGGAGGTGACAATATTCACTTCAACTACCTAGGCAAAACTCACGTTCTCGGAAAACAACTTCCCCAAAACGACGCAATGCAGCTTAGCAACTACTTGAATAAAAGTGTCGCTAGGTTGTCTAAAAAATAAGCGATACTGTTAAACTCAAAGACTAAAATCAGGTGCGTTTAATGTATTAGTAATATTGTGGTATGTACTTTACTTTCATAAAACTTATTGCAAACAGTTACTTGAAAATTAAACAACAGTAAAGAGGTGTTGTTTTCAAACTACTGTGTGAGAGACTTCTCAAGATGCCTTACAGCAACCTTATATCCCTCAGTTCCTAATCCAGATATAACAGCTTTACAAGCACCGCCAGTAATTGTTATACACCTGAACTCCTCTCTTGCGTGGATGTTACTAATATGTACTTCAATTACTGGAGCTGTTATGGACGCAATGGCATCTCTTAAAGCAACAGAAGTATGAGAATACCCTCCTGGATTAATCACAATACCATCTAAGATCATACCCCATTCTTGAATCTTTGAGATAAGATCTCCTTCATCATTAGACTGAAAATCATCAATCTGATGTGATGAAAATCCATCTTTCAATTCAACAATTAAATCTCTAAGAGATTGAGTTCCATAAACTCCGGGCTCTCTTACTCCCAACATATTAAGATTGGGGCCGTTTATGACTCCTATTCTCATTACTTAATGATTTTTGCTCTATTTGAATGAACAAACATAGTTTCTCCTAATCCGTAGTATCTCTCAAATAAGCTACCGTGGTCGGTTGCTTTATTTCCTTCTAAGAAACCTAAAATTACTAGGTCTGCTCCACCTGACTTATTAATGATCTTTTCTGTGACCTCCTCTTCAGTCTTAGTTGGTATAAATTCAATGTTCTGCTCAGCGATAGGGATTCTTCCTTCTAAAATTTGGTCTCTAATCTGCGTCGCATGATCATCGTCAGACCCTTGGTGAATGAAGAAAACTGAGATAT
>MDSV01158480.1_pt1 | contig 12310 bp, 17 predicted proteins | sample 810851 | NCBI WGS metagenome assembly MDSV01 (sample SAMN05326640, study PRJNA326480) | marine metagenome | isolation source: seawater | place: Atlantic Ocean: North East | collected 2012
AAGTATTTAATTATTGTTATATATACCTATATTAGACAAAACTAATAAGATAATAAAGAAATAAAATGTTATTATTTTCCTGATGTTTAAAAATAATGAAAAATTGTATTAATAATCTCAAATTTAGTCTTTTAGCTGTACTCTTGATAGTCCAACCCTTTGCTATTGATGGTAATTTAGTTGCTGAGGAGAGGATACCAGCTGAAGATATTGAACAATTTGTTGATATTTTTAACCGAATAAAAGAACAATATGTTGATGAAATAGATGATCAAGAGTTATTTAGATCAGCAATAAAAGGAATGGTTTCTGGGCTTGACCCTCACTCTTCTTATCTATCTGGCGAGGACTTTAATGAACTCAAAATAGGAACAACAGGTAAATTTGGTGGACTCGGTATTGAGATCACAACTGAAGATGGCTTTGTTAAAGTAATTGCCCCTATAGATGATACTCCTGCGCAGAGGGCAGGTGTTTTAGCGGGCGACCTGATTATCAAAGTTGACGAAGAGTCCTTAAAAGATATGGCAATTGGAGATGCTGTTAAACTCATGAGGGGAGAACCTGGGACAAATGTCCAAATCACAGTTCTAAGGAAGAAAACCCCTGAGCCTTTGGTTTTTGATATAACTAGACAAGTAATTGTATCAAAAGGGATTAAGACAAAAATATTTAAAGATAATATAGGGTATGTAAGATTAGCAAGCTTTCAGGCTAACTCAACAAATGATTTAAAAAGTGCTATTTATAAAATGAGAAAATCCACAAATAATAATATTGAAGGATTGATTTTAGATCTAAGAAATAATCCGGGTGGAGTTTTAGGAGCAGCTGTAGGAATCACAGATTTATTTTTGCAGAGCGGTAAAATAGTTTATACCGATGGGCGTACCATTAATTCTAAATTAGAATATTTTGCAACACCACAAGATATTTTAAATGGATTACCACTAATAGTAATGGTAAATGAGGGTTCAGCTTCTGCTTCCGAAATCGTTGCAGGGGCATTGCAAGATAATAAAAGAGCTAAAATTGTTGGGACAAATTCCTATGGCAAGGCATCTGTTCAGACTATACAGGAATTATCTGATGGGTCGGCATTGAAGCTAACAACTGCTAGATACTATACGCCACTCGGACGAGACATCCATTCGCTAGGTATTAAGCCTGATTATGAAATTGAAAGAGAAACTGACAAAAAAGTAAACTTACCTGAGCCATATAATGAGGATAATCAATTATTTGAAACCATCAATATGATTTCAGAAATGAGTTCAGTCTCTCTAAAAAATTAAAATATAATCTTTCTAAATTTTGAATTTATTAAATTATTATGAAAATAATCTGGATACTAGTATTAATAACGACAGTAATTAACTGGCCGACAACTAAAGTCAATCCATGCTTAGATAAAATTGAGTTATATCAAACATTAGATCTTAATCAAAACGCTTCGGTATGTTTTAACACAATAGATAGTTATGATTTAGACTATATGGGAAAAGATAATTTAACTATCTATGGCAAGATAACCTTCCCTGCTATAAAAAAACAAAAATATGATGCAGTGATATTGTCTCATGGATCTGGTGGCATAAGAAAGTACCATGATTATTATGTGGATCTACTAAATGATAATGGCTATATAGTATTTCAAATTGATCATTACCTGAGTCGTAAAATAAAATATGACAAAACTTTTTCGAAAGTTTCCGGAATTACATTTATGAATGATGCATATAAAGCTTTAGCGCTTTTAAGAACTCATGCAAAAATTAACAAAATTGCCTATATTGGATGGTCGCAAGGTGGTGTAGGGCCGATATTGTCACATTTTAAATTTATATCAGATTTCATTGATAACGGTAAAAATATATTTGATGCTTCGGTTGCAATCTATCCTTACTGCGGCTTTACTTTTCCCAAAGACTCTATTATAGAGACGCCACTCTTAATTTTAACGGGCAAAGATGATGATCTCACCCCTGAGCAGGCATGTATAAATCTATTTAATAAGTTTTCTGTAAATAATAAAATTGAACACATATCTCTTGAGGGTGCCAGACATGGTTATGATAATCCTTTTTTGTATTTTGGCATGACCTTCGATAATTTACCTAGCTTGCATGTAATTAATAACGATTGTACATTAACTATTTCAAAGAATGGCAAGATTGTAACTCTTTCTGGAAAAACAATTTATGGACCAAAAGAATCCGCTAAAATCCTAGATGAATGTTCAACAAAAGGAGTGATGGTCAAGTATAATAGTAAGGCAAGAAAAGAAACTAACGAACATATTTTGCAATTCTTAGAGAAAACTTTAAAGTAAATTAAGTGCTGTAATCTTTAAGCATTTTCTGAATTTCTATACTATGGATTTCTTCTGCTTTGATCATCTCTCTTCCATATTCTTCGAGGTAAATGCTTTCTCCATTAACTTCGCTAACAAGCTGCTTATAAAGTGATACTGCATTTTTTTCATGAACTGCACTCTCCCTCAGAAGATCAATGGAATCATGCTTATTAGACTCATCAATTATTGAAATTTCAAGAGAAGGGTGGCCATCTAAACCTGTTACCAGTTCGCCGGCTTGTTGGGCATGCAATAGGGATTCGGTTGCTTGCTCCTTAAAAAACTGGGTAAGGCTCAACCTGTCTCTGCCAGTAACCATTAGAGCATAGTGAGTATATCTAACTACACCAGACAATTCGTATCGCATGATTTCATTTAAAATATCAATGACTTTATCTTTATTTTGTAAGCTCATACTAATTATTGTAACAAGAACTATATCATTAGTAAAATATTCAAAATAACCATATAATGATTGTATGTATCAAGTAACAAAAAATATTACTCTTCTAGTTCTGCTATCTAGCTATTCACTTCTAATACTTGCGGATACAGTGTCTAGACCAAGTCCAAATAACAAACTTGGTATAACTAAAAAGACACAAGAACAAAAAGACAATTCGTTTATAAAAAAAATATTTAAGGGAGATTTTGATACATTATCAATTAATAATGATGAAGATATAAATCGTATTAAATTAGAAATAAAAGAGCTTAAAAAACAAAAAGTAATACATGATGATTCAATAAATTCTAATGAAAGGATTCTAAATCAAATTAAAACTCTCTCTAACCTGAAGAAAGAGGGTATATTGACTGAGAGTGAGTTTAATAATAAAAAAAGATTGTTACTAGATAAAATGAAATAATAGCATGAGCACTAAACTAGAGAATCTTCTTAGAAAAAATTTAAGAGTAGTCCCAAACTTTCCAAAAAAAGGTATCATGTTTCAAGATATCTTTTCAGTCATAGAGAAACCTACATTATTAAAAATGATTATAAATGAAATATCTAAAATTATTAAAAAAGAAAAAATTACAAAGATTGTTGGTATTGATGCAAGAGGTTTTATATTTGGATCATTGATATCTGTAAAAAATGAAATACCTTTTATACCGATTAGGAAAAAGGGGAAATTACCAGGTAAAGTATTTAAAAAAAAATATAAACTAGAATATGGTTTTGATGAAATAGAGATTCAAAAAGGAAGCATACTTAAAAAGGATAAGGTTCTTATAATTGATGACTTAATTGCTACAGGAGGAACTGCTTTAGCTTCAGCGAAATTAGTTGAAAATATGTCAACAAAGACAATATCTTTTATGTTTGTAATAGATTTATATAATCTTGGTGGATCAAAAATTTTGAAAAAAAAAGGGTACTATGTTTTTGATATATTAAAGGCAGAAGGTTAAATGATTAAGCATAAACTAGGGATAATTGGCGGTAGTGGATTATATAACATTGATGGTGCAGAAAACTCAAAATGGGAGACTATTAGTACACCTTGGGGCGAACCATCAGATCAAATTTTAAATTTTGAATATGCTAATAAAAAAGTTTGCTTCATCCCTAGGCATGGTCGAAAACATACAATTCAGCCTTCAAATATTAATTTTAGAGCCAATATAGATGCTCTCAAACAAAAAGGAGTTACTGACATTATATCTATTTCAGCAGTAGGGTCACTCAGAGAAGATCTATCTCCTGGAACTTTTGTTCTCGTTGATCAATTTATCGATAGAACGTTTGCTAGGGCTAAAACATTTTTTGACGAAGAAATTGTTGCGCATGTATCAATGGCACAACCAACTAGCCTAGATTTAATCAATCTATGTGAAAAATCTTTAAAAGAAATAAATATAAAATTTAAAAAAGGCGGGACATACCTTGCGATGGAAGGACCTCAATTTTCAACGAGAGCTGAATCTAATTTATATAGAAAATGGGATGTTGATGTAATTGGTATGACCAACATGCCTGAAGCAAAATTAGCGAAAGAAGCGGAAATTAGATATTCAACTGTTGCTATGGTAACTGATTATGACTGTTGGCATCCAGACCATGACCATGTTGATATCGAAATGGTAATCAAGGTTTTATTAGATAATGCTGAAAAAGCAAAAAATATGCTCAAACATATCATTAAAAATTTTGATATAAAAATAGACACTCGTGATGATACGGATAGCTGCCTAGATACTGCAATTATAACTTCACCAGAATTCATGACTGAGAAAACTAAAGATAAATTGAAAACCATCGCAGGTAGAGTTCTTTTTAAAAAATGAAAATCAGCGGGAAAAACTATAAAACCATATGGTATAATGAGGGAAATAATTTAGTAAAAATTATTGATCAAACAAAGCTTCCGCATACATTTGAAACTATAACTTTATCTGATATTGATGATGTAGTTAAGGCTATAAAGTTTATGAAGGTTCGAGGGGCGCCATTGATAGGTGGAGCTGCAGCATACGGAATTTACTTAGCAATGAAGAACGATCCATCTGATGAAAATTTAAAAAAGTCCTCGTATAAATTATTAGATTCTAGACCGACAGCTATAAATCTTAAGTCAGCATTAGATAAAATGAATAATGAATTAAAAAAGATTATTGAGAAAGATCGATGTGAGGCGTCATTAGAACTAGCTAAGAATATTTGCGCTGAAGATGAGATATATTGTAAAAAAATTGGAGTATTTGGAAAGGCAATAATAGAAAAAATTATAACAGAGAAAAATCTAGATACCATAAATATATTAACTCACTGTAACGCGGGTTGGTTAGCTACTATAGATTGGGGTACTGCTACATCACCGATATACCATGCAATTAGAGATGGCATTAAGATTCATGTCTGGGTTGATGAAACACGACCAAGAAATCAAGGTGCTTCATTAACGTCATATGAGTTATCAAATGAGGGTGTTCCAAACACAATAATATCCGATAATGCTGGAGGATATCTAATGCATGAAGGAAAAGTTGATTTATGTATAACTGGTTCAGATCGGGTTTTAAATAATGGCGATGTTATTAATAAAATTGGAACATATCTAAAAGCACTTGCTGCATATGATAACAAGATTCCTTTTTATGTAGCTATACCTGGCACAACAATAGACAAGGATAATGACTCAATTACTGATAACATGATAGAGCATAGAGCTTCGTCTGAGTTAACTCATATTGAGGGAATTGATAATAAAGGAAACAGGCAGACAATTAGAATATATCCGGAAAAATGTGAAACTCTCAATCCAGCGTTTGACCGAACCCCAGGTAGATATGTAACGGGTTTGATTACAGAGCATGGTGTATTTGATTGTTCAGAAAAAGGTTTAAATGAATATTATAATGTCCTAGAGACAAAAAATTAATCACCTCATTGAGGCGGCTATATTGCCCCCGTCCACTGTTAAAATAGCTCCGGTTGACTTCTTTGAAACAGCTAAATGAAAGAAAGCTAAGGCAACATCATGAGCCGTTACTTCATTTAGCAACAAATTGCCTTTCATATATTCATCTATACTAACCTGCCTGGCTTTAGCTCTATTCCCAATCATATCAGCATTGAGAATGCCACTTTTGATCCTATCTGCATTTATACCGTTAGATCTAATTCCATACTTTCCATAGTCAAGAGCGTATTGTTTACAAAGACCTAGAAGGGCTGTTTTTGGCAAACCATAAGAGCCAAAGTTCAATCCAGGGTTTACTGATTGTTTAGAGATGTTAAAAAGTAAACAGCCAGGGGTTTTTTGTTGCAACATTATTTGAACTGCCTCCGAAGCACATATTTGATGAGAGAAAAAATTATCGTCAAATGATTTTTTAAGTTTACTGTCAGATATTTCAGCAATGGGCCCATCAGACACTGAACCTGCATTAGATATCAGAATATCAATTCCGCCAAATCTTTCAATAATAACCTTATATGCCTTTTGTACACTTTTCCTATCTGTAACATCTGCATATACACATAGATCGGGTATAGACTGCTGCATCTTTTTAATTTCTTTCTTATTATAATCAATCAATATGACTTCCGCTCCATTTTCTTTAAATAACTTATAAGTTTCAAAGCCAATAGTGCCTAGACTACCCGTAATAATGACAACTTTGCCTTGAAGTGTTTTTTTGTTTTGGTTTATCTTTGCTTGTTCTAGAGACCAATATTCGATATTAAAAATATCCTTCTGGCTTATGGTTTTATAATGTGACGTTTCCTCCACTGATGATATCACGCGCACATTGGTTTCCCCAACATCTCCAGCTATTAATGATGACTGGTAGTCTTTACCAACACTAAACATACCTAAGCCTGTTACATAAATTATTCGTGGGTATGGATCTAACATCGTATATTTTTTACCTTCACTATATTTTTTATAGTAAGCGATATATTTTAACTTATATTTTTCTAACTCTTTAGATGCTTTTAATCTGAATGTTTCTATCGTGTCTTTACTATTTAATTCAATCACCATTGGATATGGTTTTATGCGTATAACATGGTCCGGGGTTACGGGGCCTCGAGAGGAATATTTTCTTACATTAACACCATTCATAAAGTATTTTATATCTTTATTAGTTCTAAAATTAACGATAAATGTATCATTACCAGAAGGAGCTGTTAAGAGGCCCCTCAGAATAGGTGATATCTGAGATATGGGTAATTTTAGTTTAGAAACTTTAATTTGTTTAATTTTTTTACTTTTCATTTTTTGTATAGCTAACTCTGCTATTGATACATTTTTAATCATCAAGTCATATGCTTCTTTTGCGCTATTACTAAAAGTAAAAATTCCATGGTTCATTAGTATTAAAGAATTAAGACCTGGATTATTTTTATAAATCTCATAAACTTTTTTTGCAAGTAAAAATCCAGGCATAATATATGGAACATAACCTACTTGAGCATTAAATATTTTTTTACATATATTTAAAGAGTCTGGCCTATTTGTAACATTTAAAATGGCATCTGCATGAGTATGATCTACATACTTATGAGGTAGAAAAGCATGCAAAAATGTTTCAACAGAAGGGTTTGGTGAATTCACATCCAGTAGATTTCTCTTTTGGAAGCTAACCATTTCTTCATCTGAGAGTGTTTTTCTTGTTATCATGCTTTTTAACGCATCTAATTTGACAGCAGGTAAACCAGCTGGCTCAATGTTACCCATATCCCATCCACTGCCTTTGACACATAAAACATCATATGTCTTTGAGTCGATATCTTTGATTTGAGTTTTAACAGAAGTATTGCCACCACCATGCAATACAAGTTGTTCATTTTGCCCCAATAACTGAGTTGTATAGACTCTAAGAGCTAAATCTTTAGAATGGCCCAAAGACGTATATTTCCTAATATATTTTTTAGCAGTGATATCAGACCAATTATTTCTCATAAGGAACTCTTAAGTTCATACTTTACATTAAATCGATAAATTATTAAATTAAAATGAGATTAAGGTCTCTGTAATTTTGCCCATAGTTTGTGACTTTGATAAGTATGAGCATTACAATCTTTGCAACTTCCTATAGAGGCATAATCTAAATTAAGTTGTTTATTGCGATAATCATTTATTTGCTTCCCTTGCCATATTTCTTTTACTGTTGAAATCTTTATATCGCCAATTTGCTCATGTAGTTCATGATCTAAACAACATAATCCAACCCTGCCATCAGCACCGATGACCATTTCTTCCCAAGGATGAGTACAGGCAAAATCAAAAGATGTTTGGGTACTCTGAGTTAACTTACCCTCATTGTCCTTATGATAGTGACCATCATCGTAATTTAGTTCATCTTGAGTTCCACCCCATGTATTATAGTGATTGACATCAACTTTATCTGCAAACGCACTCCAATATTTAACGAAGGCTTCAACCTCATCTTTTGTTGGTTTCATATCAATGATTGTTACGCGTGTCTGAGGTTTAGATTTGTTTAGAGATTTTTTATAATTTAAAAAATATTTTACATTTCTCCTAACAACATCAAAGTCTAATCGAACCCTTATTCCTTCAAAGGTAGATTTGGTTAGTCCATCAATATCAAAATTAATAACATCTAAAAGATCTTCATCTAAGATTTTTCTAGATCTTTCTTCTCCTAATAATTGAGCATTAGTAGAGAGATAAAGCTTAACACCTGGTAGGCCCTTCCTAATCAATCTAATTTTCTCAATCATTTTTTTGTCAACTGTTGAATCTCCCATCCAAAAAAGATTGATCTTCTTAAGTGGCATTCCTTTACAGTCATCAATAATTTTCTCAAGCACTTCAAAACTCATATTTTCTTTTTTTCTATCCATATCTGGCTGGGGGCACATAATACATTTCGCATTACAAGCACTTGTAAATTCTATAGATAATACTTTTGGAAAAACTTCTTTATACCATCTAATTATATTAAATAAGGGTTTTTTGAAAAAACCAGTAATACTATTTTTTAAGCCTATCATTTTCATACTCTCAATATTACAATGATTGTATCAGTATATATTATGTAATGTCTATTTAAACAACCCGAGAATAATGATGTGTGGTAGATTTAGTCTTAAAAATAAGAATGAGTTTAAGAAAAAATATGGTGTTGACATAACGCCTAACTATAATATATCTCCAACAAGCCCTGTTCAAGTGTTCACAGATAAAGTTAGCTTATTGAGATGGTCATATTCTCCAAAGTGGGCAAAAAAGTCAATGAATTTGCATAATGCAAGATCTGAAACTTTGTTTGAGAAACCATCTTTTAGTGATATAAAAAGATGTGTTTTCATTATTGATGGGTGGTATGAATGGAAAAGAGAGAATATTAAAAAGATACCATATTATCATCATCTTAATAATAATCTATTTAATATTGCTGGGATATATAATGATATTGGGTGTGCGATAATTACAAGATCAGCAATAGGTAAAGCTAAAACTATACATCATCGTCAGCCAGTGCTTTTAACAGATGACGAAACACAAGCATGGCTAAATGGCGGCAATCTTTTTGATAGCAAACTTTCAGAGAGAGTTGAGATTTATAAAGTTTCTTCTTATGTAAATTCACCTAGGAACAATGGCTCAAAATGTATAGAAAGAATTAATTAATTATTGATAATTTCTTCTAAAGCTTGTAATAAGTTTTGTTGAAAATAATAACAATTTGCAGTCAGAACTATATTTTCGACAGGTCTACTAAACTCAAGTGTATTAATATCGATAAAACTTGAATATCCTCCACAGCCATCTTGCAAAGACTTGTTTGATATTGCTATTAGATGCTCTGATAAAATATAACAATGAGATGAATGACTTATATACTCTTTATTTGTTATATGATTAAGTAATATGTTATATCTATCTACTTCTGAATTATTTATAAATTTAAAACCACCTTTAAGAGGAAATTTTTCAGTACTACAAGCGAGAGTCTTGTTCATAAATAGATTAGCGTAAACCCCATAACTAAAAAATAAAAAAATAAAAAATATTGAAAAATGAATTAGTTTATTATTCATCTCTCTTATCAAATCTTTCCCAGCCATTATTTTTTTTAAAATCTTGAAGTTTATTATCCCAATTAAGAAAATCCTTAAAAGCTGGGTCATCTTCTTTATTAGATAAGTCATTATTGATCGAGAAGTGAGCTGAACTACGGTTCTTACAAATTTGACTATAAGCATTTCTAGCAATTGTATCTAGTGATAAATAAAATTCTTCACAAGCTGATAAAATTCCTTTGCCTATTTTGTTCTTATCATTTTCCGTTAGTCTCCTGTAACTTCCGGTTAATTCTTTAACTTGACTAATAGACCATGAGTCTCCTAAGCTTTTTTTAAGATCTCTTTCTTTCCTTAATTGTTTATCCCAATCAATTACTCTAGTTTTAGTTATATCATTCATATGTTATTTTTCCTTAAACGCACAGCAAAATAGCCATATTAAGAAAAAAAATACGATAATAGATAATATCATAACTTTCCCCCTTCTTTTAGTATGACCTTAATCAATCCATTTTCAAGGAACTATTTTGCTTAATAGATTTTACCCCCCTTTCTTTACATACTTTTGCTTAGCTGGGATTACACCTCTAACTCCGCCCCTAGGGTTTTCTATATCACCAACACGTCTTGGGATTAAATGAATATGTAGATGAAAAATTGATTGACCTGCTTCTGCCCCATCATTTGAACCAATATTGAAACCCGTTACCTTAGGGTCTAATGAAAGGATTTGATTTTGTTGATGCTTAAGTATTTGAAATGCTGATATTTGCTCGTCTATACTCATATCAAAATAAGACGAAAAATGCCTTTTTGATATAATTAAAGTATGTAATTTAGTTACAGGATAAGTATCTCGCGTGGCATAAAAATATTTATTCTCAGTGATAATTTCATCTTTATATTCTTGTTTTTGAATTTTACAAAATAAGCAATCAGTCACTATAGCATTACTCCATTTTTAATATAGGTAATAGTTGGCATATGTATTAAAGCCATCAAAATAGGCGATGTTAATACACCCAGAATAGAGAACAAAATTCCTATGAAACCCGCAATATATTCCTCATTGGTCAATGCGAGGATTCCAAAGATAAATGCAATAGGGCTAAGTAGAAAAGATAAAATAAAAATACCAATAAATCCAAATATGATACTCAGGCTCCCATAGTTTTGAACATATTGTCTTATAATTATTTTTTGATTATTTTCTTCTGACATATTGGTTATAGTATTATTTATAGTGTTTTCTTCTATCTGAAAATATTTTGACTCTTTTTCTCCAATGTTTGTAAGAGTTATCAGTGATATTTTTTTTCATTAATTTTTTAACATTTTCTTCAGTGAGACCATATTGCGTTTTAATTGCACTAAAACTTATATCATCTGACAGAGCCATCTCTATGATTTCACTAATATCAGTTTTTGTTAGCATTTTCTTCATACTTATTTATTTGTTATATAGAACCCTTTAAGATATATTTTAAAATTCTAACAACTTGATTCTGATCTTTTGCAACAGCAGCAGCAGACGCATCTACCTCTTTGAGTGCATGTTGATGATCATCATTGTGTATCACTACAATTGATTTTCCTAGAGCTGAGGCATATCCAGCATCAAACGCAGCATTCCATTGTTTATATTTTTCACCAAATTTAACTATCACAACATCACTATCTTTAATTGCCTTTTTAGTTTTAATAGAATTAATACTTGCACCTTTCTTATCTTTCCAGAAATCTTTTTCTTCCTCCCCTAGAATTTCAACACCACAGTTATCTGAGGACTCATGATCTGTATTAGGAGAAGAAAAAATAATATTAAGATTTTCCTTTTGACAAAGTTGAATTATTTCATCTCTCCAGTCTGTATGAATTTCTCCGGATAAATATACATTTAACATTTAATCACTCCCTATCTTTTATAATTAATCTACTTTAACAGATTGAGCTCAAAAATTAGATAGTTTTATGAAAATACTCAAAAATCATAAAGATGGCTTCATGGGCAAACTAAAAGACAAAATAAAGATCTTCACTATATATTGTCATTAATCTTCATGGCAGACATATATCTTACATACATTCAGTAGTTTAAGTCTCAGATAATATCTTATCTTTTGCTACTTTTTTAGTTGCTACTAATTACATTTATAGATTACAATTATAGTAGTAGAGGAAAAATTATGATAATAGAACAGATGGAAAAAGTAGAGACATGTTGCAAGTACACTTGTTGTGCAGACGGTTGTTGTAGTGATGGTTGTAAAACTGGAGAGTGTAGCACTAGCTGTTGCAGCGACGGTTGTTGTGATGATTCAGATAATTGCTGTTGAGTGAACCAAACTTTCCAAAAAAACTACTCCACTGTTACTGATTTGGCTAAGTTTCTAGGTTGATCAATGTTAGTCTTCTTGTTGATCGCCACATAGTAAGATAAAAGC
>MDSV01175116.1_pt1 | contig 12308 bp, 12 predicted proteins | sample 810851 | NCBI WGS metagenome assembly MDSV01 (sample SAMN05326640, study PRJNA326480) | marine metagenome | isolation source: seawater | place: Atlantic Ocean: North East | collected 2012
ACTGCAATGGCAGCAAAAATGGCTATTATTCCATATTGTTTAAAATATTCGTCTAGCATATTCACCTTAGTGACGGAAGTTATCAGTGATACGAGGAAATTATATATGATTTACGTATAAAAATACTCAACTTACTACAGCGAATATAGCATATTTAAGTTTTTTCAGGCAAGTGAAAAAAAATATTGAATTCTACTTGATATCCGTAAAGTGTGATAATTTGAACAAGTTATGAATGAGCCGAAAATTTTAATTAGATATAAAAGTCGCTACGATAATGAATTGAAAAATTCATTATCCTCTGTGCATTCTCAAGCCTACTCTATGCTCCGTTATTGTATGGGATGGGAAGATATAAATGGTGAATTAATAGACTCTCATTCAGGTAAAGGATTAAGGCCTTCTTTATGTTTATTTGTGAGTGATGCCACTGGAACAGGCTTACATCAATCTGCCCAAGTAGCAACTTCAATAGAACTCATTCATAATTTTTCTCTAGTGCATGATGAAATTCAAGATCTAGATAAAATCAGGCATCATAGGCCCACGATATGGACAATTTGGGGTAAAAGAAAATCACTTATTGCTGGCAATTTGATGCAAGTTGCTGCACATAACACTATTAATTTAATCGATTTTGTTGATGAAAATTCAAAAGCATCTATTTCGAATTTATTGGGTAAGGCCTGTATTCAAATGTTAGAAGGTCAAAATTTAGACCTTTTGTTTGAAAAAAATGATTCGATTGAATTAGAAGATTATTTGCACATGATTTCTTTAAAAACAGGAGCTTTATTAAGGGCTTCATTGAACTTAGGAGCAGTATTGAATGTTAAAGATCCTAATATTTTGAATGCAATCGATCAAACTGGTAAAGCTTTGGGGTATGCCTTTCAAATTCGTGATGACATTTTGGGTGTTTGGGGAACAGAAGATGTTACTGGAAAACCTGTTGGTGCGGATATAAGAAGGAAAAAAAAGTCACTCCCTATAGTGCATGCTATGGGATTTGAATCTGGTAAATATGCAAATGAATTAAAGAAAATATATAGTCATTCAGAAATTTCGGATGATGATGTTAATCAAGTTTTAGAAATTATGAACCAAATTAAAACTAGAGAGTACGCTGAAGATTTGACAAATAATTATCTAGAAGCTGCGTTAATTTCTTTCAGAGACTCTAAAGTAATTAATTGTTTCCAAGATGATTTCAAAGAACTAATTGAGTTTTTAGCTACAAGAAATTATTAGTTCTTACTACTATAATCGTATATAATTTAGGTAGGAGATTTTAACTTTATGAAAGTATCTGAATCTGTATTGTCTGTTACCAATGAAACATTAAAGATTTCGTCATCATTTTATTTGGAATTTATTGATATTACTGATCAAGTTGAACATGCTATTAAAAATTCTAATGTTTCAAATGGCATTGTAGTTGTATTTTCTAAACACACTACTTCTGCAATTGTTATCCAGGAAAATGAACCTCTTTTATTGGAAGATTTTAAAGTAGTGATAGAAAACATCGCTCCATCTTCTGCAAATTATATGCATAACGATTTTGAAACAAGAACAGTTCATATGCATGAAGGTGAATTACCAAATGGGCACTCACATTGCCAGCATTTATATTTAGGGTCTAGTGAAACGGTTCCCATAATTGATGGAAAAATGCCATTAGGGCAATGGCAGAGAATATTCATGATTGAACTAGATGGGGATAAAGCTTCTCAAGTTGATTTTAGAGAGGTTGTTGTGCAAATTTTGGGTCAGAGTTGATTCTTTAAATTGATCAGTTGATAATTAAAGTACGATAAATAGAGCAGGATAAATTTTATGCAAAAACAGAAAGTTATTTCTCGTGAAACCGGAGTAGAAGACCAGCAGTACAAATGGGGATTTGAATTTGATATAGAGTCAGATTTAGCTCCTAAGGGTTTAAATAAAGATATTGTCAAATTTATCTCTAATAAAAAAAATGAACCCCAATGGATGTTAGATTGGCGTTTAAAGGCATTTGAACTATGGGAAAAAGAGGGAGTTTCTTCATCCCCAAAATGGGCGAATGTTGATTTTCCTGAGATTAATTTTCAGGATATCGTCTATTATGCAGCTCCAAAATCACAAGATGATGCTCCTAAAAGTTTAGATGAAGTTGATCCAGAACTAATAGAAGCTTTTGACAAGTTAGGCATTCCACTTGAAGAGCAAAAAAAACTGTCTGGAGTTGCTGTTGATGCAGTTTTAGATAGTGTCTCAGTAGCCACTACTTATCAAGATATGTTGAAAGAGGCTGGAGTTATATTTTGTCCAATCAGTGAGGCAGTTCAAAAATATCCTGAGTTAGTTCAGAAGTATTTGGGTTCTGTTGTTCCTTATAGTGATAATTTTTATGCAACTTTAAATTCGGCCGTGTTCAGTGACGGATCGTTTGTTTATGTACCTCCTGGAGTTAGGTGTCCAATAGAATTAATGACGTATTTCAGAATTAATGAAGTTGATTCTGGTCAATTTGAGAGAACCTTGATCATTGCAGATGAAGGTAGTTACGTAAGTTATTTAGAAGGGTGCACCGCACCGATGAGAAAAACCCATCAGTTGCATGCTGCTGTTGTTGAATTAGTGGCCCTTAAAGATGCAGAGATCAAATATTCTACTCTTCAGAATTGGTATCCTGGTGATAAAGAAGGAAATGGTGGTGTATACAATTTTGTTACAAAACGTGGAGCAGCTAGAGGAGAGAACTCTAAAATTTCGTGGACTCAAGTGGAAACTGGATCTGCAATTACATGGAAATATCCAAGTGTAATTTTACAGGGCGATAATTCTACTGGTGAATTTTATTCTGTAGCTCTTGTAAATAATTTTCAACAGGCTGATACAGGTACTAAAATGATTCATGTTGGAAAAAATACTAAGAGTACAATTATTGCAAAAGGTATTTCAGCAGGTAAAGCTCAAAACACTTATAGAGGTCAAGTTTCAATCTTGCCAAATGCCCATAATGCTAAAAACTTCACTCAATGTGATTCATTGCTAATAGGGGATGAATGTGGTGCACATACTGTTCCTTACATTGAAGTTAGAAACCCTTCAGCTGAAATGGGGCATGAAGCTACTACATCTAAAGTAAACGATGACCAGTTATTTTACCTTCAGCAAAGAGGCATAGATTTAGAAGAAGCAAACTATATGATAATCAATGGTTTTTGCAGAGGTATTTTTAAAGAATTACCATTTGAGTTTGCAATGGAAGCGTCTCAGTTACTAAGAGTTAGTTTAGAAGGAACAGTTGGGTAAAATTATGAATGATAGGAACAAAAAACTTTTGAACGTTAATGATCTACATGTATCAATTGACGATAAAGAAATTTTAAAAGGCATTAACTTGTCTGTTAATTTAGGTGAGGTTCATGCAATTATGGGACCCAATGGTTCTGGTAAAAGTACATTAGCAAATGTGCTTTCTGGTAGGCCAGGATATTCCATAACAAGTGGTTCTATTGAATATTTAGGTGAAAATATTAATGAAGAACTTCCAGAAATTAGAGCTAGAAAAGGAATTTTTTTAGCCTTCCAATATCCAGTTGAATTACCTGGAGTTAGAACATGGCAATTTTTAAAATCTTCAGTTGATGCTATTAGAAAAGAGAACGGAGAAAAGGAACTTGGGGTAAAAGAATTTGACCAATTGTTAGAAGTTCATCGAAATAAAGTTGAAATGAATCCTGATTTAGTCAAAAGATCTGTAAATGAAGGATTTTCTGGAGGAGAGAAGAAAAGAAATGAAATTATGCAATTGTCTCTTCTTAATCCTACTTTTGCCTTGTTAGATGAAACTGATTCAGGGCTAGATATAGATGCATTAAGAATTGTATCTAATGGAGTCAATGAATTTAAATCTGAAAGTAATGCTGTACTTATAGTTACTCATTACCAAAGAATTTTAGATTACATTAAACCTGATTTTGTTCATGTTTTGGTTGATGGAAATATTGTAAAGTCAGGTGATGGTAATCTTGCTTTGGAATTAGAAGAAAAAGGGTACGAGTGGATTAAAGAATCTATTTCGTCAGGTAATTAAGTAATGCTCAAGGAATATTTATCTTCTTTAGATGAACAATTTGTATCTCAAAATCAATCAGAGCAAGAATGGTTGCGATCTTTAAAATTAGAAGCTTTTAATACACTCCGTGAAATAGGATTTCCAGTTTCAAGAAAAGGAAATGAAAAATGGAAATACACGAGTGTTTCTCCAATTGTAAATAATGTTTTCTTACTTTCAAAACCTAAAGACATCAATATTGATGAAATTAAGAAACAAGCTCCATGGTCAGATGATTGGTATAACATTGTTTTTGTAGATGGGTTTATTAATAAAAACATTTCTAACATTCCTGATTCTGGCATCTCTATATCATCTTTAGGTTTATCTGAAAATAGTATAGGGGAATTGATTGATTTTTCTGATGATGGTTTTGCTGCGTTAAATTCTGCTTTTTTATCTGATGGCTTGATTGTATCTATAGAAGATTCGTTTGATACCAGTAAAGTATTGAATATTATTTTTTATAACTCAGGAACTGAATTGGAATTTAATAATCCTAGATTGCATATAACTGCTGAAGAGAATTCATCTTCTGTAATTATAGAAAGTTATGTGGGTGGAAGTAATCAAAACAGCTTAACTAACTCAGTTACAGAAATGGAGCTTAAATCTTCTGCAAAAATCACTCACTATAGGCTGATGTCTGAGAGTAATAATACGTATAACGTTGGGTACGGACGAGTGAGATTAAGTGATGATACTGAATTTTATTCTTCATCATTTTTTAGAGGTGCAAATATCGGAAGATATGATTTAAATGTTTTAGTTGACGGGGAAAGGTCTCATTGTGATTTGAAGGGGTTGTATGTCACTTCTGATGAACAACATATGGATAACTTTATTAATATTGATCACGCTAAACCTAACAGTTCCAGCAATCTGTTTTATAAAGGGATATTGTCTGGGAAATCTAAGGCTGTATTTGGTGGGACTGTACTTGTTAGAAAAGAGGCTCAAAAAACTTTTTCAGTTCAATCTGATAAAAATTTAATTCTTTCCGATCAAGCTGAAGTAGACAGTAAACCTGCTTTATTTATATATGCTGATGATGTTCAGTGTGCTCATGGGGCTACAGCAGGAAATATAGATGAAGATTCAGTTTTTTATATGAGAAGTAGGGGTATTGATTTGGAGGCTGCTAGTAAATTGCTTATTTATGGATTTGCTGATGAAATTATTTCTTTTGTAGAAGAAACTGAATTGAAAAATTTTATAGAACAAAAATTTTTAGAATCATTACCAAGTTATAAGTTTGAGTTTTAAAATGAATGATTTTCAAGAACTATACCAAGAAATTGTAATGGACCATAATAGAAGGCCTAGAAACTTTGGGGAACTTGAAAACCCTACCTCTTTTGCAAATGGGTTTAACCCCCTGTGTGGAGATGAAATTAACGTATATTTAAAATTAGTTGATGATCAGATCGTTGATATAAGTTTTAATGGTGATGGTTGTGCTATTTCTAAATCATCAGCTTCAATGCTTACAGATGGAGTTAAAGGTAAAAACGTTTCAGATGCTATACAAATTTTTGAATCTTTTAGACAGATGCTTACTAGAAAACCAGGAGAAGATTTTTCTAGTGAAATTTTGGGAGATTTAGAAATTTTGAGTGGAGTTTCACAATTCCCTGCTCGAATAAAATGCGCTACTTTAGCATGGCATACTTTTCATACAGCTTTAACAGAAAAAGATAAATCAGTTTCTACTGAATAATAGGTTTAATAATGATTAACATTAATGAAATTAGAAATGATTTTCCAATTTTATCTAAAAAGATAAATGGTCATCAATTAGTTTATTTGGATAATGCAGCTACCACCCATAAACCTCGTTCAGTAATTAATTCTTTAGTGGATTTCTATGAGAATTATAATTCTAACGTTCACAGAGGAGTTCATACTCTTAGTATGGAGGCTACTGATCAGTTTGAGGAAGCTAGACAAAAGATTTCTTCATTTATCAATTCGGAAACTCCTCAATCTATTATTTGGACTAGAAATGCTTCGGAGAGCTTGAACATAATCAGCTACTCTTGGGGATATAAAAATATAAGTGAAGGTGATGAAATTTTATTGTCACCAATGGAACATCACAGTAACCTAATTCCTTGGCAAGAATTAGCTAGAGCAAAGGGTGCAAAAATCAAATATTTGTCATTAAATGAAGATGGTACATTGGACCTGTCTAATATTGATGAATTAATGACTTCAAATACTAAACTGGTTTCTATTGTTCATGTATCTAATGCTTTGGGGACTATTAATCCAGTAAAAGAATTGTGCGATAAAGCTCATGAAGTGGGGGCATTATTTGTGTTGGATGGAGCTCAAAGTGTGCCACATATGCTAGTGGACGTACAAGAACTTGATTGCGATTTTTTTGTCTTTTCAGGTCACAAAATGATGGGTCCCACTGGAATAGGTGTTTTGTATGGAAAAATGGAGATTTTGGAAAAAATGGATCCTGTTTTTACAGGTGGAGAAATGGTTTTAGAAGTGACTTATGAAAAAGCTTCTTGGGCTGATATTCCTATGAAATTTGAGGCTGGAACTCCTAATATTGCTGATTCTATCGCATTAGGTGCTGCAGTAGATTATTTACAAAACATTGGGATGGGAAATATTCATGATTATGAAAAAACTATTACTTCTTATGGATTACAAAAATTTAAAGAATTAGAATCTGAGGGTGTTACCTTATTTGGGCCTAAATCCTCTGACCTAAAAGGTGCTGTTTTTTCATTCCATATTCCAAATATTCACCCACATGATTTAGGTACCATTTTGGATGGGCTTGGTATTGCTGTTAGAACTGGTCATCACTGTGCAATGCCGTTAATTAGAAGTTTAGGTGTTTCTGCTACAGCTAGAGCAAGTTTCTATGTTTACAATACTTTGGATGAAGTTGATATGCTAATTGAGGGAATTAAATCTGCTATCAGGTATTTTAGCGATGGATCAAATTAAATTAGACAATTTATACAAAAATTCAATAATTTTAGATCATTGCAGAAATCCCAGAAATCATTCACCAATTTCTAAAATTGATTTTTCTGGAAGCGCAATCAACCCTTTTTGTGGAGATGAAATTCATTTTAATTTAAATCTAAACGATCAAAATGTTATAGAAGAAATTACTTTTGAGGGTGATGGGTGTGCAATAAATCTTGCATCAGGTTCTATAATTTCAGAGCATATTAAAGGGATGTCAATTGAAGAAGTGGCCCATTTTACTGAACTTTTCAGATTAGACATGCAGACTAATAACCGAATAAGTTTTGATGATCAAAGTGATATTTATATGTTATACGAGGTTAGATCTTTTCCAATTAGAATTAAGTGTGCTTTGTTATCTTGTTCTGCATTAGAGAATTTAATTTAATTTATCTCTCTATCCAGATTTTATCCCAGTGTTTGTATTCTTGTGAGTAAAAATTTGGGAATACATTATTCAATGAATTATTCCATGTCCATGAAGAAATTTCAGGTTTAATCATGAATCTATACATTTCATCAAACAAAATGGAATTAATTTCTTGGATAATCTTTTCCCTATCTTCTGAATCATATGTTTGAGATTGCTGTTCAATTAACTTATCTAATTTAATGTTATATGTGTTTGTAGAATTTAATTTACCTTGACTGTGCATTATAGAAAAAAGAAATGAGTTGGGAGATATCTGTGGAAATTGTGGTCCTAAAGATACGTCAAAATCTTTTTGGTCCCAGGTTTTTTTAGCATAATCTCTATTGTTAAGTATTTTAGTTTCTACTGTGAATCCGTTTGAAGTAAGTTGTTTGGATAAAATCTCCATAATTTGAGAATCTGTTTGAGTGTTTTCAGTAGTTAAAATTTTGATAGTCATTGGCATTTCAACTTCAGATAATGTGAGATTTTCTGAAAATTGAGTGGGATTATTGAATTTAGAATTCCATTCATTTTGATTAATTTGCCATTTTTGATTTATTAAAGGCATACCTAATGCAAAATATTGATTATGTCTTTGTATTTCATTTAGATTGATTGAATTAACAATAGCATTTCTGAAATACCTGTTATTAAATGGAAACTTAGATGTGTTAAATGCTAGAGAAATTCCTGTACTTGGTTCAAGTACATCTAATTTATTCTCGTACAAGGGTGGATTTTTAAGTGTATGTTCAAAATTTTCTATCTCATATACATCAATTAATCCAACCATATACGCACTTAATCTAGTTTGGTAGTCTGGTAATACATTAATTTCGATTGAATCTACAAATGGCTGGTCGTCGTTTTTACGTAAATTTAATAAAGTAGTTTTTGTGTTGGGTATAAATTTTTCAATAGCCCAAGAATTTGATCCAATTGAATTGTTAATAGAGAAGACATCAGAATTTATCGTTAGATTTTTTGAAATAATTTTATTCCTAGTATCTGTCAAAGCCATAATAAAATCAGAGTCAGAGTACCTCAACTGGAAAGAAATTTGATTTTTAGTTGAGGTGTCTATTGATTCAATCATATGGAGAAAATCATGATTTTGATGATTCTTTATTCTATTGATACTGAATGCTATGTCTGAGGTAGTTAATGGTGTAGGAGGATTAGTATTCCAAGTTAAGTTGTCAGGAACAGTAAAAGTGAAATTGTTTTCACTATCTAAAGACCATTCAGAACACAAGAGACATTCAGACTCTAATGATGGTAAATATATGTTTTCCCCATGTTTATATTGAAACATTCTGTCATATATTAATCCTGGTCCCCATGAAGAGTCTGAAATATTAGAATCATTATGTGGATCCAACGAATTAAAAAAATTGTTAGAAGATAATCTTAAAGTTCCACCCAATTGAAAGTTTTCAGGAAATTTTTGTTTGATATTAATTGGTTGAACTCCATCTGAATTTATGATGGAATCATCATATGAACAATTAGATAAAATTATGGTAATTAAAAATATAATTGTTACTAGGGATAATTGTATACTCCACCATTTCTTGGATTTCATACTAATAGTATAATCACTTTGTGGTAATTTGATTTATGTTAATTGACACTCATGTACATTTAGATTCATTTTCAAAGATAGAAATTGAAGAAATTTTATATCGTGCTACTAATGAAGATGTGAAAATTGTAATTTCTGCAGGAACAACTATAGAATCTTCGAAAAAGAATATTGAATATTCAAAAATTTTCCCACAATTTTTTACTGGTGTAGGCATACATCCTATGGATTTAATTGAGCCATTTAGTAAAAACCATGATAATGAATTAAGAGATTTAGTTTCCAATCATGAAAAAGTGATTGTTATGAGTGAAATTGGACTAGATTATTTACCTGATATGCCTGATAGAGCATGGCAATTTGATGCCTTTAGAAAACAGATTTCTATAGCAAAAGACTTTGAACTTCCTATTATATTTCATAGCAGAGATGCTCATAATGATTGTTTTAGAGTTTTAAGAGAAGAAAGAGCCTTCGAAGTTGGAGGAGTCATGCATTATTTTCAAGGAAGTCTCTATGATGCACAAACTGCAATAGACTCTGGTTTTTATATATCGATCGCTAGGCCATTATTTAGAATTGATGAATTACAGGATGTGGTAAAAAAAATTTCATTGGAACATATTGTGATTGAAACAGATTCTGCTCCCCAGCCTTTTAAGAAAAACCGAGAAAATTGGACTGAACCTAGACATTTGAGATCAATATTGTTGAAAATTGCTGAATTGAAAGATTTGTCTGCTCAAGAAGTAGAAAGAATTATTTTCAATAACACAAAAAAATTATTATCTAAAAGATGGGAGAGTATAGAAGCTACTTTTTCTTAGAAAATGTATTGTCCCACGATCAACCAAGGAACTAAGATCCATGACATTATCCAACCTAAAATCCCAGGTATCAGGCTTTTAATAATTCCAATTTTATTCACAGCTGAAATTGCTACGGTAACTGAAATTAAAATCCAAATTGAAGCTACAAACATAAATAAAGGGCCGACAATAGGTATTCCAGTAAATATCATTAAAATTCCTGGGCTATATGCAATGCCTATTGTTCTAATTGATTTTCTAAAATCATCGTTTCCATCTCCCCAGTATGAACATAATACTTTTGATACATAAGCCCATAGCATCCATCCTACAAAAATAGAGCTTGCAGCCATCATCATAATTAAATAGCTATCTATTCCTATTTCTGATAAATCTATTGATCTAGACCTATATTGAATTCCAATTGATACACTCAAAGCTGAGATTGATACAATGATTAAAGAATAAATGGATACTTCTTCTTTTTGAATAAAATTTCTATATATATTTTTATCCAATAAAGCTGATTTCAGGGCAAAATACATAAAATTTGGTGTTTGATTTTTATTCATTCACGCTACTCCTAAATGGTGTAGAATCCCTATGTTTCTATCAATTATAAATGGTGCATTATCGAAAATTTTAATCAAGCAATAAATATTACGTTAATAGGTTTATTAATTACATTTTGTTTGTTATTTTTATTAATAATTTTTATTGAACTTATTAGAGTCGCAATTAAAGTAATTGCTAAAATACTGTCTCCTAGAGACCCTGAGGAGATCAAGAAAAAAGCATTTGCTGCCACTATAGCATCTGCAGCTTATTTGTCTGAGGAAAATAACTAGAGCTTTTTAATATGAATGAATTATCTGATTTTTTTAATACTACCGGTTTTAGTCAATTAGATTATCGTCATCTAGTAATGATAATTATTGGAGCTATCTTTATATATTTAGCAGTATCAAAAGATTGGGAGCCATATGAACTCCTTCCTATGGGACTAGGAATTTTGATAGCAAATCTTCCTTTAACTGGATTGATGGTTATCCCAAATGATGGTTCAGGTTTTCAGGAAGCTGGTATTTTTGGAGTACTATTTCATTATGGCCTTTCTTATTGGAATATTCTGCCGCCAATAATTTTTTTGGGAATAGGAGCACTTACAGATTTTGGACCTATTATTGCCAATCCAAAAACATTATTGTTAGGTGCAGCTTCTCAAATCGGCATATTTATTGCTTTTTGGGGAGCAATAATTTTAGGAGATTTCGGATTTAATTTTGGAATTAAAGAAGCCGCTTCTATAGCAATTATTGGAGGTGCTGATGGACCCACTACTATCTTTTTGACCTCAAGACTTGCACCAGATTTGTTGGGAATTACTGCGGTAATAGCATATTCATACATGGCAGCAGTTGCATTTATTCAACCTCCATTAATGAGGTTAATGACTACAAAAACTGAAAGAATGATTGTTATGAAGGATCTACGTGAAGTATCTAAGTTAGAGAAGATTATTTTTCCAATGCTTGCAATGACTTTAATAATCTTAATTGTACCTAAATCTGCTCCTTTAATTTCCATGTTTATGATTGGGAATGTGTTTAAAGAAAGTAACGTAGTTCCTAGACTTACAAATGCTGCTTCCAACGAAATTTTAAATATTACGACTGTATTTCTTATGATTACAGTTGGTACTCAGTTGACAGCTGTAAGAATGTTTCAATGGGAGACAATTTTGATTTTAGGACTAGGTTTAATTGCATTTAGTTTTGGAACTTTAGGGGGCTTACTTTTTGCTAAAATTATGAACTTATTTATTACAAATAAAATTAATCCTTTAATAGGTTCTGCGGGAGTATCTGCAGTTCCTATGGCTGCTAGAATCTCACATCAAATGGGACAAAAATCAAATCCAGATACTTATTTGTTGAGTCATGCAATGGGACCAAATGTAGCTGGAGTGATTGGTTCTGCAGTTATAGCTGGTGTGTTTATATCTTTGGCAGGGTAATAATGAAGACATATAAAGTTTATATTGAATCAAAATGGTATGACGTAGAGATTTTAGACAGTAACCAAGATTTTGTGAATGTATCTGTTGAAGGAACCATGTTTAAGGTGGCCATTAAGGATATTAGTGATTTTTCTGGAAAGCCCCCTGTTTTATCACGTATAAAGAATTTAGTGAAAAACACATTGTTTAATGTTTCTTCTGGAAATGATTTTACTCCAATTGCTACTTCTGATTTAAATAAAATTTTCCCTTCTCCTCTACCTGGAATGATCATTTCTGTGTCTGTTGATGTCGGAGATGAAATTGTAATTGGAGATGAAATATGTGTTTTAGAAGCGATGAAAATGCAGCAAAGTTTAAAAGCAACATGG
>MDSV01083372.1_pt1 | contig 12307 bp, 13 predicted proteins | sample 810851 | NCBI WGS metagenome assembly MDSV01 (sample SAMN05326640, study PRJNA326480) | marine metagenome | isolation source: seawater | place: Atlantic Ocean: North East | collected 2012
ATAATTTCAACTGAAGTGTTATTTTCAACTATGATGATTAAAAACTCCCCATCTATATTTTTTATAAATGAATTGTTAAATTCATTTGTTTCAATTTTATTTATAATTAAGGTAAAATTAATTTTGTCGTCAATTATTGGATCTCCTAAAACAAAAATTATTTTTTCCGATCTTTTAAATATCTTTCCTTGATTTATAAAATCAAAATAAAGCTCAATTTTATTTCCGAAAACGTATTTCTTTTTAAATATTATTTTATTTTTCATTTCAAACCCCTTATATGTTTTATAATGTGTTCCGATCCAATCTTACCAGCATTTTTTTTATTTGAAAGAAAAAAATATTCATCATATTTTTTTCTAAAAATTTCTTTTTCTTTCCATCTTTTTAAAATTTCCTGATATGGAAGATTTAAAAAATCTATAAATTCTTTTTCCCAATTCAACCTATCATAATTAAAAAGAAAAAAAGATTCCTCAAATGCTTTTTTAACTTCATGATTTTCTAAAGGTTCATAATAATCAGAATCTAAAAAAATTAAAGGAACATCAGATCCAATACACCATTCTAGAGTACTTTCAGAGGACTGAGTTATTATTATGTCTGCAATGGCTCTTACATATCTAAAATCTTCTTCGCCTTTAAAAAATGTAATATTATTATATTTTTTGATTGAATTTTTAATAATTTTTGGCCTATCATATAAATACTGCATTGTGGGGTAAGATTTATAAATTACATTTTTATTTATTTTACTTAAAGTTTTTAAAATGTATAATTCATCACTAAATAATTCTGGATTTGACTTAGAATAAGGGAAATATTTTTGAGAATTAAGTTCTGTACTATGAGAAACATAGAAAATATTTATCCCTTTTAAATTGAATTTTTTTTTTAATAAAAATTTTTTTAATTTTTTAAATCTGATGTGTTTTGGAAATTCTGGAGCCCCAACAACATCAAGTCTTAAGTTAGAATTATTGTTTTTCAATCTAGTTTTTACAGATGCTTCTGAATAACAAAATAATCTATCAGAAGTAAGCGATTCGTTTGAATAAAAGTTTTGTAATGCATCTTTAGAATTACCTGCTGTCAGTCCATGCTCAGTTGTTACAGTCTCAATTTTATTATAACTTAAAGCATCATAAACAGACTTTCCAAAGTTACCAAATAGTCCGTTACCTAAACATAAATTAAAGTTTAATTGTTTTTTATAGAGAGAAATTTTATCTCTCATTTGATTCTTTTTCGACAGTAAATCGATAATATTTAAATTAATATAATCTGATATTACTTTCACATAACCAACATATGCTTTTTCATTATTAAAATACTTTTTTTTAAGTTCACTAGTTTCAGCTTTTACAATTTCAAAAATAAATTCGTATTTATCATGATTATAATCATTGCTTAATTTATCATAAAAAACTCTTAAATCTTTTTTTACTGGCATAAGATCAATACCTTTTTTGTGTAATTCAAATTCAATTTCCCTTACTAAATAATTATCTCCAATATTTAATATCTTTTTTTTATTAAAATTTCCAATAATTCTTTTTTTAATCTCATAAAATAAAACTTTATAATTAAAATTTAAAAGTGTTAAAAATTTAAGTTGTGTGCTTGTATCAAGTTTATATTTTATATTTAATTTACCTTTATTACTTGTTTTGAATGGAATCCCGATTTTCTTTGCAAGCAAAAAATACTGATTGATAAATCTATGATTATAATTATCAGATATCTCTTCCTCAAATACTTCAATAATAATTTCATTTAGTTTTTTTTTCACAAGTATTCTGTCTAATATTATAGCCTTAGTAAAAAGATTAAATGCAATAAAATGAGGCTCAATAATAACAAAATATTTTGAAGCGTAATTGAATTTATTTTTAAAAAAAAGTTTATCTATTTTTTTATTTATTGAAACAATACATTTTTCAAAATCAAAATAAATTTTTTCATATTCATTACTAGGTAAAATATTATCAATATAATTTTTACTTTTTATAAAAGGGATATAAGTATATTCATCAAATAATTTCATACACAATTTTTTAATTTATTTGATTAATGAAAATAGAATCTAATAAAGTCTTTTTAAAATTACTCATTTGCTTTTCAATGATCATAATGAAAATGCTTTAATCTTGAACCTCTTTTAATATCCTGATTAGATTTTTTACCAATTATTTTATGAAAATATTTAGGATGAATCCCAAAGCCTGGTCTAATTGATTTTATATTTTTTTCAGTAAATAATTCACCTTTTTTAATATCGTTTATTACATATAATGATCTTGAAAAAGCCTTTCCTGCCATTTGCTTTTCTGTTAAATTATAATCTATTTTACCTAATGAAGTTTCAGCTTCTCTAACACACTTTACCATTTTCTTAAACTCATTTTTATCTAGAGAAAAACTTGAATCAGGTGTTTTAATTGATTTATCTAATATGAAGTGTTTTTCAATAATTTTTGCACCTAAACTGGCAGCAACTATTGGACAATTTATTCCCAAAGTGTGGTCAGATAAACCAATTATAACCTTAAATTTATCTCTTAAATCACTTATCATAGATAAATTTGCTTCATCTATTGGCGCTGGATAAGCAGAAGTACACTTTAATAATGCAATTTGATTATTATTCTGTTCCCTAATTGTTTTAAGAGCTAATTCAATGTCATTAAAATCAGCAATTCCAGTTGATAATATAATTGGTTTGCCAATAGATGCAATGTATTTAATTAATGGAATATCTGTAATTTCAAAGGAAGCAATTTTGTAAATAGGGTTATTTAGTTTTTCTAAAAAATCAACTGCAGTATGATCAAAAGGAGAGGAAAAACATATAAGTCCCTCTTCATTTGCAACATGATATAATTCTTTGTGCCATTTCCAAGGGGTGTGAGCTTTTTCATATAAAGTATAATAATTTTGACCATCCCAAATTGAGCCAGAACTAATCATAAAATCTTTTTTCTTTGAATCAATCGTTATTGTATCTGCAGTGTATGTTTGTAATTTTATTGCATTAGCCCCAGCCTTTTTTGCTGCTTTTATAGTTTCAATCGCAATCTTTAGTGATCCCGCATGATTTGCTGAAAGCTCAGCGACAATAAATACTTTTTTTGTTATTTCGTTTAATTTTATCATGGGTTTGATCCTTTAATTAATATAAAAGCTTCAGCATATTCCTTATTGATTAATGTTCCATTGTATTTTGCCAAGTTTATTAGAGCCTCTTTTGATCTTGGGTGAGGATATTCTCTTTTTTCATATATATATTTATCCATTGCATTAACTTTTGCATTAATATTTTCTAAATCTAGATGAAAAAAATAATTAGGAAAAAAACTATTATTATAAGAGACTTGCCATTCAGTACTTGAAGGAGTTTGAAATGAAAATAAATACTTTAAATTTTCACAATTAATATTTACAGGTCTAACTGCAGTAATAACTGATTGAAAAACAATTCTGTGATCAATATTTAAATCACCTCCATGATGAGTAAATATTATATCTGGTTTATATGACTCAATTTCTTTTTCTACAATTTTAATAACGTCTAATATAGGAATAGAATCAAATTTATTGTCTGGTAGATCATGAACTACTAAATCATCATACCCAATAATTTTTTTAGATTCATTAATACAATTTAAATGACTTTGAATTTCTTTTGAAATAATTTTTTTATCATTTAACTGATATCTGGATGCAATCCCTTTTGACATAATAACAACCCTTATTGAGTTTTCCAATTTTTTTAAATAATTTAACGTACCTCCTAGACCAAGTATTTCATCATCTGGATGTGCAGCTATTACTAAAATTTTATTTCTATTTATTTTTATCATAATTAATTTTTTTCAGCAATGATTAACATTACCTCTTTTGTATTAATAAAAAATTTATTAGTTTTAAAAAAGGTTTTTAATCTATTTATAAGTTCTTTTTTATAGTATTCATCATAAAAAGTAGAATTTTCCCAATAACTAATAAAATTGTTAATATTTTTCCACTCAATTTTATTAGTTATCTTAAAAATTCTTGTTTTATAATACTCTCTTGATAAATAGTTTATCACTTTATCATACATAAAGTCTGTGCAAGTGAATTTGATTTTTTTGTCTATTTTTAATCCTGTTGACTCAATTATTTCAAAAATTTCTTTGTTATTATTTCCATGAGGTCCCATTACAATAAACTGACCTTTTTGATTAATGCTGTTTTTAATTTTTTTTAGCACTTCATCAATATTTTTTGAATAATACAATCCATACGAAACAAAAATTATATCATACTTTTTTTTATTATTTAAAAAAAATTCATCCATGTCAATATTAAATGTTGAGATTTTGCTTTTTTGAAAATATGATGAATTTTTAATATGATTTAAAGACTCTTGAGATATATCTAGTAAATCAATAGAACTATTAATATAGTGGTTTATTAAATATTCAGACTGTCTGCCTGTTCCACAACACAACTCTAAAATATTTAAAGGTCTTATGTCTTTTGATATTAATTTGAATGCCCATTTATTAATATCAATTCTTTGGTTTTTTTCGTTATGTTCAATTCTTGTTTTTAAAGAAAATGAATTTATTGCTTTATCTTTCATAGTTCTAATTGTAAATTTTAATTATAAACTTTTTACCTTTATAATAGAAAAAAGCAGGATATTTTTCATTATCAACGACTCTTAGAAGGTTAAAATTTTTTTTTATAGATTTTTCAATGTCTATCTCACTGTCCTCAGGTAATCTTCTTTTATAATATGTACCTTTCCCTATCATAGGTTTTTTTTTTATTTTAGGATATTTTTTTAAAAATTCTTTAATTAAATTAAAGGTAATTTCTGCTTGCTTTTTTCTTATCTCATTGACTAATTCGTTCCCCTTAAAAGATATTTTTTTTTTTAAATAATAAGGACCATTATCAACCGTTTCACTTGCTTCAAATAATGTTACTGTAATTTGATTTTTACCTTCTAAAATTTGATGAGTTAATGGAGACCAACCTCTTCCTATTGGCAAATCACTTTCATGAACAACAATATTAAATTTATTAAGATTAAGTCTTTTAAAAATATTTTCACAAGATAATATTATTAATAAATCACCACTCAAAACCTTTTTATGATCGCCTATTAAACTACAGAAATATCCATATTCCTTCAATTCCTGAACAAAATCTTTTGCATAATTATTCATCCATGATTTACTATTATCAATTAAAATTTGAATTTTTTTAATCATAACTTTTTATTTTTGAGTGTATTAATACATCAATAAAATTGTCATTGTGAAAATGATGAGCTTTTAATCTTGCCTCCTCAAAAAAATTATTGTCGGATAAAACCTTGTACAAATTAGCTCTTAGGTTAAATGAGTATACATACAATTTTTTAAAATTTAAATTTTTAAATGCCAATTCTTCAATCATAAATATAAAGTTTGTCCAATATATCTCGAAATAAAGTTTTTCCTCTTCAGTATTCATTAAAAAGGAAATTTCAGCATTTTTACTGTACCAATCAATATGTACTAAACCCCCATATCCTTTAAATATCCCATTTTTAAAAAAAGAAAATAATAACTGATTAGGATGTTTAGTATTAAATTGAGGATTAATTATTTCATTAAAATATTTAATTTGTTGACTTTTAGTAATTTCTTTTGATTGTCTTAGATGGTAAATTTGCTCATTTCTCCATTTCATAATTTTAAACTTATCTTCATCTCTAATTGGCATAATTGAAAATGGCTCAGAGTAATATTTTTGTTTATTAATTGATATATATTCTCTAATTATCATACTCTAACTTGTATATTATTTTTTTTCATCAAGTTTTTAATATCGTTGGGTGTATATTGAGTAAAATGAAAAATACTTGATGCTCCAAGAGCCCCATAAAAATTTGAATTTATTAATTCAATGAAATGATCAGGATTACCAGCACCTCCTACTGCAATAATTGGTTTTTGAGTTAATAAACTTGAATATTCTAATAGCTTTATATCATATCCTTTCATACAACCATCATGACTCACAGAATTAATAACATACTCTCCCACATCGCATTTGTTCATTTCATAAATAAAATCTTCTATAATCAAATTATTATTTTTTGAACCTTGTATAAAATATTTTTTTTTGTCAGTCAGAACATCTACAGAAATAGAAATACATTGGCTGCCAAAATAATTAACAGCATTTTTAATAAAATCAATATCATTTAAAGCTTTGGTCTTTATTAAAACTTTGTCAGCCCCAATTTTTAAAAGATCTGATATGTCTTCAAAAGAAGATATTCCACCACCAATTGTCACTGGCATAAAACATTCTTTTATAACGTTTTTCACAAGATTTAAATTAATTTTTCTTTTCATTTTTGAAGCCATAATATCAATAAAAACTAATTCATCTACATCTCTTGAGTTAAATACTCTAGCTGACTGAATTGGATTTCCAACAATTCTAGGCAATTTAAATTGTTTAGTTTTAACTAGACTTAACCCGTTAAATGTTAATATTGGAATAACTCTAACCTTAAGCATTTTGAAAAAAATTTTTTAAAAGTGTTAATCCAGATTCTTGACTTTTCTCAGGATGAAACTGTGTTGCATATATATTGTTTTTGCGAACTGATGCAACCATTTTTTTTCCATAATTAAAATAACTTTCAATAACTTCTTTTTTTTTTGGAATTACATGGAAACTATGAATAAAATAATAATTACATCTAATATTATCTTCATTAAAATTACCATTAAAACATATATTATTCCATCCTAAATGAGGTATTCTTAGATTATTAGATTGAATTTTCTTTACTTCACCCTTAATCCATCCTAAACCTCTGGTTGGAATAGGTTCATATCCTTTTTCAAAAATTAATTGCATGCCCAAACAGATACCTAAAAATTTTTTTTTATTGTCAATAACCTCTTTTTTCAAAATCAAATCTAATTTTTTTTCTTTTAAATTTTTCATTCCTTGAGCATATGACCCTACCCCGGGTAATAATATTGAGGAAGATTTATTAATAGAGTATTCGTCATTTGTAATGGTATTTTTAATGCCCAAATAATTTAAAGATTTTTGAACTGAAGCTAAATTCCCTAAACCGTAATCTATTATTGCTACCATTATTATTTAATTTTAAATGTTGGTATTAAATTAAAATTAATATCTCTTTTATAATTTCCATTTTTATCTTTTTCAAATAAAATTGGATTGGTAAACGAATCAATTACTCTATCAATTTCTAATTTTGACATCCCAGAATATTCAATAAATGATTTAATACCGTAGTGAGGATATTTACCATCTAATTGTTTTACAATTTTTAAAGCTTCTTCCCTTGTCATTCTATTGTTTCTTATATCTATGCAAACGTGATCTGTTGCTCTACCAAATCCATATTTAACATACTTTAAATAGTCATGTAAACTAACTAACTTTTCATCGAGATTTTCATAGTTTGTGTAAGTCCCTTCCAATGGCCCATCCTCTTTTACATTAAAGCCGACTTTTTTAACTATTTCAAGTTGCTTTCTAGCATCCCAAAAGAAATATGAGCCAAGAAAAACTCCTGTTACTCCAACTTTTTTTATTTCCTCATCACTTGGATAAAAATAAGGGGTAAGATCTTTCTTTGATATTCCATTAACTCCAATCATATCATCAATTCTATTTCCAAGTAAACCTCCAAATTCCTCTAGCCAATTTCTGTCTAAAATTCTACTTTGAACTGATCTCAAGTCAGGACCTCCATATTCCATTTGCGAATTTTCTCCCCATATAATTAGAGGAATATTCATCTTAACAGCTATCATAACAGGAATTGTAAAAATTCCTATGTGGTTAGGCCACATTTCATCTCCAATTCTTTTAAAAGACTCTATCACCATACTTCGATAAACATTATAGTTTTTTTTAAAATGAATTAAATCAATTCCTAATTTTGATATGTTATCTAGGTTTTTAGATCCTATTTCTGTAACATAAGTTGTTTCAAAACAAACACACAGTGGATTCATTCCACATATCTCCTTCATAAAATATGCTTGATATGTACTGTCTTTTCCTCCACTGACTGGTATTAAACAGTCATATCCTATGCCATCTTTTTTATAATGATTAACAATTTTAAAAAATTCTTTCTCTCTCTTTTTCCAATCAATATTTTTGTCTTTATTAGTTGCAGTCTGACATGCACTGCATAAGCCTTCATCATTAAATGATAAATCAGGTTTTGTCTCTGGAAATAAACAATTAATACAATGCTTTAATACCATTTTAATTTTTTTTTAATAAAAACCAATTCATATCATCTTGAGGATAATTATTATCTTTAGAATAACAAAATCCGTAATCCATTAACTCTAGATCAGGATAAATACTCATTAATTCACCTGCGAAATCTCTTTTAAATAATTTATTTTGATGACCTCTATATTCAACTGAAACTGGGCTAGGGTTAAAATATTCAAAAACTAAAATATATTTCCCACTATATTCATATAACTTTTCGTAAGCATTTTTTAATTTATTTGGGTTAATATGAATTAATACTCCCTTCGTAAAAGTTAAATCAAATTTTTCTTCTGACTCAAAATCAAAAATTGATTTATTAAACACATTATTATTACCAATAAGTTTTGATAGTTCTCTACAAGCTTTTTTATTAATTTCTATTGCATTAAGTGAAATTTTTGGATATAACAATTTAATTGCTTTTAAATTCATACCAATGTTTGAACCGAACTCTAAACATGAGTTTAATTTCTTAGTTTTCGATAAAATTTTCGAAAAAATGTTGAGGTTTGAAGCTAGTAATGCCTCTCCCTTATTTCTTTCAATGTATCCATCACCAAAATTGCCTGCCCAAAATTCCTCTTGATCCGTTGAATAATTCATTTTATTTATATTTTAATTTATATTTTAATTCTGCTAGCTTCCAATCATCAATATTATCTATGTCTTGTATTTCATTTGACGAAACGATAAATCCAGAGGTATTCTTTGATATTAAACACTTGTTTGTTAAAAGCTTTTTTATATTAAACCAATAGAATTGTCCACTATCATGAAAATACTTTTTTAAATCTTGAGTTCTTTTCACACTATTTTTTGGAGATAAAAAGTTAATTTTTTTTTGATTATCAAAACATAAAGCCCTTTCAATAGGATGAAGAAACTCAACAACAGGAAAAATAGTATCCCAAGAATTTACCATTATTTTTTCATATCCTTTAGTTATTAAGTTTTCAGAGACTAGTGGTGCTGCTGGATAAATACAACAACCATATTTATAATTCTTATCTTCATTATCATATTTTTTTAAAACTTCTTCAAGTACATCAAAAGTTGAAGCAAAATCATTAGAATTTTTCTTTGACCTAAGGAATGGTACTTTAGCTCCAAATTTTATTGCTATCTCAGCTATTTCGTCATTATCGGTTGATACAATTATTTCGTCAAATAATTTTGATTTTAAAGCAGCATTAATTGAATACGAGATTATAGGTTTTCCAAGAAAACTTTTTATATTTTTCAAGGGAATCCTTTTACTTCCACTTCTTGCTGGTATAATTGCTATATTACTCATAAAACGAAAGTATTTTTTCAATAACATATTCTTGCTCTTCAAGTTTTAATCCTGGATACATGGGTAAACTCAAGCATTTACTGTAATAATTTTCTGCGCAGGGGAAAACTTTTTTACCATATTTCCTGATATAATATTTTGAAGTGTGGAGGGGTATATAATGGACCTGGCAAAAAATATTATTTTTTCTTAAAAAATTATATAGTTCTAATCGATTGTCAATTTCAATAACAAATAGATGATAAGCATGACCTTTATGATTATTAGAAAAAGGAACTTTTATTGAAGTATTTTTAAATGCACTTATATAGCGACTAGCGATTAATCTTCTTTTTTCAAGTTTATTATTAGCTAAATCTAATTGTGAAATTCCTAGTGCACACAAAATATCAGGCATTCTATAATTATAACCCAAATTTTCAATATCATAGAACCATCCTTGCTTTTCATTTGAATTTCTATCAATACTATGTGAACGAAGCATCAAAAGTTTATCATAATAAAATTTACTATTTGTCGTAATCATACCCCCCTCTCCACATGCGATATGTTTTACTGGATGAAAAGAAAAAATAGCTAAGTCCGCAAAATTCCCATTCCCACATTTTTGATTAATTCCATTACTATCTGTAAAAAATCCACCTGGAGAGTGACATGAATCCTCTAAAATCCATAGGCCGTATTTATCAGCAAGTGCTCTATACTCTTGAAGATCTAAGGGATAACCCGCAAAGTTAACTGGAATAATACCTTGATAAGTTCCCTTAGGGGAGGTCTTTAATTTATTCTTTACCATTTCAATATCTAAGCACAGTGTTTCTGGATCAATATCACAAAATTCTATTTTACCATCACAATAGTGAATAGAATTGGCAGTAGCTGTAAAAGTTATAGGAGAAGTTATAACTTTACTATTCTTATTTACTCCCAATGCTATTGCTGAAAGATGAAGAGCAGCTGTACCATTAGAAACTGAAACAGCATATTTTGAACCAATATAATTAGCAAATTTTTTTTCAAAAGCTACAACTTTAGGCCCCTGAGTTAAAAAGTCTCCCTTCATAACTTGAATAACCGACCGAATATCTTGATCAGAAATACTTTGTTTGGAATATGTGATTTTCTTCATTAAATTAAAATGATTTTTATCAATATTTTTTTAATAATTCTTTTATTTGATTAACATCAAGTCTATCAGGATTTGATTTAGAATTATAACTAAATCCTTCTTCAACTTTTTTAGCATTAAAATTTATTATAAAATCATTAACATGCCATAAAGGATTATATGGTATAATAACATAATAATCTCCAATATCGTATGTAGTATAAGAATCCGAAGGACTTATCATCTCCTCATGAATTTTTTCTCCTGCCCTAACACCAACAATTTTATGTTTAGAATTTTTATCAATCGCATTTGCTAAATCGATTATGTTAAATGAAGGTATTTTAGGGATAAAAATTTCACCTCCCCACGAATTAATTAATGCATATATGACCATTTCTACAGCTTGATTTAATAATATATTAAATCTTGTCATAGATTTGTCAGTAATTGGTAAAAATCCTTTACCCTTATTTTTAATAAAAAAGGGAACTACTGAACCATTTGAGCCCATAACATTACCATATCTTACGACTGAGAATTTTATATCTTTAGAGCCTTTAATATTATTTGCAGCTACAAATAATTTGTCAGATGTTAATTTTGTAGCACCATATAAATTTATTGGAGCACATGCTTTGTCAGTAGAAAGACTAATAACTTTTGAAACATTAGAAAAAAGTGACGCTGAAATAATATTTTCAGCTCCACCAATATTAGTTTTTATACATTCATCCGGATTATATTCAGAAATATGGACGTGCTTCATGGCAGCTGCATGAATTACATAATCAACCCCTTCAAAAGCTCTGATTAGTCTATCTTTATCTCTTACATCGCCAATAAAATATCTTAAAGAGGGAAAGTCTTTATTTGAAAACTCTTGAGCCATTTGAAACTGTTTCTGCTCATCTCTAGAATAAATTATTAATCTTTTAAGATCTGGATAGTCATTTAAAATTCTTTTAACTAGTGCTTTCCCAAGTGATCCAGTACCTCCAGTAATCAATATTGTTTTATTATTAAGCATGTTTTTTAAATTTATTAATTTCACCTAAAATTTTGCCATCTCTAATTTCATAAATTTTATCACAATCCTTTAAAGAAGAGAATCTATGAGAAATCATTATAATTGTTTTTTCACCCTTTAACTTGTTGATTGAATCCATTATTCCATTTTCTGTTAAAGTGTCAAGTGAAGCTGTTGATTCATCTAAAATAAGTATTTCAGGATCATTATAAAGTGCTCTTGCAATTCCAATTCTTTGTAATTGTCCACCGGAAATTTGTGCGCCTCTTTCTCCTACTTTAGTTTCAAAACCTATTTCTAGTGAATTAATAAAAGACTTTAATTGAGATTCTTCAATTGCCTTGTTTAGTTTTAGTTCGTCAATCTTATCTTCTTCGATTCCGAATGCAATATTATTTTTTATTGAATCATCTATCAAAAAAATATTTTGAGGAACATATCCAATTTTTCTTTGCCATGACGATTTATCATCATTAATATTAATATTATCAATACAAATTTCTCCACTTGAAGGTGTTAATAACCCCATTAAGAGGTCAACTAA
>MDSV01183723.1_pt1 | contig 12307 bp, 11 predicted proteins | sample 810851 | NCBI WGS metagenome assembly MDSV01 (sample SAMN05326640, study PRJNA326480) | marine metagenome | isolation source: seawater | place: Atlantic Ocean: North East | collected 2012
AGTCTTTGTAGTTTTCGTTTGTAGACTGTCCAAACGGTTTCGGATTGCATTTAAGTCAATTGCCATAATTTACCTTTTTTTTAGTTATTAATTATTATTTATCAAATATACGAAAATTATTTCTAACTTCCAAATTATATTTCACTTTTTTTTCAACACCACTATTTAATCCCAAGTGTTGATTTGGTTACAATATACGAAAAATATTTTAAACTACCAAATTTATTTATAAATTATTCATCTAAAGTATCAATATCAGGATAACATTCACAATCGTCTGAACCTGGTGATGAACAATAAGTGGATTTGTTCTCTTCTTCAGAACCACACTCACAGCTATCACAGTTACAAACAGGAAAGTTACCGATTAAACAAATTACATCTTCCATATACTATAAATATTAAAATTTTTTAATTAACATCAACTATTCTGAATAATTTTGTACCCATAATTTTGTATCCTTCACCATCGGTGAGAATCATTGAATTACGATAATCATTCCAATTTACTTGATAAGATTTATCTTCTTTACCACCATTTAATTCTTTAATCAATCGGTTTAATGCGTTGATTGTGTAAATAGTGTTTGATTCTTTTTTTCTATGTACCATTATACTGTTAGGTAAAAATCTATTTTCTCTATTTGGTATGATGTTGTAACTAATCACCAATTCTTTAGATGGTTCTAATTTAAGAACGAATATCTTTCTACTGAATAGTTGATATCCATCAAAAATCTTAGTTAACAAATCTTCAAACGAAGCTTCTGTTGTAAAAGTACATAATAGTTGCGTTCTCACTCATTCTCTCCGATTTATTTAAACCTTCTTACCATCTGAGTTTCTATATCTCCAAATAGGATACTTAGCAACCATTTCATCACTAATAAATCCCCTATCTCTTAGATATTTACAAAACTCATCTTTTTGAACTTTACCATATTTTTTACCATTTAGTAAATTACCATCTTTATCTCGTTTACTTCCATCTGCGATAGCTTCTTTCCATGCTTTTCTTGCTTCCTGTCTTTTTTCAACTGGTAATGCTGCCATAGATTCTGTAAATCCTCTGTAGAATTCATCATTTGATGAAATACTATTAGTTCTACGATTTTCATTTGGTAGATTACCTGGCAATCCCATAGCTTGAATAACACGTTTTCCGATTTTAGTATTTAATTTTTTAATTTTACTTATATCATCTTTATCCGTAACTTCACCTAACATTGTTTCTTTAATTTCAGAATATCGTGCATCTTCCATTTCAAATTCTTTTATAAGAGATTCTTGTGTTACATTTGGTCCTATGATTGCAGACTTGACTTTTGGTACACCATCTTCAGATAAAGTCAATTCGGGTTTCTTATCATCATCTAAATTTTCATACTCAGATTGAGTTATAGTACCACCACCTGCTATTCTAAAAGATACTTCATCCATAAGTCTTAATGCAGTTTGTTCTGTTTGTGGTTTAATTTTCTTTACTGCTTTTTTACCTTTCTCAAGCTTTTCGAAATCCTCTTTAGATTTAGATTTTAATGGTTCGATTTCTCTTTTATAGAACTCATCCATATTCAAATCAGATTTTTTTTGATTAAATCTTGATGAAACTAAAATTTGGTTTTTTTCATTTTCTCTATTTAATACATCTGCATCAGTTGGGCTTCCTTTATCATCATTCTGCATTCCAACGACATGTTCTAAATCCATTTCTTCCAAGTCTAATGGTAATCCAGAATAACCACATACACCACCTTGCTCTAAATACATTCTCCAAGCTAATTTAGCTCTATCCTTAGAAGGAACTTTACCCCTTACAACTTCTGCATTTTCACCGGCTTCATTAATATCTGATGTTATACTGCCATCCTCTTTTCTATATCCTAAGAAGTGATTTTCACCAACATCCTTTCCACCATTACCTGCGGAAGATAAATATTTTTTTAGTTTTGGTGGTAATGTATCAAATGATTCTGCTACAAATTTTTCAGATACTTTATTCTTTCTAACTTTACGAACACCTTTTTCAACCAATTCGGGCTTGGCATCATCATATAACTCCATTAAGTTTTTTTCATTTTTAACCATTTGGTCTCTATCTGCCAAACCTAAATTGTTCTTCATAAATCCAGAGTTTTCACGAGTACCATATAACTGCCCAATCGCAGTCAAAACTAATGCTCTTTCTTTGAAATCACCTTCGAGTGTTTCAACAGAATCTAACATCTCTCTTATTTCTTTTTTTTCTTTATCACTTCTTTCAGTATCATCATTAAACTCTTGTAGAACTGCTTTACTGGTAATTCTGATTTCAGGATTAGTACTTGTTCCAACATCTTGTAAAACCTTTTTTAATTTTTCAGATTTTACATCACTATCTGATTTATCTGAAGAATCTGATTGTTTTTCAATCTCATCATCGGATACACCTTTATCACCTAACCAACTTTTTGCTACAGAATATGCTTTTGGGTCTGTACTCTTTTTACCTAATAATGTTGATACTTGATTTAAGTTATTAGTTGTTGGATTCATTAATTTATGTTTCAACAACTTATCATCAATCTCTTTTAACTTTTCTTTTTCGTAAGGAGTGAGAGCGTTTTGTCCAATGTCTTTTTTAACTTTTTCTTTATCATCCCCACTATCAGGTCTTTCTTTAGATTGTTTATCATCTTTTTCATCGTTTTCCTCTTCTTCTACTACATCTTCCTCTTCGTTATCATCCGTATGTAAATGCGCAGATACTGCCGTATCGTTTTTACCAACAACCATACCTGATGTTCTATTACCACCTAAATGGAAGTTCGTAGGTGTTTTAACTGCAGATTCGATAATGTATTCGATTACTTCTGAATCGAAATCATACTCTTCTTCTAATATTTTTCGTAAGCCATTTATGGATTTTTCGGATAAAGGATTTTTAAGTTCCGTTCCAACTTCTACCCACCATAACCTAGCTAATTCGTTAAGAAATTCTTTCATATTTTATCCATTACTTCTAAATCAATAGATTTCATCTCAGAATATCTATCTCCGATTTCTATTTTTGTAGGGAATCCATTCCCTTCTATAAGTATCTTTAAATTTTGTAAACTGTTAAAATCATCAGCGTGTACATCTAATAAATATGAATCATAAGTATATAAAACCATTTTTGAGCGTTTATCTGCTAAAAACTCCATAACCTTACTTAAAATCTTCATATTTAGTTCAGTTTCAGTTGCCTGTAACATATAATTAAATAGTTTGTTAGCATTCATATCATTTAGGTTAGATTTTGATAGTTTTCTACCTAATGGAGTCGTTACATACCCTCTACGATTGAATTCCATCCACATTTTATCAATTTTGTGTGAAACTTTAGAGAACAACGGAATATGAAGATATTCCGATTGTACTCCACCATACAATTGTCGGAATGTGATTGCTTTCGAATCGTTATAAGGTACTCCATACATATCTGCTAAGGTTTGGTGTCCACTTACATCCATTGGAATCGGTTCATCTACCATCTTACCGATAATACGAGGATGATAAGCATCATAATCGAATTGTACTAACTTACCACCTTCAAATCTACTAACAAATCTATCTCTACTACCATCATCTTTGTTCAAAGCTGCGTAATTTACTCCACCAAAGTTGTTTGATGGACGAGATGTTGTTGTGAATGGGTGATATTGAGTCCACTCCATCCCATTTGTAGTATTAATACCACTTTCTTCTACTAAGTGTAACGACTTAATATAGAAATTTTCAAATTTCTTCACACAATCCGAATCCCAACCCAAATCGTAATACGATAAGAATTCGTTTCTAATATCTCTGATGGTTTCTATATGTTTAGATATTGGAATAAGATTGTTTACCCCTTTGAAGGAACTGAATCTACGCTCATAAAATGTATGAGTTGGTGTTGGGGTAGATTTGAGTTGGGAATTCGATTGTAAATATTTTATTAAACTTGCATCAACTGAATTATCTAAACAAAGATGATTCATTAATGATTTGTTATCGTAAACATAACATTCGTTGAAATCAAAGTTAAATTTTTCTAATGTGGTTGTGTGGTTGTCTATATTATTTAAGTTGATTAGAAGCTCTCTATCACCCTCTATATCGTATATATACAACAAAGATAACCCATCATTATGTGGGTGTACGGATACGCTCTCCCATATGGGATGAACATATACTTTATCTATTGATATGTTTCCTTCACTAAGAAATTCAATCATACATCAAATATACAAAACTTTTTTTAAATATCCAAATTTAGAAGTTACCATCTGCTACCTGAAAACAATTGATTCCATTTTGTCTCCACATATCTACCACTTTGTTTCTATCATCAAATGTACATAATACATTATCTTTACCAATATCGTTTAACCAATTTTGTTTTAGAACATCATCAGGAGTAAAATCTTTTACAGGCCTCATTTTAATTACATGAAATGGTACTTTATATTTCATCAACCAATCTAAAGTAGCACTCTGAGTAACTGAACTTCTACCACTAAATATGTAAATAGGGTGCCCCACATCTTTAAGGGTCTGAGCCATTTTGATTACAACTGAGTTCGGTTTATCTAAATCTATGTTTTTTGGGTCAAAGAATTTATCCCAATCCATTTTCCCATTTGGTTTAGTGGATACTTTTCTTCTATCATCTATAAGAGCTAAAGTACCATCTAAATCAAAAATAACTATTTTATTCATATTATACTATTTTATAGTAATACTTCCATCCACAATCATCATCATAGAATTCCATTTCTAATTCTACATTTTTATTGATTACTTTAGAAAGTTCTTCGTTATCGATTTTTCTCCAATATCCGAATCTAAGTGTTATGTATGTTTCACTACAATTACCACCACTTCCGATTTCGAAATCATCAGAACCATACCACTCTTCTATTTGTTTTAATGTTTTTAATCCTACTCTCATATCTTAACTACAAAAAAGGTTAGTAGGAACTTCGATTCCTTTTTGTTTCTTAATCTGATAAAACACATTGAAGAATGCTTTGTAAACTTTACCAGCATGCTCTAATGAAGTTGAATATGGAGATTTCCACATCATCTGGCCACCACTCATATGGTGTTTATTAACAACTTTGATTTCATATCCTCTAAGGATTAAATCAACAATCTTTTTTTGAGCTGGAGTGAACTTTACACCCTCAATACTCTTTTCAAACTCTTTTATTTTATTCATATTATTCATTTCTCAATTATTACAGTACTAATATACGAATAATATTTGAATTAACCAAATTTTAATGTTAAGAAATTGTTAAGTTTTCAACAGAGTTATTAACAAATACCATAGGTAAATGCTACTATCATTAATATAATGTATATGAATGTACTTATATCTTTTTTTGGATTCATAGTGTTATAGTTGATAAAATTCTAAATAATCTAATAATTTGAGTTTTATTGATGGGTGTTTTTCTGAGGTTAGGGCTACTGTTCTTTTATTTGTATCAAAAACGCCAGGTTCTATTACTTTGCCATTAACATCTTTAACATCATAAACAGGTCCTGATATTTTCCATCTTATTTTTAGTTTTTTATATGTTACTGAAGATAACCCATCCTTTGAACCAATTTGATTGAATTTTTCTTTATTTAGCTCAATACATTGGTTATCGTATCTATATCCAAAATATCTTTCCATATAACCTCTTTTTAAATCTTTATCAGTAACGGGTTCGATATCTTTATTTGGTTTTTTAGTTTTTTTAACAGTTATAGATTTTATAGCATCATATTCAAAATTTTTAGATAAATCCATACCATCAGTAGTTTGAATACCAACTGAGGTAACATCTATATATGGTATCAACTTTCTTGATTTACCATCTATAAAATTAATTTCTGAAAATACTTCATTTGTAGTATATGTATGATACTGTCCAATGTATTCAGTACCATCGATAAACATCCACTCACCACCTTCAGTTATCAAACCATTATTGATTTGAGCTTTAGTATAATAAATACGCTTTCTTTTATATTCGTTAGCAGCCATTATGGTATCCTCATTACAGTTTCTAAAGAAGTTTCCCAACCACCTTTACCATCAAATTCGTGGTTTACTGCGGTTACACTAAACATTGCCTTTGCATCTTTAAATACTTTTGGTAATCTATCTACTGTTATTGGTGCTAAAAATGGGATTCCCCAAACACCATCAAAAGAAACACTTAAATTTAAAGTATATTGTATTTCACTATATCTACCTTCAGCTAGTTTTGAATCACCCTTTGCTTCTCGTATGATATACGCCCTACACGCATCACCATATCCAGTCAATCTTTCAGGAGATGCACCTTTATCACCAATCTTATTTCTCATATCTAATAAATCTGATGCTGATTTCTGATTATCTTTAGAAGGGGTTACAGTACCTTCTTGTGGATAAATCCCCTCAGGTTTTGTTAAATAATGTCCGTTGGATGTTCCTTTTTCAATATTAGCTTTAGTTGCCATTAAAACATAATCAGAATCAAAATCACTACTTAAAGATACTGATTTAGTTATAGAATCTTTAGCTAATACATTAAATGTATATGGTTTTATAGGTTCTGCTCCTAACATTTTCTTATTCATTATTGTTATATCAAATGGTGGATTTTGATTATCAGGTTGTAGATTCTTTCCACCTTTCATCGGTACTGCTGCTAATGTTACCAACCCACCTGTTAGATTTTCCAATCTAGCAAATATTTCTTTTAAAAACTCTGCTATTTTTACTGATTGTTTAAATCCACCAACAGTCTTTGTTTTATCTGCCATACTTCCATATGTTTTTGTTAGAAACGGAAAAGATACCGCTATAGCACCAATGTACTCCATATCATATTTGGATTTAGACCATAAAGTATCACCCCATTTTGAAAAGTTTGCAGCGTTATCACCATCTGAAGGGTCTCCATAACTTCCTTGACTTCCTGGTAAAAAGAAATCTTTAGGGTCTGCTGAACCTATTCCTTTAACCTTCGGCCAAGTAGAGGTGGCAGGGTCTTTACTGATTTTATATTTATTACCCTTATCATCACCTTTTGAATTTATGTATCTTACAAGAGTTCCTATAGTTGTATAGAATATATATTGTTCATCATCATTGAAAAATCCTGGTTCTATAATTAACTCCGCTGCTCCGAATGTACATTTTACTCCATTAGAATTTTTAGATTCTACTCTAAGTTTATTATTACCCAAATCATCTACTGAATCAGGTCCATCATCTGCATCTAATCCAAATGCCTCTCTACAAGTTGCTTCTAACTCTGAAAGGAAGTTTACAACCTCTTCTTCACCATCAACATCTTTAGTAGATGTAGAACCCATATCTTCACCACTCCATAGTGCAGCAGGCGACATTGCTTTTACAGTACAATCAAATGAACCATCTTCGTTCATACTAAAATCATAATTGAAAACATTTCCTGTAACTTTACCTGAGTTTACACCAGCGCTGTATCCTCTCCAACCAAAATCTACTTCTACTTCACCACCTACTCTAAAGAATGATTTTTCTGCTAAATCTAAATCAGTTTGGGTAAATACTGTAAATGAGAATTCTATATTATATATGTATGAATCAGTATAATCTTGTCCACCTTCATTTGTAATTTTACAGGATTTTAGTTGAGGTTTAAATTTACGAACACCACCCTCAGTATTATATAATCCTATGTGAGAGTTTCTAATGTAATCTGAGCCATCACCTATAGTAAGTGATGGTTCTGCTTTAATAATCGTTTGACTATTTCCTGTAGCTCTAATAGTACAATATGCGTATTTATCATAGTTCCATTTTATTCCTTTTGAAGCAATAAAACTTTTTCTACTATTAAATTCTTTTTCTATATCGCCTGGAAATGGTAAATCGAATCCACTCATAACTTATTACCTTTTATTTGTTTAATTCTAAATATTCATCATAAATACCAATATAGTTAGCTGGTATTCTTAATTGTGTACCAATCGGTATTTCCATATCACCCTTACCTAAATAATTTGCTCTTGCAATAATCCACCATAACCTAGCATCTTCATAATATTTAAAAGCAAGATTATCTAATCTATCCCCTTGTATAGATATGATGTACATATCTTGAGATTGTTTTTCTATCTTTGGATATCTGATAGTTTTTTTATATCTCTTACCTAATTCAGTTCTTAATATTTCTATAGTTTCGTATCTATTTGCCATATCTTATATCCCACCTAAATCGTAAACCTTTGAATTATATTCAGGTATTACATTACTTAATAATTTTAATCCTATAGCTACATCGATACCCATAGATGCTCCTAAATCAATATCCCAAGGAACTTCATCTGAGAATGTGTATGATAATGAATCAATAAAACATAAATGTTTAACCCATAAATTACCTAATGTGAAATCTAATAAAATACCTTCATACCCTTTACTACCATCACCATAATTAGGCATTGTCATTGTAGATAATCTTTGTAATTTAGAATATAATGGTTTTAATTCTGCTTTAGCAGCTGGAAAAACTTTGAAGTTAAAACTTAAACTTCTTTCAAAAGTAGAATACTTAAATGCCGAATCAGCTCTACCATTATATTTCATCCCTTCCCAAGATGGTGAGAATGTTTCTGTTAATCCATTTACTGTTCCTCTAAATTGTAATCGAGAACCACCACCATGTCTATCAAAAATTAATCTTACTAAATCTAATTGTTCATCTGCATTTATACCCGCTGATTGGATTGGGTCTGCTGCGTGAGATTTATCATAATCTGTTCTATCTGCTCCAACTTTACCAGGATTAGTAAATCCAAATTTAGTTTGTAATGAATTATCTACATATGCTGCTTTATCTGCTCTTTTCTTTTCATCACCTGTTAACAAACTTCTAAAATCATTTACTTCAGTATCACCAGCTACTCTATCCGGCATTTTACCATATGCAATAGTTTCATATTGTTTTACTAACTCAGATGATTCTAATTTTTCTATGTTATGAGATTCACCATCTGTAGTTTTTAACTTTTTAAATGGATTATCATATTTTTCATGTATTTCATTGGTTTCATCAATAGGTTTATCATCTTTAAGTGCTTTTGTACTTTTTTCTAAATCAATACCACTTATTTCTTCCCTATCATTTTCTAATACAGGATATGGTTCATCATAATTGTAAACTCTACCTGCTTTACCATTTTGTTTAGAATCATTATCACCTTTGTTAGGTCCTTCTGCTGAATATAATGGTTTATATTCATCTGTTGAATCTTTTATTTCTTTACCTAATGGTGTTTTATCCCTATCAAATGGTAAAGATGTAATCGCACCTGCTGTCGGGCCTGTAGATGGGTCATCACCAATCGGATTATATTGTTTCTGAATTGTAAACCCATCGAATATATCAAATCTAGTATCTTCATTTCTTGTTGGTACTTTACCACCAGGAATTAACCCATATAAAGAGTTTGGTCCGCCAGGAGCTTGTAATCTAAGGAATGGTAATCCTTTAAATCCTGAAGATGTGGTTGTACTACCTAAAGTAATGAATGATTCACTCCATAATCCAACTAATCTATTTCCTGTTCCAATAACACCTAAAGTTGTATCATCTATGTGAGTTTGTTTTTTAGCTCTCTGTACAGTTTCATATTTTTCAGGATTAGCAGCTTCTGGTAATGGTAATATACCATGTCGTCGTGGATGTAATCCTAAGAATCCACCAACTGCTGATGCGATGGTGTTTACAGGAGTCCATACTTTTGTTAATCTTTTACCAGTTACAGTTTCTACATTTGAATTAGATGCTTGTAAACCTAAATTTTTGATTCCCCATAATAATCCATTAACTGAAATCAACCATTTACCTAATCTAACTCCATCTACAAGAGAACGCTCTGTAGCAGTAACGATACCACCTCTCATTAATCCATCATCTATAGGAACACCAAATCCCCATCTTTGTGGTTCACCTTTATCTAATCCTTTTCTTTGAATACCTCTTAGAATCAATGGATGTGCAAAAGCAGCTGTTCCTAAATTAAAAGCATCATCTCTTAAATTAAACTTATTGTATTGTTCATCTAAAAATGATGGAGATTGTCTTTTAGCTTGCCCTTTACCAATTCCAAATCCATCTTCTCCTGAATTGATACCACCTGCATCATTAAATGAAGTACCATATGTTTTACCTAAAGTAAACTTATTATCATTTATATTAGAAAATAGTGAATTAGCACTATCGAATATAGTGTTATCAGGATTTACACCAATAAATTTAGTTGCTTCAACCCCACCAAATTTAGAATTAAATCCAGTTGCGTGAATATCAGTAAAGTTATTAACTTCTTTAAAATCTTTACCTTCGTTTTCTAATTTCTTTTTGAATCCAAATTCAGCAGGTGTTGTTTCACCTAAGAATTGTTCACTATTATTCATCTCAGATGGTGTTGTTTCACCTAACCCCTTTTCACCATTTGGTATATTCATAGGTACTGGTGTTGTTTCACCTAAGAACTTAGAACTTCTATCAGATTCTACAGGAGTTGTTTCCCCTAAGAAATTAGATTCATTATTCATTTCATTAGGAGTAGTTTCACCTAAGAATTGTTCTGAGTTATTCATTTCAGTAGGAGTTGTTTCACCTAAGAACTTAGAACTTCTATCAGATTCTACAGGAGTTGTTTCACCTAAAAACTGCTCTGAGTTGTTCATCTCTGTAGGTGTTGTTTCACCTAAGAATTGTTCACTATTATTCATTTCTGTAGGAGTAGTTTCCCCTAAGAAATTAGATTGATTATCCATTTCTGTAGGTGTGGTTTCACCTAAGAAGTTTTGTGAATTGTTCATTTCTGTAGGTGTGGTTTCACCTAAGAATTGTTCATTGTTGTTCATTTCAGATGGTGTGGTTTCCCCTAAAAACTGCTCGGAGTTGTTCATTTCATTCGGTGTAGTTTCACCTAAGAACTGCTCTGAATTATCCATTTGTTTTGGTGTAGTTTGTCCCAAATATCTTTCTACTAAACTCATTGGCTTAGGAGTTGTTTCACCTTTGAACTTTTCCGAATTATCCATAGGTTGGGGTGTTGTCTCACCTTTAAACTTTTCAGCTTGATTTACTTTTTGAGGATTTACACCTTCTTTATTAGTTGTAGTTTGAGAACGAGGAATCTTAGGAGCAGATTCTGTCATTGAACTTAATGGTGTTAAATTCTGTTTTTTATTTATATCTTTTCTTTCTTTAGATTCCAAAGGAGTATTCTTTGGCATTCTATACTTAGATAAATCCGATTTCATATCTTTAAGTGCCATTAGCTAAAACTCCTCGCATTTTTAGATTGTCTACTTTGTACTCTACTTATTTTTTGTACAGCTTTACCATCTATTGTTAACATTATTGGTTGAGCTTGTATATCACTTCTCAATCCTTTTATTTCATTCAGTAAATCTGAATCGGAATCACTTCCACCACCTTCATCACCACCACCAAACATATCACCTATTCCACCCAATGCAGGTGCTATAGCGGCTAATCCAACTAAAGCTCCTATAATTGGCATTGCTAATAATCCACTAAATGCCATTGCGGCTAATCCGCCAGAAATACCCATCAATCCACCTGCTAATGCGTATAGTGGTGTTACTAAACTTCCTAGCTCTCCCATAGCTCCTGAAATTATTCCGATATTTCCAGCTACTTCTGCTAATCCTTTACCTGCCTCTGATACACCAGGCCCAACTTCTGATAATTCTTTTATCTGGTCCATTATACCACCACCAAAGAATGACATTATACCACCAACTGCCATAGCAGCTGAGAAAGCAACCATACCAACCGATGCTGATAATAGTGCTGGCCCTAACATCATCATAGCTAATGCGTTTTCAGGAGTTATTGCTGTAAACATTGTTACAAACCCCTCAGCTATAGCTCCAATAATAGGTGGAATCGCACTCATCACATTTACTACAATAGTACCAAATGCTTCTAATAATGGTGTTAGTAAAGATAATGCAAATGCGAATGGAATCATAGCCACACCCAATGCCGCCATTAATCCAATTCCAATTAATACAAATACTGCGGTTGCTGGATTACCAAATGCTGCTAATCCACTTGCTAATCCTATAAAGTTAGCACTTAACGCCGCCCCTAAACCTGGTATTGCCATAAATCCTAAGAATGGTATTGCTAACAATCCTAATGCTAATGCTGGCCCCGCTAATGCCATAACACCAACACCGAGTATAGCAGTTGACATCTGATTTAATCCAGCGGCTAAAGAA
>MDSV01006821.1_pt1 | contig 12306 bp, 7 predicted proteins | sample 810851 | NCBI WGS metagenome assembly MDSV01 (sample SAMN05326640, study PRJNA326480) | marine metagenome | isolation source: seawater | place: Atlantic Ocean: North East | collected 2012
CCGCAGCGCTCAAGCCTCATTCGTTACAGCATCAAAAGAGGGGCATACGGTGTATGCCGCCCGATAAAATGCTCGACCTGGGTCCAACGACGCGGGATGATCCTCCCATCCATACTCCAGAAACACCACCAGCGGTACCGAACTCAGGAGACCACGCGAGGGACGTCCAATTGAAAGGCCCTTCTGTGCGAGGGGTGAGCACGGCCGCTGCTCCCTTTCTTCCTCCAAATCTAGTCAAGGTGCAAGATCATCAACCAAACGTTGGAGCGGCCCCTTTCATTCCCGCTGTTTCCATCAAGGCGAACGCTGTGCCCTTTGTCCCCGGAGCTTCCTCTGCAAAACCACCGGCGGGATCGTCAAGCCCTGGGGACGTAGAACTTCCAAGTGACGATGACTTCACTCTTGGTCTCACAGACATGTCCGCAGTTTCGAGGGGCGCTGGTGCTCCTCTAAATCTCGGTTTGGCTTCTCAAAACGATAACAACGTGAATATTCGAGGTACTTTTCCCTACAACATGCAACACACCACTGCTGGTTCTGCGAAGGTTGGGGGAGGTCAGCATTCTTTGCACGTACGTCGCGAGCCCAACCATCGTTTACCTTCCAGGGTGTCAGGTCAGACGCTTCTGTCTGCGCGATTTGCATCTGAGCAACTTCACGCGGAACTAAAGCACAGGACATTTCTTGAGCAAGCTCAAATGGATCCAGCGAGTGAAGGTGCCACAGACCTGCCTCGGGTACGTTTGCGTTCTCTAGCCCGCATCGTCGTTCAACATATATCTCTCTTTTTTCTTATTGACCTCCCCTTTCGTCACATCAAAACAGGTGCTGAATCATTATCACTCGCTTGTCCCACTCGAAGATCTGGAAAGAGCAAATGTCTCACCTGTGCTCGGACTTCGTTCTGACGCGATGAAAGGTGTAAGCTCGATCGATGGTAAAGCACATGTACTTCGACGCATGGACCATATTCGATTGGTTCCCAACTCCGACTTAGTTGCCGCAGCGAAGGAAACAGTGAATAGATGGGTGCCCTTTCGTGGGCATCCACATATCGCCGAACTTTGTGGAACATTCGTGAGCGCTGACATGCAAGATACGCCGTCGCTATATTTCGCACACACTTATTATCCTGGTTCGTCGACCCTAGAAGCAACACACTGTGGCGACAAAGAGGGTAGTGTGCCTGCATCAGAAGCTGAACTCTGGAACTATGCAGCACAGCTTTGTTGCACCCTTCGTGCTGTACATGGCGCAGGACTCGCTGTTGGGGGAGTGATTGCGCTGTCTCCCAGCAAAGTTATACGTTGTCCATGCGCATCATTTTCTAATGCGCGCACGAACTTTTCATCGCGCGTGAGACTGTCAGCGATCGGGATCGCCGACGTCTTGCGCCCAGATTTGGTCGGTCTTGTCTCAAGTAAAGGGCGTGGGGCGGGTTTAGCTCAGAAAGATGATCTTCGGGCGGTAGGCAACTTACTGGCCCTGCTTGCATGTGGTCAGAATCAGGCGCAAGTGATCGATCACGTCACCTCTGCAAGGCACAGATGTTCTCAACCGTTGTGGCATCTAATCTCGGGTCTTGCCTCTGGTGCGATCTCCGACTGTGCCACGTTTACGCAGCTCGTTGCTCCAGTTGTGCTTGATTCAATTGAGGCAGAACGAGCCGCAAACGATCGCTTGGAGTCAGAGCTTGCCAAGGAGCTAGAAAATGGTCGCCTTCTTCGACTTCTTGTTAAACTCGGGTTTGTAAATGAACGGCCAGATGGCGACATGGACACGGAGTGGGCAGAGACTGGAGATAGGTACATCTTAAAGCTTTTCCGCGATTACGTGTTTCATCAGCACAACGATCAAGGGTCTCCAGTGCTGGATTGGGGTCACGTGTTTGAATCTTTGAATAAACTCGACGTCGGTGTTTCAGAGAGAGTCTTGCTACTGTCGCGCGATGAAATGTCGATGCTCGTCGCAAGCTATGCAGACATCAAACGTTGTGTAGATGGTGCATATACTGAGCTTTTGCAAAGCTCAAAGGCGAAAAACTGATTTATGTCACACGAAATGCGCAAAAACAAAAAATACTTGAGCGTCAGAGCTACATCTACTCCGTCTCCTCTTCTATCTCCTGCTCTTCTAGAGCTAGCTAGCTAGCTAGAGTCACTGCTTGCTTGTGTAAACGATATTAAAACTAAAAGACTACGTTGTTATATCCCACCGCTGCAGTGACAACTACACAGCCGGTCAAGCCAAGAAATAATGTCATCTGCCGAGGCGTGCGCGCTGAAACTATTTGTGGAATTGACCAGTTTGCCGCAGAAGAGGCGCTTCGTTGAACCCCTACGCGTGACGACGTCCTGGCCCGTTTATGTCGCGATAGTAATTCTTCGAGCAGATCATCGTCTGTAAGCTCGTGCGATCTACGGAAAACTTTTTCAGCGCTGACATTGCTTGTTTGCACAAGGGTGCTGGGTTGACTTTTTCTTTCCCGCTGTGGACCTGTCGTACGCTTATACGTACCCAGCTCAGAATTTGAGGTGTCAACGTGCGTACCTCGTCGCTCTCGCCAACGCCTTGCTGCCTCGAATCTCGCTCGCATACCAGGACCATAAACGTCATTGTTTTTATCGTGAGAAAAAGTTGCCGAGAAATGCAGCATGCATTCGTATGCTTCGCGCAAGTTGGCGAAGGAGCTGCCGTCGAAGTGAGCACCAACCGTAGACGTGTCCGGGTGCATCTTTTTTGCCTTCTGTCGATACGCCTTTTTTATGTCCTCCTCGGAGGCATCTAAGGACACTCCAAGGAGAACTGCGCTCCGTGATCGTGAGCTTGGATCATATTTCCAAGTCATGCGACGGTTCTGCGTCCCGCTGTTGGTCGAGTTTACCGAAGGTGGCGCACGAGACAGTCTTTTTTCAGTGCTCCCAAGCAGGACGTTCATACATCGTCACTAAATAATTACACTTAACTAAATTAATATTAATACCTTCGTAATAATACATAATATATATTATCGTACGTACTAAATAATATGAATAATAATAATATTATTATTATTGATCGTCGTCTCGTCATCTATCATTATTATGATATTGTTATCTATTATGAATCGATCATCGTCGTCGTCATACGTCATCGATATCTTTCGCCTTCCACCATTTCGAGATGTCATCGATCCGTCGTAGGCGGTCGTCAAAATAAGTCGCGCGTCGACGACGGACAAAGGTGACAGCACAGGGAGCTTAGGGTGCTGAAGAAAGTTTTGAATGGGCGACCAGCAAGAGCAAGTGGATTCTGCCGGCGACGATGGGGGCGCTCGACGAGTCGCGTGGTCTGTCCGGGCGTCAACACTTACGGTATCAGCAAATCCCATCAGGATGATCGTGGACGATCTGGTCGGCAAAGAAAATCCAGAACTCGAGCTGATATCTCTCGCACAAGGTGATCCGACTGCTTATGGTCACCTAAAGCCACCGGAGGAGGCTGTTGCGGCAGTCATGAGTGCCTTTTCAAGTGGCAATCACAATGGATACACTGCTTCAACCGGCTTAGCTTCCTGCAGAACGGCCATAGCCGCAGCTCACTCCTGTGAAGGACGCCCACCCCTGTGTCGTGATGACGTCTTTGTCACAGTCGGTTGCTCTGAAGCACTGGAACATTGCATAACAGTCTTGGCAGCACCTGGGTCCAGCATACTGCTTCCGTCTCCCGGGTTTCCACTTTACGAAACAATTTGCCACAGACACGGTATTGTGTGCAAATTTTACAGCCTATTACCAGAACAAGGCTGGGAAGCTGATCTGAGTAGTGTACAACGTCTAACAGACGGAACAACGGCTGCGGTGCTGATAAACAATCCTTCAAATCCCTGCGGTGCGGTGTATTCAAGAGAACACCTCCAAGAAATAGTAAAATGTGCAGATGGGCTCAAGTTACCCATTATTGCAGACGAAGTTTACGCTGGAATGACATTTGATAAGCGCTTTGTGCCAGTTGCAGAGGTTGCAACAGGTGTGCCAGTGTTTTCAGTCGGTGCCCTGTCAAAGAGATGGCTAGTTCCCGGTTGGCGTCTTGGTTGGGTATGTGTTCACGACGTGAATGATAACTTACGTGGATCTGGAGTGCGCGAGGCCATTAACAGTCTTTGTCAGATATCTCTTGGACCGAGTGTTCCTCTGCAAGCCGCCGTTCCCAGCATCTTGTTCAACGACGATAAAAAGTGGCTGGCAGAAATCATGGGTTCTTTGAAACTCGCAGCAGCAACTTCTGCAGAGAGAGCATCAAAGATCGAGGGTCTGTCGACTGTCACACCACCTCAAGGAGCGATGTACGTCCTCATCCAAGTGGATCTGAGTGCGTTTCTGGACTGTCCAACGGATGTAAGATTTGCGGAGGAATTACTTGCGGAGGAATCTGTGCTTGTATTGCCTGGAAACTGTTTCAAAGCTCCAGGTTTCGTCCGAATTGTCACAACGGTTCCTGTGTCAGTGCTTCAAACAGCGTGGGATCGTATCGAGTCATTTTGTTCGAAGCGCAGAATTAAATCGAGAAAAGGCCTACCTTGTGAAGCGCGAGCTATGGTACCCGCTCACCCAGTCCACTTTGGACTACCCCGTGTTGCGTCACAAGTCGGTGGCCACGAAGGCCTTTTGCTGCGTCCTCACAAACCTTAATATTTTGTGACTTGTTGCTTGAGAAAGATAAAAGCCGTCAGACCAGCAGTAGATAGATAGAGTCATGCATATCTTATCTCTAGCTAGCCAGTAGCTAATAAATAATGTAAGTATTACGGTACTACGTACGTACTACGTATGTACGCATTAATACGTACGTATTTATTATGAACAATAAAATTCTACACGGGTATTTCTTCGTCATCGTCGAAAACATTTGAACTCTTCACCGACAATAATAAATACGATGCATGGTCTCTTATTGATATTCAATTTGTTCTGACTAGCTACATAGATGGTTCTTGGTCGTAGACCTCGAACTTGCATATGCAGTCGTATATGCGGCCGTTGAAAAGTCGCTCCGCCAGGCGTGCGTTTTTCAGCATTGCCAGCTTCAGGGTATCACACTGAAACTGGGCAGCGTAATTTGTATGCACAGCGCGGCCCATACCCTCGAGAACGATAAGATCTACACCTTTCGCTGCCTCGCAAAGCTCTTGAGATGTTCGCCTGAAGTCGATACAAGGTGACCCACTCCCGCTGGCACAAACCGTAAGTTTCCCAAATGACACCTCATTTGACTCGCCACGCAAAGCGCTGGCCAAGATATCACACTTTCCAGCAGCAAGAAGGACAACATCACGTAATTCATCTACCGTGATATCATTTATAGCCGGAAGAGAGTTTGCTGCGAGGCAAACGTCGGTGCCGTGCCTTAAAAGTTCTCGGGCAAACGGAATCATTCCAAGTACGACATCGGCGCCGCTATTATCACAAAACAGCAGTGCTTTTCGATATTTGTGGAAGGTAACGAAACCGCTGCCTGTCTTGTCAGACAGGTGGTCGGTCCATGACATCTTCTCGTTTAGCTCGTCAAAACAGTCGACTGCCCAGGGTCGCGCTATAGAAGAACGAGCATTCCTGTAAATTTCAAGTATTGTCCCATTTTTGTACAGATCAACGCAGCTCTGGCTGCCCCAATCGAAAATATTCCCTGCGAGCACGCCTTCAACAAGAGCTAAAAGTCGCCTTTCACCTTCCTCCAAAGCGTCAAGCTCTGCGAGTAAATCAGGAAGAACCGCGAGAGCTGCCGCATTTTCCTGTCGTTTAACATCAAAATACGCGTCCTTAAATCCGAATGCTCTAAGGCACTCTTCCCGCATCTCAAATAGTCCCGAGAGCCCGATCTTTCCATAAGCTGCTGGCTCTTCTCGTAACCGGTCAAGATGAGCAGAGAACACCGATCGAAAGGCTTCCCCTCGTTCGATTGCATCATTTTCAACACTATCAGTATCTGACTTCAGCACAGCGTCAGAAGCAACAGCTTTTTCCACCAAACCGGGGCTCATACCTTGTAGGATGTCGAGCCAGTACTCTCGTTCTTCCCGAGATTCTAACATATCAATAATGTTTGGTTCATAACGATCTGGCCACCGCAACAGAGGAAACAGTTTTAGCGTCGGAACTAGATGAAGCACGCCTACTTGAAGACTTGCTTTGCCGAGAAGCTGATTTTGAGAATAATCATTTGCACTCATGGAAGAGCTGGTGACTTGAGAGTTCTTGGAAGAGGCCTCACAAGTGTCGTCATAATCACCCGAGCTGACACCCGTTGGCTCAGTGTCATTGGACATAGACCGAACGTGCATCACCATCTTTCGAGTAGCCTCCGCAAGAGAAGCTGCACCAGATCCAACTGTCTTTTTTTCTACATTCTTATCACCGCCCCCTATGATACCTTCATGGCGTGAGACTGATTGTGATGCTCTCTTCACTGGTGGAATTGAGCATTTTATGAACTTTTCAATCCATGCGCCCTGGAGTGGTGTAGACCGCAGTGCCTGTGCGTCAGCGTCCTGGAGAAACGCACCTAGCGCCCCCAGAAAACCCTCGTGCCGGAGAAACATCGCTTTCAGCTCGCCTTTACTCCAGTAGTCAACAGCGAACGATATTGTGTTCATCGTATACGCGTGACCACGAATGAAGTACCCTCCAAAGAATATACGTTTCAGCCCGTGCTTTACTGCCGTCATCGTTGCAATATGAGATATGTTATAGCTTATCATGCGCAGCAACGAAAGAGTGATATCTGCTTTGTCGTAGTCTTCAAGTGATCCTTCATCCATCACAACCTGACCGAAAGAAGATGCGATCGTACTACTGGAGAGTCCAACTTTTGCGTAGTCTCTGCCGCCATAGATATCACCGACTAGCATGTCCACTTTGCTGTTGTCACCACCTGCACTACATGCAAGCATTTGGTCAAAATCTTTGAGTCCCGTCAACAGACGACACAGGCCCCAGAAAGTCCCGCCACCAATGTTAGTACCACCCACACGTTCAAAACCGTCTCTGTCAACCTTGATGATGCTGACACCCGAACCGATATTCACAAGGAGATATGGGAATAAATCGTCTCCTCCCTGTTGACCATCCTTGTGTACTACGAAGTCTTTCTTGCCCTCAGTAAACGTGAAAGCCTCGTCGCGAATAGTCTGCAGAAGGAAGTTCGCACCGGCAACTGCACACTTCATTTCGTCTTCTTTCTGGAGTTGGATGCCAAATCTGTCTAGGAATAGCTTAGAATTTTTGAAAGCGCCACCTCCTGTGGCCTTAACAACAGCTTTCCCACCCTCAGTGCCAAGGTGAAGCTGTTTCTGTTCAATAAATCTGATGCACTGATCCATTTTGGAGGCCTCGAACTTACGAAAGTGCAGTCTTCCTCCTCCAAGAAGAGGAGAAGAGAACGGGGACATACCGGCGACGTTCTCGGTGTCTGGTGAGAAATAAACGATTTTTACGAGTGACCCCCCCATGTCCATGGCAAAATGTCGCACTTCTGAAGATTGAGAAGGCAGGGAGATGGAGGGCACTCCATCTCTCTTCGAGGAAACCTCTTGGTCCTTACCAGCATCTTCCTGAGGGACGTCAGAAGAGGCTATCGCGGCGCCCGTGAGGTCGAGAACTTTGCAGAACGACGAAGTTGTCCCATCTATGTTCAGATCAGCAGCCATATATACGCACCGAGTACGCCAGAAGGATGAATCGTCTACCTTGCGGGCACGCGAGGAGAAGTACGCGGTAGGCAAGGGATACGCAGTATTATTATTGAAGCTGGATAAAGATTATTATTATTATTGTTACATATTATTTATTATGCTTTATGAATATTATGCGTGCATCATCAATAATTACGTAATAATCATAATAATAATACTTGATATTATTAGTTTATTAAATAAAACAGTAGGCGTAATATGTATGATGGTCAGCGCGAGCGGGGACGATGGAGCGAGGATATTTCTTTAACTTTTTGTGTAAAGTTCTTTGCGGAGCGTCGGAAGGTGTCGAAAGATTGAATATGGTGCAGGAAGAAAATTTTTGAACCAGAACTCGATAATGAGCTTGGAGACCGCAGCAAGAAACCCCCCGCAGAGTATTCTGTCCCCCCAGATGAGCAAACCATCATTCGGACCGAAACTAACGCATATCAGGCGGGGCGGGCACTTATACGACCCAACGACTGCGCCACGAAGTATTCTAGAAGCGACGTATTCAGCTTCCCAATGCGCATAGGACGCTAGATACTGGTCAGCCGGTTTCGCTACACAGTCGCCAATCGCATATACTTCGGGCGTATGCTCGCTACTTCCATCATCCCCCAAGGTGCCGCAAAAGTCGCAGTCCACGCGGAACGTTTTTGGATCCACCCGAATGCGACCGCTTCCGTCTAAAGGTACTTTGAGGTGTTCCGGCGTCACATCGTCTGAAAGTTCGCTCTCGGAGTTGGAGAGGAACTCAGTTGCTGGTCGGGCACCAGTTGCCACGATAACTTCATCAGGGGTGATAGTAGTACCTGACTGCACACCTCTGTACACATTGGCAAATTTGCTGCTTTTGGAATCATTCGGAACTGAAACATACCTCTCTCCGACCAACACGTTCACACCGTGTCTGCGTAACCATTTTGCGGCACGTTCTCCCGCAGAGGTAGGCAGGTCATCCATCAATCGTGCACCACCGTGAACAAGTGTAATACGACGTGGGGCTCTACTCGCCGCCTTTGCCAATTCTGCGGCGAGTTCGACCCCAACTATGCCTCCGCCAACAACCATGACGTGTCTCGCTCTTGCAATTTTACTTGCAGCAGACGCGAAATGTTCTACTCGCTGCTTTCTCTCGGGTTTTTCAGCGTGGTCGGATTGACATGCCGAAGATACTGAAGGCTTGAAAGGTGATGGGTACAGGCTTCCAGTAGCGAAGACCAAATGGTCCCAGGTAATGGTTTCCATAGTCGCAGACGATGACTTCCCCTGAAGAGGAACGTCTAGGGTTCCTTGTCGTACTATTACTGACTGTGAAGGAGCAGCGCGCAAGAACTGAGCGGAGATAGGCGCGACTTCTTTTATCGTGCGGTGCAGCTGGTTCAATCTGCTTCTCGGAGCTAGCCCCTTCTGCGCCGCAACCTGTTCGGACGATGAATCAACGTGCGTCGCCCATGACCCAAGACCAAGTGGTTTACTTCCGACTATCGCCCCAGGGACACCGGGCACGTACTCGAAGAAGTCTCGAATGTCTATAAGGGTGACTGCACACTTGTGTGCGAGTTCCCTTGCCAGTGTGATGCCAGCGAAACCACCACCTAAAATCACCACATGTTTCGGCATGGCGCGGAATATCTGACTCATTCTTCGCCGAATTAAAATAAAGCACCCTGCAACACAACTCAACAGCCCCAACAAAGTGAACGACATCCCCGTCGATGAGGTGCACCATGCTACAGCGTTATCTTTAACTTGTGGGAAAAGACTTGGGGTCTGCCGAACGCACACCCTGAATATCTGTTGCCCCGGACGAAATCCTTCACTTTGCGAAGGGGCAAGTCGTTGGCACGTCGTACCTTCGAACCCACACCGGGCGATGAAAACCCTTCGTTGACGACTTACCCTGGATGGCACAGAAAGTCCTGGTGGAAGAACACCGCGGTATAGAAGACAAGCATCCATGACCGGCGTGCTGTCGCGGCGCTCGATTGCTTGTGTCCCGTCGTCGTGTGTCGCGTCCCTTCACCAATCAGTATTTATTAGTCTATGATAGATAATATGTCTCTAATATCATAATTAGAATTAGAACGTTTTTAGAGAATTCTATTAAATCCTGACTTGATATGAAAGAAGAAAAAACACAAGTTCTCAAGAATAATTAGAATGTTTTTAGAACGTTTTTAGAAATTTTTTTCATATCCTATTATTGCATATTATTCGGATTTTTTTCACCACTATTATGCAACCTGCGAGCACTCTCTGTTGCGCGTGAGTACGCGCGAGGCGAAGATAGTGTCATGAACGAAATAGTATTTCGGCACAGCGATGATGAATTCCATGAAAGATTCGAAGTCAAAGAACAGATCGGGGTGGGCGGTAAGTAGATGTCGCGTTGATTTGTCCGTACTTGTTCTCATGCTCACCCTCCTTTCAACCAAAACACGCACATACAGCTTTCGCGATTGTTTATAGCGGAATAGATAGGCTGTCCGCCGAACAAGTCGCTATAAAGGTACGACATTCTCTTGGTTTGACTCATCGAACAATGCCGGATTGCATATTTGCATCAGAGCCAAGCGAGGCTCCATGTATCAAACTGACTGACATCCGCTCTCTCTCGAGCTCAGGAGGTCGATAAGACGAGATACAACTCCACGGACGCGTCCTTAGAGAGAGAAATTTTTATCCTGTCAGAGGTACGACAGAGCCTTCGAATTCAACCTTCCTCCTCTGTGTGGCAAGATTTTACACTTATTCTGACGTTCCTGACACGTTCGGCACAGGTTCACCACGAAAATATCATCGGGCTCCGATGTACATACGTGACGCCATCGAAAGTTTTCATCGTCACAGAGCTTGCCTCGGGTGGTGAGTTGCTCGAGAGGGTTGTCAAAAACGGGAACTTTTCGGAGTCCGATGCACGCAGCGTGATTTATCAAGTTTTGAAAGGCATGGACTATCTCCACAGCAAGAATATTGTCCATCGGGATCTGAAGCTCGAAAATATCTTATTGTCGGACGGAAGTTCTAGTGCTGTAGTCAAGATCGCTGACTTTGGACTCGCTCGTTTCTTTGCAGACGATAGCCAACTGCGGACTATTTGCGGATCTCCACTTTATGTCGCGCCAGAGATTCTTGACATAGGGGCAAACGTGGAAACATATACACCTGCGGTGGATATGTGGAGTATAGGGGTCATGCTCTACATTCTTCTCTCAGGAAATTCCCCATTCGAAAATGATGATGAGCAGAGTTTGTTTCAGATGATACGCTTGGGTGAATACTCGATGGACGATCACCTTTGGGATCACGTCAGCGATGAAGCAAAGGACTGTGTTCAACGCTTGTTGACGGTCAATACTAGTGTGAGGATGACTATCACCCAGGCTTTGGAACATCCTTGGGTTTTGGGCTTGACGAAAAGCAAAGACGCAACGCTCCCAGACACTCTATCGTCTTTGAAGCGTACGCGACTAGCGGGGCACCTCGAAAGTTTCCGAATGATGCAGGACGAGTTGCGTCTCGCTCTCCAAAATTCCAACCCTTGAATCATCGTCATGAAACCACAGACGCTGGTAGATGAACACATGAATAAAACTAGCTAGCTACTAGCTATAGGCTTTAGTATTTAAATGAGAAAATCGAACACTCTAACACCTCCAGATCCTTCTCTGCCGTTGATCGATACATCCACGACAACACTGTTGTGCTCGTGAGACGGAGTGACACATAAAATTTCTTGCTCGCTGATGAGGGCAGCTCGAACCATCAAGGAACCGACTTTGCAGCTAAGATCACGACTATTACTGAAATGTGTACCATGCAGATGCAACCTTGTTCCACCTCTTGAGGGGCCTCTCTCTGGAACAAGACGTTCGATAAAAGGAAAATCAAAATATCTGTACATCTGCTCAATCCCCATCTTTGAGCCCCGTGAGGGTGCACGCACAGTCTTTTCGGTTGAGGTGTCATCGACGTCGCTTGCCGGAAGCGAAGGGACAGCAGGCACCTCACACGTTATGATCGCTGATGAAACCGTGTGAGCAGGCTTGGTAGAGTGGGCGAACCTGCAATGACGCGCATTAAGGTGGTGCGAAATCATGTTTTCCCCGAAAATCTGAATCAAGGAACCACCAGTACTCACAGCTGAATCAGGAACAATTTCATGAAACACCGGATCTTCCATAACTTCGATCTGGAAGTTTGTCAGGAAGGATGAACGCATTGGTTTCGAGTTGCTGACAATAACAGCTGCGAATCCAACAGTCGAAGAATGGTCCACACAAAATGAGCTAGTATGATCATCGAAGACTACGGATCTTGCATTGATGAGTGTGCTTTCCACCATCAAGCTCTTCAATGAACACGGCTGAATGTCTGTCTGACTTGCATGAGTAGACAGAGCGCCAACGGCAGAATCAGGCACACCATGAAACAGGTAAATAATCGAATAAGAGTTTGAAGTAGAGCTCACAACCGCTGCAAATGAACAGGGTCCGGAGAGCCGCGCAGGAGAAGCGCATTGAAACGCGGTATCCATCGCTTCACGTCCAGCTATAGGCCCGACCGTCCCAAATTTGCACTGCCGTGGA
>MDSV01139834.1_pt1 | contig 12306 bp, 12 predicted proteins | sample 810851 | NCBI WGS metagenome assembly MDSV01 (sample SAMN05326640, study PRJNA326480) | marine metagenome | isolation source: seawater | place: Atlantic Ocean: North East | collected 2012
ATAGTCTCTTCTAGATTGAATTTCTATAGATATATTTTCGTCCATTTTACTCATTTTTTCTGATTTTTCGGAAATACTTTCTACAGAGTTTTTAATTAAATTAAAAAAAACTCTACTTATTTGCTCATTATCACACATAATATTTGAAGTTTTAGTTTGGTCGTCGATTTTAAATTTAATTAAAGGATTTATATTTTTTAATAAGTCTACGTTTATTTTTATAATTTTTAATAAATTATTTGATTTGAAAACAGGTTTAGGCATCCTAGCGAAATCAGAGAATTCATTTACTAAATTTTCAATTTGTTTTATTTGTTTATTTATAGTTTTTAAATTATCATCAAATTTAGTTTGATTTTCACCATCAAAAAATTTTAAATATTTTGATTTAAGGTTATCTATGGTCAATTGAATTGGTGTCAATGGATTTTTAATTTCATGAGCTAACTTTCGCGCTATACTTTCCCATGCCTCATGTCTCTCAGAAATAAGCAATTTATTTTGTTGATCTTTAAGCTTATCAATCATGGCATTAAAATTTTTATTTAAAATTTCCATTTCTTTATCAGCTTTAACCTCTGGAACTTTGGTTGACAGATCACCACTACCAATTTTAGCAGATGCTGCAATTAAATTATTGATTGAAATAAAAAATCTTGATGAAAATCTTACAGCAATAATTATTGCTAAGAACAACAATAAACTAACTATCAATATATAAATAATTGCAAATGAAATTTTAATTCCAAGATTTTGATTCTCGACTGTATAATAAAAGTTTACTGCTTCTTCAGACTCTTTTAAATAATCCGATACTCTTTTATCAAGAAATTTTACCACGTATAAAAAAGTATTTTCATAATTTTGAAGTTTAATAATCGCTGCTGACTTATTCTCAAAAGCATTAATAATTTTTAAAGGTCTATCGTCATTTAAAACCATTTTGAAAGCTTGACTCTCTATTGGCAAGTAACCACTTGTACTAGACGACAAAATTACATTTGATTTATCATCCATTAAATGTATTTGATCCAAATCTCTTATTATTCTTTGGGTATCCAAAAATCTTATAATATTATTATTATCTTTATTTAAATTTTCACTATTTTTATTTAAATCATATGCTAATAAAATAATATCAGATTCTATTTTGTTTCTTTTTTCATCTACGTAAATTCTAGCTAAATCATAAGAATTATTGACAGCTGTTGTAATTTTTTCATCAAAATATTTTTCTAATGCAAATGTAAAAAGAAAAAGTGAGAAAATAGAAATTAGTACTGATGGTATTAGTGTGAATAGAGAAAAAAAAACAATATATTTTTGATTAGCTATTGAGCCTTTTGAGCTTATATTGCTTTTAATTGAGTCCTTTACTTCCAGATATATATATATAAAAAAAATCAGAAGCAAGATTACATTGATAGCTATTAAAATTAAAAAATTACTGTCTGTTGGCGAAATAAAGCTTTTATTAATAAAGGATAAAAATGTAGTAAATGTTGTAATTAGCGTTATAAAAAAGATTGTGACTAGAAACTTGTTTCTTTTTAAAAATGTTAACATAAATTAAAACTATATTTATATATTTTAAAATAATTAATGAGTAAATATTTTGTCATACTAGCAGCAGGAAAAGGTAATAGATTTAAATCAAATATACCTAAACAATATTTATATATATACGGTAAACCCATATTACAACACTCAATTGATAAAGCCTTAAAATCAGGATTATTTAAAAAAATAATAGTTGTAGTTAGTAAATCTCATGAAAGTTTTTTAAAAAAAATCAAAAAAAACAAGGTATCTGTAATCTTCGGTGGTAAGGAAAGAAAAGACTCTACTATTAAAGCATTAAACTACATAAAAAAGTATAATCCAAAACATGTATTTATTCATGATGCTGCAAGACCTTTTTTTTCAATAAATCTTCTTAAAAGATTAAACAAAAATCTTTTAAATAAAAATGCTATAGCTCCTATTGTTAAAATTAATAGTTCTGTAAAAATTATAAAAAATAATAATTTTAAAAATTTTGATAGAAATAAGATAGTTGCTACACAAACACCACAGTGTTTTAAATTTAAAAAATTGATTGATTTATATAAGTTAAACAAAAAACTAATTACAGATGAAATTTCTTTATTTATAGATAAAGGTGAAAAATTTAAATTCATTAAAGGGGAAAGTAATAATATCAAAATTACAGATGCGAATGATTTAAAAATAAATACTTTAAAAACAAACTATGGTATTGGTTTTGATGTACATAGATTAATACCTGGTAGAAAACTATTTATAGGTGGAATAATTATAAAGTCCAAATTTGGTACTTTAGGTCATTCTGATGGGGATCCAGTTTTACACGCAATTACAGATTCATTATTAGGTGCAATGGCAAAAGGTGACATAGGCGAAAAGTTCTCAGATAAAAGTAAAAAATATAAAAATATCAGATCAACAATATTATTAAGTAAAGTTGTTTCAGAATTATATAATAAAAAATTTGTTATAAATAATATTGATGTAAATATTATTGCTCAAAAACCAAAATTACAAAAATATAAAGAAAAAATAAAAAATTCAATATCGAAAATTTGTAGGGTCGATAAAGATATAATAAATATAAAAGGGAAAACTACAGAAAAATTAGGCACTATAGGCAAAGAAAAGGCTATAGCTTGCGAAGTTATAACTTCTATAAGTAATTATGTATAAAAAAATTAATTTTTTATTTGTTACACTTTTTGGTATAGGAAAGATTGGAAAAATACCAGGTAGTATTGCATCATTGTTTACAACCTTGCTTCTATTTCTTTTATTTCATATTTTAAGAATTTCCCCTAACCTAGTGCTTATTTTTATAATAATAATTTTTTTCTTGTCTTTATATGCTGTAAACATATTCATTAAAGATTTTACAAACAAAGATCCTAAAGAAGTAGTTATTGACGAATTTATTGGTCAATCTATACCCATATGTTTATATGAAATTGCTCATGAAGCAGAAAAAGATACTAGTTATGTATTGACTGTGTATTTTGTAATGTTTATTTTGTTTAGAATTTTTGATATCTCAAAACCTTTTCCAGTAAGTTATTATGATAAAGCATTTAAAAATAGTTTTGGAGTAATAATGGATGATGTTTGTGCCGGACTATATGTTGTCGCAATTTTAGTTTTATATATGGTTTTAAGTAATGTTTAATATTTCAAGTAAATTAGTTAAAAAACTAAAAAGAAAAAAACTAAAAGTTTCTTTTGCAGAATCTTGCAGTGGTGGAATGCTAGCTAACAATATTACATCTATAAGCGGTGCTTCAAAAGTATTTAATTTAGGGCTCATTACTTATTCTAATCAAGCGAAAATTAAAATTTTAAAAATAAATAAAACTCTAATAAAAAAATATGGAGCAGTTAGTCCCGAATGTTGTAAAGCAATGGTGATTAATTTGTCAAAATTATCTAACGCTAATATAAATGTGTCAATAACAGGCATTGCTGGTCCAGGTGGCGGTACGATAAAAAAGCCCGTAGGCTTGGTTTATATAGGAATAAAAATAGGTAATAAAATTGTTATAAACAAATATTTATTTAAATTAAAAAATAGAATATTAATTCAAAAAGCAACAGTAAAAAAAGCTATTAAAACGATATATTCACTAATTTAGATTTTTTCAGCTCTTTCTTGGAAGGCATCGGCTATTTTATTTAATCCAAATTCAAAAGATTTTGTCATTATGATATCTAAAAACTTATTTTTTATTTCAAAATCAACGTCAAAATGTACTTCTGTGAAATTATCTTTTTGGATGAACTTCCAGTTATTTTCTAAATGATTTAAAGGGCCGCCTATATTGGTAACATGAATTAAATCATCCTTTTTTTTATATCTTACATCACTTTTGTAGGTATCAACAAATGGCTTTTTTCCAATAGTTAGATCAGCAATAATTGATATTTCATCTTTCTTGTCTTTTCTCTCATAAACTTTTGAGTCTATGCAGAAAGGAATAAATTCTGGATACTTTTCAATATCTAAAACAAAATCAATTAATTTTTTTTTTTCACGTGCAATTTGACGCTTAACAGAAGCTTTTGGCATTAATGAATATTTATTCTATTTTTTTGTAATTTAGAAAAATCCTGGTCAGCGTGATAAGAAGATCTAGTCAATGGTGATGATGAAACTAGTAAAAATCCTTTTGATTTAGCGATAGTCCCAAGTTCAACAAATTCTTGAGGGGTGTAATATCTGTCTAATGGAAAATGCTTTACAGAGGGTTGTAGATATTGACCAATGGTTAAGAAATCGACATCAGCAGCTTTTAGATCATCCATTACTTGCAATATTTCATCTTTGCTTTCTCCTAAACCAACCATAATTCCAGATTTAGTAAAAACTTTTTTATTAAATTTTTTTGCATTTTTTAAAAGTTCTAATGAAGCAAAGTATCTTGATCCGGGTCTAACTTTTAAATGCAATCTTGGTACAGTTTCAATATTATGATTAAAAACATCAGGATTAGCATCTAAAACTTTTTTATACGCCTGTCCTTTTCTTAAAAAATCTGGAGTTAGAACTTCTATTGTAGTATTAGGATTGCTTGCTCTGATTTGGTTTATAACATTAAAGAAATGGTTTGATCCACCATCTTTTAAATCATCTCTATCGACTGAAGTAATTACCACATGTTTCAAATTAAGTTTTTTTACTGCTTGAGCAATTTTTGCAGGCTCAAACATATCAAGTTCTTGGGGTTTGCCAGTTCTAACATCACAGAATGCGCAAGCTCTAGTACAAGTTTCGCCCATAATCATAAAAGTTGCATGCCTTTTGCTCCAACATTCTCCAATGTTAGGGCAATTTGCTTGTTCGCAAACAGTTACAAGATTTCTTTTACTTATAACCTTTTTTGTAGAGAAATAGTTCCTAGTGTCAACTATCCTAGATTTTATCCAATATGGTTTCTTTTTAATTGGATTAACGGGTTTATTAACTTTTTCAGGATGTCGTGGTTTTAAATTATTCATATTTTAACAAATAAGTTTTTTCATTTCTTTTACCATATAAAAATTTTTTTCTTATTAATAATTCTACATAATCCAAATCTAAATTTTCTTTAAGCAATGAATTTTTAATTTCTAGATCAGTAATTCGATTTTTTATACTTTTTTCTTCAATTTTAAAATTTGATAAAATGTCCTTTTTTTCAAAGTATGAAATCAGACCTCTTTCACCGTCCATAAGATTTAAAAAAAAATAAAGAACTAAAAATGTAGATAAAAATAAAAAATAATTTTTTTTAATTTTGCTAAACACTAAATTACTCTATTCATTTTTGAAGATTTGCCAAGATCTTCCTCAATTCGAATTAATTGATTGTATTTTGCGACTCTTTCAGATCTGGCCAGGGATCCTGTTTTGATTTGATTTGAGCCTGTACCAACAGCAAAATCTGCAATAAACGTATCTTCACTATCACCTGATCTATGTGAAATAATTGTGTTAAAACCAATTAACTTAGCAAATTTTATAACCTCTAATGTTTCCGTAACGGTGCCAATTTGGTTCAATTTTATTAATATTGAATTTGATGATAACTTAAGAAAACCAACTTTTAGTCTCTCTAAATTTGTTACATACAAATCATCTCCAACAATTTGTGTATTGAATTTGTTTTTGGTCATAAATTTAGTCCACGCATCCCAATCACTTTCAGCAAAAGGATCTTCGATAGATTTGATTTTGTATTTATTTATTAAATATAAATATTTTTTAATTGAAATATCTACAGTTTCTAATTTTTTTGAATGAATTGAATATTTTTTTTTTTGCAAAAGTTCATTTGCAGCAACATCTAAACATATCGAAATATCAATACCATTTCTAAATCCAGAAATCGATATTGCATTAACAATAAGTTTTAAAGCTTCCTCATTGCTATTAATCATTGGAGCAAAACCACCTTCATCACCAACTGATGTGGAGTGTCCTTTTTTTTTTAATATTTTTTTTAAATTATTTATCACCAGAAAACACATCCTTAAAGCTTCAGAGAAAGTTTTAGCCTTATCTGGTCTAATCATAAATTCTTGGATTCTTAGTTCATTATTAGCATGTGCACCACCATTAATGATGTTCATTAATGGATATGGCAATTTAAACTTATTTTTTACTAAAAAAGTTTTATATAAAGGTACTTTCTTAAGTATTGCTGAAAGTTTTTTAATTGCCATTGAGGTTGCTAAAATTGAATTAGCACCTAATTTATTTTTTTGTTTAGTACCATCTAATTTAATTAATATCTGATCAATTTTTTCCTGATTATGTACATTTTTATTTTTGATTTTTTTTGCAATTACAGTATTAACTAGCTTGACTGCATTCAAAACACTTTTTCCCAAATATTTTTTATTACCTTTATCTTTTTTTTCAAACGCTTCGAACGATCCAGTAGAAGCCCCTGATGGACATATTGCTGAAGCTTTAGTATTTTTGCAGTAAGCCTCCACTTCTATAGTCGGGTTTCCCCTGCTATCGAAAACTTGTCGAGCTTTGATTTTTGATATTTTAGTCACGAATTATTTTTTTATAATTTTGTCGATTTGGATTAATTGTTCTAGTAAACTTTGAAGTTTAGCTAGTGGTAGCATATTAGGTCCATCTGAAGGTGCGTTGTCAGGATCTTGATGTGTTTCTATAAATATACCAGCTATGCCAACAGCTATTGCTGCTCTAGATAAATATTCTACGAATTCCCTTTGACCTCCACTTGACTCGCCTTGTCCGCCTGGCTGTTGAACAGAATGAGTTGCGTCAAAAATTACTGGGTAACCATTTTTTGCCATTATTGGTAAAGACCTCATATCAGAAACTAATGTATTATATCCAAAGCTAGCACCTCTCTCTGTTACTAAAATATTTTTGTTTCCAGATGACGAAATTTTTTTTGTTACATTTACCATGTCCCATGGAGCTAGAAATTGACCTTTTTTTACATTTATTATTTTTTTTGTTTTTGCTGCAGCCACAAGTAAATCTGTTTGTCTGCACAAGAATGCTGGGATTTGTAATATATCAACATGTTTTGATACTATATCGCACTGATCAATATTGTGGATATCAGTCAGTATAGGAACTTTTACTTCTTTTTTTATTTTATCAAAAATAGAAAGTGACTGTTCTAGACCTATTCCTCTTTTTCCTGTTAGCGATGTTCTATTAGCCTTATCAAATGATGTTTTATAAATAAAATCAATACCTAATTTAGACGTAATCTCCTTAATTTTGCTAGACATGTCTATTGCATGCTGTTCTGTTTCAAGTTGGCAGGGACCAGCTATCAAACAAAATTTACCATTATTTGATATTTCAATATTTCCACATTTGACTTTAAAATTATTCATTATTTTGATTTTTTGCAGCTTTTATAAATGATGAGAATAATGGATGTGGCATCAAAGGTCTAGATTTAAATTCTGGGTGAAATTGAACACCTACAAACCAAGGATGATCTTTTAATTCTATAATTTCAGGAAGTTTTCCATCAGGTGAATTGCCTGAAAAAATTAAACCTTTTTTTTCAAATTTGTTTTTAAAATTGATATTTACTTCGTATCTATGTCTGTGTCTCTCTTTCACCAGCTTTTTTTTATAAATTTTTTTAATTAAAGAATTATCCTTCAAGATAGCATCGTAAGACCCAAGTCTCATTGTACCTCCTAAATTTATTGTTGTGCCTTTTATAATTTTTCCATTTTTTTTCCACTCATGAATTAACCCAACAACAGGAATGCAATTATTCATCAGTTCTGTTGAGGAAGCGTTATTAATATTTAAAACATTTCTTGCAAACTCTATAATTGCCATCTGCATACCAAAACAAATTCCTAAAAATGGAATTTTCTTTTCTCTTGAATGCTTAATTGCTGCAATCTTTCCGTCTGTACCTCTTTTTCCAAATCCGCCTGGTATTAGTATCCCAGAGGCGTTTTTTAATTTTTTATTGATATCATTTTTTTTGAGACGATCTGACTCAATTCTTATTAAATTCACTTTTACTTTATTTTGTATACCGCCGTGTATTAAAGCCTCATCTAAAGATTTATAAGCATCTTTTAAATTCACATACTTGCCAATAATAGCAATATTAACACTGCGTTTGTTATTTAAAACTATATTTGTTATTGATTTCCATGGTTTTAAATTGACATTTTTTTTTGATTTTATTTTAAAATAGTTAAGTACTTGTAGATCTAATTTTTCATTATTAAAGCTTATTGGGGCTTCGTAAATTGTTCTTACATCTATTGTTTGAATAACATTTTTTATATCTACATTGCAAAATAAAGATATTTTTTTCTTTTGTTCAAGTGGAATATCTTTTTCACATCTGCAAATTATAATGTCCGGCTGTATACCTATGCTCCTTAGTTCTTTTACAGAGTGTTGTGTTGGTTTTGTCTTAATTTCATCAGAAGCTTTCATGTATGGAACTAAAGTTAAATGAATAAAAAGAGTATTTTTTTTTCCTACATCGTTTGAGAATTGACGTATTGCCTCTGCGAAAGGTAAGCTTTCTATATCACCAATGGTTCCTCCAATTTCACAAATTACAAAGTCTTCATTTTTAATATCCTTTTTAATAAATTCTTTTATTCTATCCGTCACATGGGGAATTACTTGAACAGTTTTTCCTAAGTATTTACCTTTTCTCTCTTTTTTTAATACATCACTGTATATTTGACCTGTTGTGATATTGTCTGATTGTTTGGAGGTTATTCCAGAAAATCTTTCGTAATGACCTAAATCTAAATCCGTTTCTGCACCATCATCAGTTACAAAAACTTCGCCATGTTGAAATGGACTCATAGTACCTGGATCAACATTTAGATATGGATCTAACTTTCTTATTCTAACTTTAAAACCTCTTGATTGTAGAAGATAAGCTAGAGAAGCTGATGATAAACCTTTACCTAAAGATGAAACCACGCCGCCAGTAACAAAGATATAACGCGCCATGGAATTATCTTATAAACTTTAATTTAAAAAAATAAAAGCTTTAATTGTTATTTTCTGGAATTTTAGGTGTATCGTCCGCGTTTTCCTCAACTTTATCAAGAACAGAGGTGGTAGGTATAATATCATCTCTGGAGATTATAGTGAGAGCTAAACTACAGAATATAAATAAAGCAGCAATAATAGCAGTAGATTTAGTCAAAAAATTACCCGCAGATCTAGAAAACATGAAATTATCTTGTGAAATACCTATACCAAGAGCTCCTCCTTCAGATTTTTGAACCAAAACTAATACGACTAATATTATAGCTAATATAATATTAAGAACTAAAAAAATATTTTCCATAAAATCTAATTAAATGTTTTTTTTATTATATCAATCAATTTATTTTGATTTTGAGACGCTTTTCCAATTAAAAAACCATTTATTAATTTAACATTTTTAAGATCATTAATATTTTTAGGATTAACCGATCCACCATATAATATTTTTATATCATTTGATTTGTATTTATTTACGATAAATTTATTTAAAAGATATATATCCCTCTCTAGCTGTTTAATTTCCAAAATCCTACCTGTTCCAATAGACCAGATAGGTTCGTATGCGAAGAAAATATTTTTTATATTTTTTACATTTTTAAGTCCCTTTAAAATTTGATTTTTCAATATTTTAATAGTTTGTTTTTTTTTTCTTTGCTCTAAATTTTCACCAATACAAAAAATAATTTTTAATTTTTCAGACAATGCAGATTTTATTTTTTTATTAATTAAATAACTTGACTCACCAGATGATCTATTTTCTGAATGACCTAAAATTACATATTTTGCTCCAGCATCTTTAATCATTTTAGAATTAATTGAACCGGTAGATGCGCCAAAATCATTTGCCTCATGACAATTTTGTGCCCCAATATCAATTTTAGTTTTTTTAATCTTTCTACATAAATCCGAAAGTATCGTGTATGGTGGGCAATAAACAATTTTAGCTTTGCTATATTTCTTAGTTTTACACAAAGTAATTACTTTATTTAAATGATTTACTGCGTTCTTAAATCCAAACATTTTCCAGTTCGCAATAAAATAAATATAGTTATTTGTCATTTGATAAAATATAATCTATAGAATTGTCTTTATATATCAATAAATTTATAAAGTTATGCTAAATAAATTAAGAAATTTTTCCAAAACAAAGCTATCAACATTGCTGGTAGTAATAATCATTATACCTTTTATATTCTGGGGAATGGGTAATGTTTTCAGTGGTGGAAATACAAATAATTTAGCAAAAATTAATAAAAAAAATATATCTACTAAAAAATTTGTTGATTACTTAAGTTTTGTAGGAGTAAATCAAAATTATATTAGGAAAAACATAGATAACAACATAATTGAAAATTTATTAAAAAATCTTATATCAGAAGAAGTTGTTAAAATGGAAATTGATAATAACTCTCTTTTAGTTTCGGATAAAATTTTATTAAATAAAATTAAAAACAAGAAGATTTTTCATGATGATAAGAACCAGTTTTCAAGAGTTAAATATGAAAAATTTCTTTTAGAAAATAATATATCTGCTGCTAATTACGAAATACAACTTCGTAAAACAGAACTTGAAAAAAAACTATATTACATGATAGTAGGAGGAACTAAGGCACCATACTTTTTAATAAATAAAAAATATACAAATGATAATAAGTTAATCGATATTGAGTATTTAAATCTTGCAAGTTATTATAAGAAAAACTTCACAGATAAAGAAATTAAAAATTTTATCGATGATAATGAAGATAAAATAAAGAAAGATTTTATAGATGCCTCATACATTAAAATAACACCAAATAATTTAATAGATCAGGATGAATTTAATAAAGAATTTTTTAATAAAATTGACGAAATAGACAATTTGATTAACAGTGGAACGAATATTGATGATATCTCTAAAAAATATAATTTTAAGCCAGTTACTGTCAAAAATTATTATCCAAAAAATCAAAAAAATGAAGATATAATTAAAGATATCTACAATAAAAGAAACGGCTCAAAAATAAATTTGGTTGATAATGAGAAGTTTTTTTTATTATACGAAATAACGAAAACGCAAAAATTGATACCAGATTTTAACGATGATTATCATAAAGAAAAGTTGGTAAACCAAATGATAGCAATAGAAAAATTAAAATTTAATAGGGATTTAATTTTGAAAATTAATAATAATAATTTTTCTGAAAATGATTTTTACGATTTATCAAATAATTTAGTTAAGAAAATGAAACTAAATAATATCAATGATATATCTTTTTTTACAACCGAGTCTGTCAATTTAATATATTCAAATTTTGAAAACAATTATGTACTATGTAATGACAATGAAAATAACATTTTTTTGGTTAAAATTAATAAGATAGAAAAGAAAAATATTGATCAAAGCTCTGATAAATATAATGAATATAATAAAATTACCAAAAATATAATTAGTACTCGTTTGTACGAGGGATATGACGAGCTCTTAAACATTAATTACAAAATAATCATTAATGGTAAAACCATTGAAAAACTGAAAAATAATCTAAGGTAATGTTAAATGTTAATTTAAAAAGATTTAAAAAACTTCACAGAGAAGGTAAAAATCAATTAATATACTATTCATGTATTTCAAAAAATGATTTTCAAATTACAAACTTAATAGATAATTTTTTAAATGAAAAAAATAGTTTTATTTTTGAGTCCGTTGAAAAAGGCAAAATCAGAGGCAGATACACAATATTTGGTAAAAATCCAGATAAAATATGGGAATTTAATGAAAAAAAAGCTTACTACATAAATGATAAATACAAAAAAATTATCAAAGGCAAGCCAAAAAAAATTATAGAAAATATAATAGATAATTTTAAATTTAAAACTCCTAAAAATTTACCACCAATATGTTCATTAATTTCAGGTTTTTTTTCATATGACATCATAAGATATGTAGAAAAAATACCAAAAACTTGCTCAAACGATTTATCATTGCCAGATGCCAGAATCTTGAGACCTAGAACAATTGTTGTTCATGATAATTATAAAAAAAAAATATTTTATATAATAAATTGTTTTAATGATGAGAAAATTAAAAATTACAAAAAAAAATTTTTGGAAATTAAAGAAGAGATTAAAAAAAATATTTATTTATCTAATTTAAGTAATTTAAATCAAAATCAAAAAACAAAATCAAATAAAAATAAGATAATTAAATCGAATATCTCTAAAAAAAAGTTTATCAGCAATGTTGTGAAAGCAAA
>MDSV01024150.1_pt1 | contig 12303 bp, 15 predicted proteins | sample 810851 | NCBI WGS metagenome assembly MDSV01 (sample SAMN05326640, study PRJNA326480) | marine metagenome | isolation source: seawater | place: Atlantic Ocean: North East | collected 2012
AAGTCTTCAAAATAAAATCAAAATAGAGCAGCTTAGAAGAGAAACTTCATAATATTCAGTAACCTTATGATAAAAAAAATTTTAACAATTATAATTTTGAACTTATTTACTACCACAGTGTTGCTAGCTGATGATATCAGTAATTTCGAGATTGAAGGAATAAGCATTGGCGATAGTTTGTTAAATTTTGTTAGTAAAAAATCTATTGATAATCAAAAACCTTTTGTTTATCCTAAGAGTAATAAATTTAAAGAATACAAAGTTGATAAAAAACTTTCACTATATGACATGATTACAGTGAGCGTTAAGGCTTCTGATGATAAATATATTATATATTCAATGATGGCTGATCTCATGTTTAGAAATAACTTTAACAAATGCAAAGCAAAAAAAACTCAGATTCTAAAGAAGATAAAAAGTGTTATAGGTGAATTTGAAAAAGAAGAAGACAATAGTTACAAACGGACTTTAGATAAATCAGGGAATAGTTACGATGAAAGCACAACCATTTATTTTAAGAATGGGGACAACATACGAGTTATATGCACAAATTGGTCTGAGGCTATGGGTAATTCTGATAGATTAACTTTAGCAATCAATACAGAGGAATTTTTCAAATGGATGCTTTACGAAGCATACTAATGAACTTATGAAAAAAATTTTAGCAATTATCATTTTATGTTTATGCTTCATGCTCCCTTCCAGGGCGGATAATATAAGAGACTTTCAAATCGAAGGGATAAGCATTGGGGATAGTTTATTAGATTATTTTTCATTAAGTCAACTTAAAGAACTAGCTAATCATAGATCTGCATTTTCTTATAAAAATAGTTCAGCAAAAATCATTAGGACTCATAGAGACGTACCTTTGAGGAAAGGTGAGAAGAAAACCTCAACTTATGATTATGTAGGCTTTACTGTACTTGATGAGGTCAATTATAAGATAATTGGCGCCCAAGGATATATAAGATTTGATAAAGTAGATGATTGTAATAAAGAAAGATTGAAAATTGAAAAAGATATAGAAAAATATCTAAATATAAAGCCAAAAGAAGAAATAAAAAAACACGCATACGATAAAATAAGTCCTTCTTATAACTCTTGGTTCTTTTTTGACTCTGATAAAGATAACTGGGTTTCTATTAATTGCACTGACTGGAAGACTAGAAAAGAATGGAGACCAAATCTTAAAATATCTATAGTTTCCAAAAAATTAAAAGAAATTATTAATAAAAATAGATAATAATATTTAGATAATTTAATCAGGTAAATCTCGGACACAATATAGACTTCATTAATTAAACTTTGTATTATTATATTATGAAAAAAATTTTATATATCATCTTTTTGATAAATTTTATCTCTTTTTCCTCTTATGCCGAAAGTATCAAGGATATTGAAATTGAAGGTATAAGCGTTGGTGAAAGTGCATTAAAATATTTTGATAAAAAATTAATTGAATTAAGCTCACATAACATTCCTAAAACGGATAACAAATATCGTTACGCCTCAATTTATGATGGCAGGTTCAGAGATATTCCTGAGTATAGTGGTTACCAAAATATCGCAAAATTTAATTATGAAGTCTATGATGTAATTGAAATAAATTATTTAAAAGATGATAAAAATTTCATAATCCACGGGGTAGCAGGGTCACTTTCAAAAAACTTTGGTAAGAGATTTACTTCAGAAAAAGAATGCATTGCTTTAAAAGAAAAAATATTTGATGAAATTAAACCTTTGTATCCTAATGCAAAGGTTTTACGAAAAGATAATTCGGCTCCTGTTGACCCAACTGGTAAAAGTAAGACTTACAGAACCGCTTTAGGGATAAATCCAAACGCAAAGTGGTTTGAAGTAGAAATTGCATGTATATATTATAAAGGTAAATACGATAAAGAATACGAGAGTAGCGCTGGTGTCATTGTAAAAACTGAAGATTACAATAACTGGATAAACAAACAGGCGTTAGTTAAATAAGTCTTACGGACTATAAGTATTTGCTGCCTCGACTAGTTCTTTGTACGCACTCGTATTTTTTAACGCAGCAAGTTTAGTAGTTACATTAGTGCCTTTATTAATCTCTTCCAGATAGTTTTTGTAAGTTAGGGATATTGGATATTCTATTAAAATATATGTTCTGTAACCACCATTAGCTCTAGGAGCCATTTTAGTTTTCACAATTTTATATCCAGAAATAGAAACATTCTTAATTACAATATTTGAAGCTCTTTCAATATTTGTTTTCAAAACTAAATCTTCTCCAATACCTGCCTCTTTAATCATTTGTTTATTTTTAGAGTCTAATCTGTTTTGCATTTTTTTTGCTAAAGTTAGAATAGCGGCATTTACTGCTTTGTCTTCCGAAAATTGTAAATCACTTGAAACCGCCGTACCTCTGGCATACATAATCAATTCTGTCCCTATTGGCATTTCTTGATACCAATCTGGTATTGCTTCTCTTATTTTTTTCTCTTCTTCTTCTTTCTGCTTTTTAGAGTCTTCAAATTGTTTTTTTAACGCAACTAGATATTTATCTTCATTCACAACTTCAAACTCGAGTAAAGGTGTTTCACCTAAAATAATAATTTCATTTTTATATTTTTGAATAGCTTTTTTACGGTTTTCTTCTTTTTTTTCTTTTTCTATAGCAGCTTTATCTTCTTTTTTGTCTTTTTCTATATCTGATTTTAAATCTGATAATTGTTTTCTAAGTGCTACAATATATTTATCTTTATCGAGTTTACCTTTATATTTTGCCTCATCTTCAGTAATAGGTGTGGCACCTAATCCTTTAATTTGATCTTGAATTTCAATAATAAGCTCATCTCTAACTTCTTTTTTTGGACTAGTTTTTAAAGTATTAGCTTGAGGGCAGCCCAACAATAATGGGGATAGGGCTAAAATTAGAGCTAGTACTTTTAATTTTTTAATCATTATTTATAAATAGTATACGTTTTTTGCTCTTTTCTAACAATATTATTTTTCCCTATTTCTATTAATCTTTTATTCAACTCTTCAACTGAAAAATAACTATCTAACCACTTTATATTTTTTTTTGATGCTATGAAAATTAAATGCTCATCTATACGTTCTTTATTAATTCTTTTTGGAAAATCTACAATATATTCCAAATTTTTTCCTGATGATTTAAGTTGAGTTGGTAGCGAGAACCTTGTTGATTTAATAAAATTTTGCTTTTCAATACTGTTTGGAAATAATTTTTGAATTTGCTCATTAGTTTGGTATGGAAAAAATTGAAATACATTTAGATAAAGAGGTTCACTTAATATAAATTCAATTTTTAATTTTTCTCCTCTTCTAAAATTTACCTCATTTAAATTAACTTGAAATTCAAAACTACTATCTTCTTTAAAAGCTGATTGGACTTTAGCTTGAATAATTATTTTGCAATAATATATTTTTGGGTCAGATAGTTCATCTAAACCTTCATCCTTACTAATTATTTTAGTCTCTGTAATTTCACCACTTAAAGATAATATTGAAGTTTGATTTTGTTCGCAGTCAACTATTCCATCTGTTTCTTTACATTTTTGCACTTCTTCTAGAGATATTTTTAAACCGAGAGCTTTTTTTATTGCGTCATCTTTTGCTCTTTTCTCTGCAAGTTGACACGCTTTATTTTGTGAAATGTCCCCAATATGTTTAAAAATTCCTTCGGCAGTAACTATTTCTCCATAAAGATGTGATTTATAAAATAGGAATAAAAAAAAAATTGCTAATACTCTCATTAATTTTTTGCTTTAATTTTAGGATCTGCCTCTACTGCTATAAAAACTACCATCGGTAACATTTGCTCATAAAGTTTAGATTTATTATACTTCACATTTCTAGCTGGTATAGTTTTCTTGTATTTAAATACTTCCTTAAGCATATTACTTTTTATTCCTATCCCCATAGAAGTTGGAATGTTTCCAGTTTCTTCCATGATTTTTTTCTTATCTAATGTTGCCACACTAATACCAACTAAATTTCCATCGAGATTAAAAATTGGACCTCCACTATTACCAGAATTTATATCTGTCGTAGTTAAAAAAATTCCTAGTTTATCTGGGAAAACTTTACTTATAATTCCTTGTGTTATGACAGGCAGATCATTTCCAAAATAACCAGTCATTGGGTAACCAATACTAATTACATCTTCTCCAACTAATGGTTCGGCAAAATTCTTTGCGCTTAAAGATTTTTTGAATTTTTTATTCAACTTTAAAATAGCTAAATCATATTTTTTTGATTTGGCTACTACTTCTGCAGAAGAAATTTTACCTAATCCATTACGAACAGCAATTTTTTTAGCACCATAAATAACATGATCATTTGTTATTACATATTTCCCTTTGCCTATGATAAATCCACTACCAGTATAATTATAGGCAAAGTCAAATTTTTCAAATTGCGTTTCCTTTTTTCTTCTATCGTATTTTTCAACTTCTTCTTCTTGAATTTCCTTTTCTTCTTTAGGTTTTAATTTTTTTACCTTTTTTTTATCAAAATAATTTGGATCAATAGACAATATCCATTCTTTTGTCTCTTTAAGCTTTAATTTATTTCTGTTGAATTCATGGTACTTGTAAACTTTTGATTTTAATTCTAAAGCTTTTTCTTTGTTTCCTTCTATCCAATATAAATTTCCTAATTCGTCCATTATTCGAATGCTTGTTGGATATTTCTTTAAAAATTTATCTAATATTTCCAAAGCTTTTTTATTATTTTCAAATGTAGAATAATATCCAGCTATAGCTAAGTTTACCTCTGAATTATTTTTATTATTTGTGTATAATTTTTCTAATAGCTCTACAGCCTTATCTTGCTCACCATTTCTTGTAAGAACAATAGCTAAAACTATTTTATTTCTTAATCCATCTACATCAAGATCTATTGATCTTTTTGCATGGTAAATTGCTTTTTCTAGATTACCTTTTCTTAAATTAGCTTCTGATAAGCCTAGCTCAGATAAGCTTTCGATGCTATTATCTGAGGTCATGAAAGCTTTTTCGTAATATTCAATTGCTTTGTGTGGCTTATTAATTTTTAAGTATATATCACCAAAAAGTAAATCGACTTTTTCTTGTTCGCTATTATTTCTAATCTTTAACTCCCCTAATAATTGTAAAGCCTCTTTAATTTCATCTCGGTTAATTTCAGCCTTAATTTCTTTGATTTTTTGATCAAAATTTTCTGCATAAACCGCAAAACTTAAATTTAAAAAGACAAAAAAATTGATTAAGATAACTCTAAAAATTTTTTTATTTGTAAAATTAATTTGATACATTTTATTATTATGAATTTAAATTATAAGTATCTAAACATATATTTTTTATGGAAAAATTTCCAATATTTCTTAAGCTTTAAAATATGAGATTTTTGGATTAAAAAAAACTTAATTATGAAAAGTTCACTTATTTATACAATTTTTTTTATACTACTTTCAGGCTGTTTTGCCTCAAGCATAAAATTAATTGAAAATAATAAGATATATCCTGGAATGACCAAACCACAGATTCACAATGTGTTTGCCTATCAATCAATTTTGGAAAATCCATTTCTTCCACTCTCTTACAAGGAACATTTCCCGAAAGAGAATAAGGAAATCCTATCAGATGATAATGATAGAAACATTTATTATGTTTTTAGAAATGTTTATAAGCCTGTATCTTGTAATTGGCTATATTGTAATTTTGGAGATGGTATTTTAGAATCTACTTTTTATAGTTATAGTGAGGCTGTAAATTTTGTAAAAAAAACAGAGAAGAAAAAATATATTCAAAAGAAAACTGTTAAAATTGAGCAAAATGGTAAAATACAAGAGATTTCATCCAATCAAGATCTTGAAAGCCTAAAAAAAATATCCAAAGATTATAAAGATGGAAAAATTACTGAGGCTGAATTTGAAAAAAGAAAAGGTGAAATATTAAAATGAAAAAAATCTTTTTAATTATAAATTTTATATTTGTCTTCTCGCTATTTTCTTTTACAAACTCTAATGCTTACATAACCAAAAAATCAGGTGATATTCTTTGTGTTTCAAAAAGTTTTAATGCTAGTTATAGACTCTCAAAATGGAAATGCACTGACGATGAAAGAGAAATACTCAAAGGATCTGCTGAATACAATGAAGGAATAGAGTTTTTAAAAATAAGTGATTTAGTTGTTGGTTCTAATAGTAAGGCGCCAGCAATTAATAATGTAAAACTTGCTTCTTCTAAATATATAACTAAAAAAAAATCAAATAATACCAAAGCTATTGAAGAAATAGAAAATTTATATGCAAATGGTTTTTTAAGTAAAAAAGAATGTGTTAGAGCAAAAGTTAAAATTTTAAAACTTCCTAGTTCATCACCAAATTTATGTGATAACGTTAAAGTAAAAGTGGTGCATAAAGATGACAAAGCTATTAAGCAAAATACGTTTATTACAAAAAAAGAAAAAAAGAAAAAAAAATCATATATTACAAAAAAAGAAAAAGAAAAAAGAAAATCTTACATAACCAAGAAAAATAAAGAATCTGAAAAGCAACAAAAGATTAAAAAGAAGTTTTACTCATCTATAAAAGATTTACCCGATGGATCATTTTATTTTTTTGCAATAGATAAGAAAGACAATCAACCAATGATCGGATATGTAAATCCAGATCCAAAATCTAAAATGATAAAATTAAATAATAGATCATTTAGAAAAGAGAATTTAGGTTATTTATATAAAAAAGGTGGTACAATTTGCGATGTATTATCAACTGTTGAAAATTCTAGATCTTCCAGGATTTATTCAGGATCAATTGATGTAAATTGTCCAAGAGGTTTTTATATAGGCAACTGGGTCCAAAATGGAGACAGAGGAAGTGGAAACGCAATTGATGAGAGAGGTAATGAACTTAATTATTTCTTTTTTATGAAACGTAGCGATGCTATCGCTAAACTACAAAAAGAGGAAAAAGATACAAGAATTGTTAAAAAGCCTAAGCAAGAAAAGCAAGCAAAGATATATCAACCTAAGTCTTCAGAAATAGATGACAAAGCACCAACAATTAAAACAAAATTAAAAATTACTTCAAAATCACCAAATTTTGTAATTGAAGGTGTTGTTAAAGATAACAAGAGCCATAAGCAAGGTCCTTTTTTAGAGATTGCAGATCAAAATGTGGAATTTAATAAAATTACTGGAAAGTTTTCTAAAAAACTTTACAGCCCTTTTTCAACTGAAGTCACGATAGCTGCAACCGATATTTTTGGAAATAGAGAAGAAATAGTAGTCAAAGTAGAAATCAAAGAAACTAAAACTCAAGTTGCTGAAAAACTCGAACCTCTTAACCCTTCAAAGGTCAGAAACTTTATAAATCCTAACACTGTAGCAATCGTTATTGGTATAGAAAAATACGAAAAAGGTGTGAGCTCACCTTACTCTAACTTAGATGCTAAGTATTTTACACAATACGCAAAAAAAATTGCTAAATCACAAAATGTGATAACTTTAGTAGATAAAAAAGCCACAAGAACAGAAAGCATGACTGCATTAGTTAAACATCTTAGATCTAAAGTTAAAAAGGATGAAACAGATGTATATATATTTTTTTCTGGTCATGGATTAGCTGCAAATGAGAAAGATCTTTATCTAATGACCGTAGATAGTGACTCTGACTTGTTAGAGTATACCGCTTTAAACAGAAAAGAAATTATAAAATTAATAGCAGGTTTTAAACCAAAATCAGTCACGATGTTTTTAGACACCTGCTATAGCGGTGTGTCTAGAAAAGGAGAGCAGTTAGTAGCAGCCGCCAGGCCAATAAGAGTAAAGGTTACTGATGATCTAGATATACCAAACAATTTTAATATTTTTTCTGCATCACAAGCAACACAAATTTCTTCAGGTATGGATAAAGCTAAGCAGGGTATATTCAGTTATTACTTAATGAAGGGGCTAGAAGGTAATGCAGACAACAATAAAGATCGTAATATTACTAATGAAGAAATGCTAAAATATTTACAATCTAATGTTAGTCAGAAAGCATTAGAAATTTACAGTAGAGAACAACTGCCTGGTTTTACAGGTTCACCTGAAAAAATATTATGGAGATATTAAAAATCTTAAAAAATCTTTATTTAATTTTAATCATATCACTCTCCGTAGTGCCTTTAACTAAAGCAGATGAGAGTACAGAATTTCAAATATCAGGAATGAGCTTAAAAGAGAGCCTTTTGAAGTACTATAGTATAAATGAAATTAACAAATCAAAATATTATGGGTATAAACTGAAAGATTATTACACAGTAATTTTACCAAGTAGAGACAATCTTTACGACGATGTGCAAGTTAATTTAAAAGATAATGATAAAAATTTAATTATTGAAAGTATCGAAGGCGCCATGAACATTAAAAATCTTTCTGAGTGTATAAAAAACAAAAAAAATATCGAAAAAGAAATTATGGGTCAGTTCCCTAATCTCAAATTTTCAATTGGAAAATTAAAAGCTCACCCTGTGGATACCACTGGTTTAAGCAAAACAATTACTACAGATTTATATTTTAAAACAAGTTTTAGAGATGGAGCAGTAATAAGGATTATTTGTACAGACTGGTCTGATTATATAGAAAAAAAAAATGGTTGGATAGATAGTCTTCGAGTTGTAATAAACTCAAAAAATTTTAATACTTTTATTACTAAAAATTATAATTGATTATGAGATACCTTTTATTAAAAAATTTACTAATAAAAATCATATTTGTTCTTTTTTTAACTGTATCTAATAAACCTTATTTATATGCAGGTTATGGTAGTGGTGACTTAAATATATCTGGTCAAGCTTTAGAATGGTTTATCTCATATATTAAAAATCCAGGAGGCAAAAAGAATCCGATGTCTTCACCAATGAAATTTTCTATTAGTTCAGATGGAAAACATTCTTGGTATTTTTATTGTCTTGCTACAAACGCAACACAATGTCATTCAATAACTGATACTGAATTAAATAAAAAATGTGAAAAAAAAAGCAACGGTTTAAAATGTGAAGTTTTTGCTGTTGGAAGAAGTATAAAATGGAGAAATGGAACAGCTGAAAATATGAGAATTAAATTTAAAAAATCCGACTCTAGAGAAGAAATAATAGCCAAATTAGGTGAATTAAATTTCATTAAAAAAAAGGAAAACGAAAAAAAAATTCAAACATCAAAAAAAGACTTATCAACTCAATTAATTGAAATTACAGAGCTATATAAATCTGGAGCAATAACTGAAAAAGATTATTTAAAAGCAAAAAATAAACTTTTAGGAGAGTAGTTTTTCATGAGAAAATTTTTTATTATCGTAGCACTTAGTTTAACCTCTATAACTTCACTGCAGGCGAATGATATTAGAGACTTTCAAATAGGGGGTTTTAGCATTTTAGACTCTTTAACAAAATTTATTACCAAAGATAAAATTATAAAAAAGAAAAACTCATCACAAGATTTATATAAATCGAAAGATTTTTACAGCGTTACTTTTTTTAAAAAAGATGGAATTAATTTATATGATTATGATGAATTACAATTTCATTTAGAAAATAACGATAGTTTATTCAAAATTCATGCTGTTACCGGGGCCCAGCATATTAGTGATAAAAAAAAATGTTTAAACAAAATGAAATCTGCCGAATTAGAATTAGATTATTTATTTCAAGGAGTGACGAAAAGATCTAGAGAAAATTACGAACATTCTTCTAAAAGAGGATATATCTACAAAAAAATAGCTTATTATTTTGATGAAGGTTATATAATCATGAAATGCGATTCATGGGATAAAGATACAGGTATTAAAGATGGTTTAGTATTTGATATATATACAAAAAAATTATCAAAATTTTTAAATGAAAAAGCTTACTAGTCTTGTACACTACATAGACATCACAAATTTTTTTTTCTATAATTATCTAATGAAAAAATTTTTACTAATTCTTATCTTAACTTTAAGTTTTCAATCTTGGACCAATGCAGACAACGTGAAAGATTTTCAAATTGAAGGAATAAGTGTTGGAGATAGTTTGCTAAACTTTTATAGTGAAAAAAAAATTAAAAGATTTGAACCATTGCATTACCCTAATAGTAAAAAATTTTATCAAATTGTACTTCTAATCGAAAACGGAAAATATGATGCTTTAAATATAAATTTAAAAGAAGGTGATAAAAAATATATTGTTCATTCAATAAAAGGATTAAAAAGTTACGATAATAGACATAAAGATTGTCTAGAGGAAAAAAAAAACTTAATTGGTGAAATTTCATCAATTGTGAAAAATGCTAAAAAAATTAAATATGAATCCAATTATTCTAATCGTTTTGGTAAGTCATTTGCAATTGGAACAACTTTTCAAGTTAGTAACGGAAGCTTTACAGCTTTCTGTGCAAAATGGGATAAAAAAAATAAAGAAATAATATCTAGGAAATGGATTGATACCTTAAATGTAATTATGGCTACTGCGGAATGGACAAATTGGTTAGATTATGAAGCTTACTAATCTCGGACACCACATAGACACCACAAATTTTTTTTTCTATAATTGTTAAATGAAAAATATTTCTAATTATATTTTAATATCTTTAGTTTCCATGCTGCTTTTTTCTTGTTCAGGTTATATTGCTGAGCTTGAGCAAAATAGACTTGAGAGAGAAAGAGTAAAACAGCAACAACAACTAGCTAATGATAAACAAATATGCAAAGCTTACGGTTTTGAAGAAGGTTCAATGAGTTTTTCCGATTGTATAATGAAATTAGATTTGAATAGAAAAAAAATTGCAGAAATGAAAAAGATAAGAGAGTGTGAGGCCGTAAGAAGAGATAATTCTCAAAGCGGGGTAACAGGATTTTGGGGTGGAGTATTAATGGGTGCCAGAGAAAATTTAGCCTGCGATTAATGAAAAAATTTTTAGCAATCTTTATTCTATGCTTATGCTTCACTACCCCATCACAGGCTAACGATATTAAAGACTTTCAAATAGAGGAAATGAGTCTTGGAGACAGTGTTTTAAATTTTATGAATGAGAAAGATTTTTTAAAATTTACATTACTAACTGATTTTAAAAACAACGAATATTCCGCAAGACAAACTAAAAATAAAAAATTTTTAAAAGTTTATGACGCTTTACAAGTTAATTATATCACAAACGATAAACAATATAAAATATATGGATTATCAGGTCTTTTAAATTTTAAAGATAATCATCAAGAATGCATGTCAAAACAAAAAGAAGTTTTAGAAGAATTACAAGCACTATTTCCACAAGCAAAAAAAATTGGTCCCCGAAAAAAAAATTTTCAACAAAAATTGACCAAAGGATTTTGGGAAGGTCATGCTTACAAATTTCCTAATGGAGATTTAGCAATTATTACATGTTATAATTACGAAAAAAAAAATATGAATGATCATCTGAGAATTTCAATCAGATATAAGGCTTACAACGATTTTCTTTTAAATCGAGCATATAAATAATCTCGGACACCACATAGACACCACAACGAAACTAATTTATTAATATTTAAATGAAAAAACTTTTAGCTATTATCATTTTGAGCACATTTATCATGCTTCCGTCCAAGGCAGATGAAATTAAAGACTTTCAAATAGAGGGTATTAGCGTTGGAGATAGCTTGCTAAAACATTTCACTGAGAGTGAAATTAAAAGATTTTTTAATTATGACAACCTTCCGTCAGATATGAAATTTAGAATTGCAGAGGTTAGTAGAGATGAAACGAAAAAAAAATTAAATATATATGACTCCTTGCAATTCAATTACAAACCCAATGATAAAAATTATATACTTTACAGTATCGGCGGTCTTATTTTTTGTAATAGCAATAAGGAATGCTTAAATTTAAAAGAAGAATTACTACAAGATATTACCTCTGCTTTTAAAAGTACAAGGCCTCGAAATAGTACAGTTAAACATCCTGATGACAAATCTGGGAAAAGCACTGTTGAGATTAGTAGAATTACCACAACAAATAACGGAGTAGTCGCGGTAAAATTTTTTAATTGGTCAAACAAAGTAGAATGGAAAAAACATATTAGGGTTACAATTAATACTAATGAAGTGAATAAGTGGCAAAATAATAATTACGGAGCTAAATAGTATTTTGTATTACTTTAAATAAATATTTAATTAATCTCGGACACCACATAGACACCACAACGAAATACATGCTCATCACTTGTATCACTGATGTTCTGTAGGATAATTTTTTTATTAATTTAAAAGTTTAGGATTTACTTACTTTGTGGTGCCCTCACACGGACTCGAACCGCGAACCTATT
>MDSV01002361.1_pt1 | contig 12302 bp, 15 predicted proteins | sample 810851 | NCBI WGS metagenome assembly MDSV01 (sample SAMN05326640, study PRJNA326480) | marine metagenome | isolation source: seawater | place: Atlantic Ocean: North East | collected 2012
AGAATGGTAACTTTATATCAGATAGCCCAAAGCAATAATGGTATAGTAGTTGGAACTGGTAATAAAGTTGAAGACTTTGGAGTTGGATTCTACACTAAGTATGGTGATGGTGGAGTTGATATATCACCAATAGCAGATTGTACTAAGTCAGAAGTTTGGGAATTAGCTACAGAAATAGGGGTGATAAGAGATATAATTGATGCAGAACCTACAGATGGTTTGTGGGACGATAGTAGAAATGATGAAAATCAACTGGGTTTATCATATAAGCAATTAGAAGAAGCAATGGAAAATAAAAATAGTGAATATTACAAAAAATATGAAGAAATAAGAGGGCCTAATCTTCATAAAATGAAACCTATTCCAGTTTGTGAATTTCCAAGAGATTGATATGAGATGCAGGTTCGCGCCAAGTCCTACAGGAAAGATACATATTGGTAATGCTAGATCAGCAATATTAAATTGGATATTTTGTAGAAAAAATAACGGAGAGTTTATTCTTAGAATTGATGATACTGATCAAATTAGAAGCTCTAAAGTATTTGAAGATGCTATAAAATTAGATCTTAAATGGTTAGGCATTAACTGGAAAAAAACTTTTAATCAATCTTCAAGAATAGAAATTTATAATGAAAAAATTAATATCTTAAAAAAAAATAAAAGACTTTATCCTTGTTTTGAAACTGAGGAAGAACTCGCATTAAAGAAAAAATCTTTATTATCTTCTGGTAAGCCCCCAATATACGATAGATCATCATTAAAATTATCACAGGATGAAATTAATCTAAAAATTAAATCTGGTAAACAGCCTCATTGGAGATTTAAGTTAGATAGAAGTGAAATCAATTGGAAAGATTTAATTAAAGGTGATGTATCCTTTGATCCTAAAAATTTAAGCGATCCAGTTTTAATAAGAGAAGATGGAACATTGTTATACCACTTACCTTCAGTAATAGATGATATTGAAGAAAAAATAACCCATATTATAAGAGGTGAAGATCATATTGCTAATACAGCTTATCACATACAAATATTTTCAGCATTAGATTCTGATATACCAACTTTTGCACACCATCCTTTTCTTATTGATGATCAAGGAAAAGGTTTCAGTAAAAGAATGGGAAGCTTATCGATTGAAAATTTTAAAAATCAAGGTTTTGAAAATATTACATTATTAAATTATTTTCTTTTTATTGGGTCAAGTAGCAATATTAAGCCTATGATTGATTTAGAAGAAATTATAAATAAATTTGATATAAGTAATTTATCTAAATCTTCTGCAAAGTTTTCAAAAGAATCTTTAATATCACTTAATCAAGATACGATAAAATTATTTAGCTTTGATAAAATAAAAAATAGATTGGTAGGTATTAAAGATAGTCTGCAAAAAGAAACTTTTTGGCTTTTTGTAAAAAATAATATTACTTACATTAATGAGGTCAGCATATGGGAAGAAGTAATTACAAAAATAAATAATTATAAAGATTTCAATATTGATAAAAATTTTATTGATATAGCTGCCAATGAATTACCTAATGAACCTTATGATGAAAATACTTGGGAAACTTGGACGTCAAAAATTAAAGATAAATCTGGCTTAAAGGGCAAAGATTTATTTATGCCACTGAGGCTTATATTAACGGGTAAATCTCATGGTCCTGAATTAAAATATCTGTTACCATTATTTGATAAAAGCGAAATTTTACAAAAACTTGGAAAAATCTAGTAAATTTTTATTAATACTCTATTAGAATTCTGATAATTATGGATGATAAAGTATATTTATTTGATACCACTCTTAGAGATGGCCAACAAACTACTGGAGTAAATTTTTCAGTAAGTGACAAAATGATAATATCACAACACCTAAATGATTTAGGTATTGATTATATAGAAGGTGGATGGCCAGGAGCTAATCCTACAGATAATGATTTCTTTTCTAGAGATTTAAATTTTAATAATAGTAAATTAACTGCTTTTGGCATGACTAGAAGATCGGGTAGAAGTGCAGAAAATGATCCTGGATTAAATTCTTTAATAAATTCAAGTGCTAGTTGTGTTTGTATTGTGGGAAAGTCTTCATTCTTTCATGTTAAAAATGCACTAGAAATTACAAAAGATGAAAATTTAGAAATGATAAGTGATAGTATCCAACATATTAAAACTAAAAATAAAGAGCCTATATTTGATGCTGAGCATTTTTTTGATGGATTCAAAGAAGATAAAGAGTTTGCAATTAGTTGCATTAAGGCCGCTTATGATGCTGGAGCTAGATGGGTAGTACTTTGTGATACAAATGGTGGAACATTACCTAATGATATTTTTAATATAGTCAATCAAGTTGTTAAGATTATTCCAGGAAAAAATGTGGGAATTCATGCACATAATGATACAGAAAATGCTGTAGCAAATGCATTGGCAGCAGTTAATGCTGGAGCAAGACAAGTCCAAGGTACAATAAATGGTTTAGGTGAGAGGTGTGGAAACACAAATATGATTTCATTAATTCCTTCATTAGTTTTAAAAACCAATTTTGTAACAAATATAAATAAAGAAAAACTAAAAAATTTAATTAATGTTTCACGTGCACTTGATGATATTTTGAATTTACAACCTGCAAAAAATGCACCGTATGTGGGACAGCATGCATTCTCTCACAAAGGTGGCTTACATGCATCAGCTGTTGAAAAAAACTCCTCAACTTATGAGCATATTAAACCAGAAATTGTTGGAAACTCAAGAAATGTAGTAATTTCAAATCAAGCAGGCAGATCAAATATATTAAATCAATTAAACAAACTAAACATTGAATTAAAAAAAGTAGAAATAAACAACATATTAGAAATAATTAAAGAAAAAGAATCTGAAGGCTATTCATTTGATACAGCAATTGCTAGTTTTGAATTATTGGTTAGACGACAATTAGGCCATTTTGAAGATTTTTATAAATTAGAAAAGTTTAGAGTTACTGATGAAAGAAGATGGAATGCAAAAGGATTATTAGTAACAGAAGCAGAAGCTACATTACATGTAAAAGTTAAAGAAGCTAATATTATGACAGTTGGAATAGGTAATGGTCCTGTTAACGCTATAGATAGCGCACTTAGAAAAGCTTTAATTAATCACTTCCCTACTTTGGAGGACTTAAAATTAACTGATTATAAAGTAATGATACTTTCCTCAGAGAAAGGAACTGGTGCAATAACAAGAGTTTTAATTGAGTCATCTGACTCAACTAACAAACATTGGACAACAATTGGTGTTTCTCCAAATATAATTGATGCATCCTACAGTGCTATTTTTGATAGCATAACTTATAAATTATTTAACGATTTTCATAACAAGAATTGATAACTAATAAACCTAGCATTGTTCTTGTAAGACCACAGTTACCAGAAAATATTGGTATGGTTGCTAGGGTAATGAATAATTTTTCATTAAAACAACTTATTATAGTGAATCCTAGAGAAAATTGGCTTAATGATAAATCTATTAATGCTGCTAAAAAAGCAAATAATATAATTAATAATATAAAGACTTATTATAATTTGGATGACGCTCTTAAAAATTTTACATTTGTAATAGCAACCACTAACAGAAAAAGATTTCTAAATAAACAAACTACAAGTAATTTTGATAATCTTAATCAAGTTCTAAAAACTTTTAAAAAAGTAGCAATTATTTTTGGTCCTGAAAATTCTGGCTTATCTAATGAAGATCTACGTCTTGCTAATTTGATATTTTCTATTAATACTAACGATAACAGTAATTCACTTAATTTGTCTCACGCAGTTACAATTGTATCTCATAAAATATATGAATTAAATCAATCAAAAATCAAAGAAACAAAGATAGAAAAAAATAGTTTTGTAAATAAAGCACAATTATCTAAATATTTTGATTATTTATTTAAAAATCTCTCAAGCAAAAATTTTTTTATACCAAAAGAAAAAACTGAAAGTATGAAAAATAATATTTATAATATTTATTTAAAATCTCCCCTTACAAAAAAAGAACTACAAACTTTGTGGGGTATTACCAAAAAACTTACTAAATAAGCCAAATTTTAAGTATATTAAATTTGACATAAATGTTTAAATCACTATATACGCTTCATAATTAATGACAAAAAGACATAACACTAAATACAAAATTGACCGAAGATTAGGAGTTAATTTATGGGGAAGACCAAAAAGCCCCTTCAATAGAAGAAACTCAAAACCTGGTCAACATGGTGTACAAGGTCAACGTAAAAAATTATCAGATTATGGAAACCAACTTTTTGCAAAGCAAAAGCTAAAGTTTTATTATGGTGATTTAACAGAACGTCAATTTAGAAATATATTTAAGAAGGCATCAAATACTAAGGGTGATACTAGTCAAATATTAATTGAACTTTTAGAAAGAAGGTTAGATGCTACAGTTTATAGAATGAAATTTGTTCCTACTATATTTGCAGCAAGACAATTAGTTAATCATGGCCACGTAAAGGTTAACGGTAAGAGGGTAAATATTTCATCGTTTTGTGTAAGTGATGGAGATGAGATTTCAATTAAGGATAAAAGTAAAGAAATTAACTTAATTGTTGAATCAATCAGCTCACAAGAAAGAGAGATTCCTGAATATCTTGAAGTTGATATTAAAGAACTAAAAGGCCGTTTTTTAAGAGCACCATTGATACATGATGTACCTTATCCAGTTACAATGGAGCCTAACCTCGTTATTGAGTATTATTCTCGATAGACCTTTTTTTAAAAGTATCAAATATATAAAATATAATACCTATCCAAATTATAATAAATGATATAATTTTTTCATATAATATTTCTTCATTTAAAATAAATACTGAAGTTATAAAATGAAAAGATGGTGCTAAATAAAAAAGTACTCCAGCTAATCCTAACTGAATATGTTTTAATCCTAAATTAAAAAAAAATAAAGGAAATATTGTAACTCCACCTGTTAAAATTAAAAATATAGTTGTTTTTAAATTAATAGACATAAAACTACTATCGCCATTGATAAAGATAAATAATAAATATGGTATTGAAAAAATTGATATTATAAAGGTTTCATATAAAAGTCCTATTCCTGGATTTACACTAATATGTTTTCTCAATAATCCATATACTGCCCAAGTAGAGCCAATTAATATAATTAATATTGGAAGCTCTTTTATATTTATAAATAAATATATAATTGCAAAAAACATTAATAGTACTGCAGTAATTTTAAATTTTGTTAATTTTTCTTTCAAAAAAATATTTCCTAATATTATGCTAATCATTGGGGTTATAAAATAACCCATTGAAGCATCCTGAACTCTCTCCTGACCAACGGCATAAATAAAGCCTGCCCAATTGGAAGTAATTAGACAAGCAGTTATAGTAAGTATTAAAATTTTTTTAAAAGATTTAAATAAATCATAAAATTCATTAATGTTTGTTAATGCTAATAATACTAAGAATAATAAAACAAAAGACCACAAACCTCTATGCAAAACTATTTCTAGAGTATTAACGTGGTTTAATTCATTAAAAAAAAGTGGTTGAGGAAGGCCCCAAAATATTGATGCTATACAAGTAAATAGTATGCCTTTTAAAAAACTATCTTTGATCAATTTAAGACGGCTTAACGTCTATTCCTTTAGTATTTAATAACTCCAAAAGTTCTCCGCTTTCAAACATTTCCCTAACAATATCACAACCACCAATAAATTCCTCTTTTACATAAAGCTGAGGTATTGTAGGCCAATTAGAATATTTTTTAATACCCTCTCTCATTTCATCGCTATCTAAAACATTTACGCTTCCAAATTTTACACCCATTTTTGTAAGAACTTCAACTGTTGCAGCTGAAAACCCACACATAGGGAATACTGGCGTACCTTTCATAAAAAGAACCACATCATTTGATTTGATTTCATTTTCTATATTTTTTGAAACATGATCAATATTATTCATAATTACTCCGTAATAGTTTTAAGTTTTAATGCGTGTAATTCGTTACCCATTCTTCCTTTTAAAGCTTGATATACCATTTTATGTTGTTCAACTCTAGTTTTTCCTGAAAATGACTTTGATATTACTGTAGCACTATAATGATCTCCATCACCTTTTAAATCTTCAATTTCAACTCTTGAATCAGGTAAAGCATCCTCTATAAATTTTTTAATTTCATTCTCAGTCATCGGCATAGCTATTAGATAGTTTAAATATTATAAAAAATAAAGGTTATTTAATTTTATTTTTATAAATCCAATCGATTTTTTTAAGCTCATCCTTATCAACTAATAGCTTTTTTATATCATTTTTAGATAATTTTTCATTTAATTTCTTATTCTTAATTAAATTTTCACTAAATTGACCATTATTATTCCATGATGACATTGCACATTCCTGGACAATTTTATAAGCTAAATTTCTTTGAAAACCTTTTTCAATTAATTTTAGCATTACGTTTTGTGATTTGTATAATCCACCCAATAAGTTTAAATTTCTTTTCATATTTTCTGGATAAATTTTTAAATTCTTAAGAAGATTATTTAGTCTTACTAATATAAAATCAGTTGCAATTGTTATATTTGGAGTAAGAATTCTTTCTACACTTGAATGACTTATATCTCTTTCATGCCAAAGCACGATATTTTCAAGAGAAGGAATTACTGCACTTCTAATATATCTGGATATACCTGTTAAATTTTCACTAAGTACAGGGTTTCTTTTGTGAGGCATTGCAGATGATCCAGTTTGTTTAGAACTAAAGCTCTCTTCAACTTCAAGAACTTCAGTTTTTTGAAGATTCCTTATTTCTACAGCAAATCTTTCAACTGAAGATGCAATAATTCCTAAAATAGAAAAAAAATATGCATGTCTATCTCTTGGAATTATTTGAGTTGATATATCTTCTGATTTAAGTTTTAATTTTTTAGCAACATATGTTTGAATTCTTGGATCAATTGAATTAAATGTTCCGACTGGCCCAGAAATTGCACAAATTGAAATTTCATCAATTGCTTGATCAAGTCTTTTTAAATTTCTTTTAAATTCAAAATAGAATGATGCTAATTTTAATCCAAACGTTATTGGTTCTGCATGTATACCATGACTTCTGCCAATCATTCTGGTATTTTTATATTTCTTAGATAAAAATTTGAAAGTCTTTATACATTCAGTTAAATTCTTTCTTATAATTTCTGAGGTTTGCTTCAACTGTATTGAAAATGCTGTATCAATAATATCACTAGAAGTTACGCCAAAGTGAAAATATTTCGATGATGATCCAATATATTTGCTTACATTATTAATGTATGCAACTACATCATGTTTTGTTTTAAGTTCTAACTTTTCAATTTCTTTAACATTGAATTTAGCTTTCTTTCTAATATCTTTTGCAGCATTTTTAGGTATTATTCCTAGACTACCTTGTTTTTCAGCAATAAGACATTCTATTTCAGTCCAGATTTTAAATTTATTTTCTAAAGACCATATTTTTTCAATTTCTGGTCTATTATATCTTGGTATCATTTTTAATTTTCTTATATATCTTTTATTGGAAAAGCTGTATCATTTTTAGATAGTGTAAATATTTCATTGCCTTCTTCAGTTATGCCAATAGTGTGTTCAAATTGAGCAGAAAGTGATTTATCTTTAGTTACTGCAGTCCATCCATCATTAAGTATTTTTGTTTCCCAACTGCCTAAATTGATCATTGGTTCAATAGTTAGAAACATACCAGGTTCCAATCTTGGACCTTCTCCTGGTTCACCAAAATGTAAAACACTTGGTGGCGTATGAAATTCATTACCAATTCCATGACCACAAAAATCTTTTACAACAGAATATCCTTTACTTTCAGCTAATTTTTGAATTTTATTTCCTATATCCCCAATATGATTTCCTGGTTTAGCCTGCTCAATTCCTGCTAAAAGAGATTCATAAGTTGTTTTTAAAAAATTATAATTTTTTTTATTAATATTACCTGCTACAAACATTCTTGAGGTATCTCCATACCATCCATTTAAAATAACGGTAACATCAACATTTATAATATCTCCTTCTTCCAATACTTTCTTTTCAGATGGAATACCATGGCAAACAACATGATTAACAGAAGTACAAACAGATTTTGGAAATCCTTTATAATTAAGTGGTGCTGGAGTCGCATTATTTTTTAAAATAATTTCATGACATATATCATTGATTTCTAAAGTACTTATTCCGGGATGTATCTTCTCATATAGTGAATCTAGAACATGAGCAGCAAGCGATCCTGCTAGTCTCATATTTTCAAAATCTTTTTTTGAATAAATTGGAATATTGTTATGTCTCATTTTAAAAAATAATTATTTTTAACTAATAAATAATATATATAAAATATCAATTAAAGTTATGAATTCATTTACAGCTGGAATTATTGTTATTGGTGATGAAATTTTATCAGGAAGAACTCAAGATTCAAATTCAAATTTTATAGCCAAGAACTTATTAAAAAATGGTATAAAATTAGAAGAAGTAATTGTAATAAAAGATGATAAAAATACAATTATAGATAGAGTAATAAATTACAGTGATAAATATTCATATGTTTTTACAACAGGAGGAATAGGACCAACCCATGATGATATAACTGCAATAAGTATTGCTGAAGCTTTTGGGCTTAAATTTGAAATAAATCAGGATGCTTACAATATATTAAATAATTATTATCCAAAGGGCGAGTTTAATAATAGCAGACAAAGAATGGCTATGATGCCAATTGGATCTGAATTAATTCTCAACCCAATGACAGCTGCGCCAGGTTTTAAAATAAAGAATGTATACGTATTGCCAGGTGTACCAGAAATAATGCAAATTATGTTTATAGAATTAATTAAGAGATTAAAAAAAGGCAAACCTAAACTTGTAAAAACTATAAACACAAATCTTTATGAGAGTAAAATTGCAATTTTTTTAAAAGAAATTCAGGACAAATATAAAGATTCATCAATAGGAAGTTACCCCTATTTTAATCTAGCAGCTAAGACTGGTGGAGTTAACATAGTGGTATCATCTTGGAATATGACTTCAGTTCAACCTGTAGTGGATGATATAATAAATAAGATTGAATTAAATGGTGGAAAAAGTTCAATAGTTTGATAATAGACCAGCATTGGCCTCGTGGTGGAATGGTAGACACAAAGGACTTAAAATCCTTGCCCTTTTGGGAGTGCCGGTTCAAGTCCGGCCGAGGCTACCAAATTAAAACTTTTAACCTTAAATATTTAAGTTAATAAATATGCAATGTTTTCATTTGTAACAATTGGTACTAATAATCTTAAAAAATCTGGAAGATTTTATGATAAAGTTTTAATACCTCTAAAAATAAAAAAAGTTTTAAAACATGATCGATACTATGGTTATTCAAAGATAAAATCACCTAACAAGATTGAACTTTATTTAATTAAGCCTCACAACAAAAAAAAAGCAACTATTGGTAATGGTACGATGATAACATTTAACGCTAATTCAAAAAAAGTAGTAGAAGATTTTTATAAAATTGGAATTAAACTTGGAGCTCAAGACGAAGGTGCGCCAGGACCTCGGCACGGTAAAGATTATTATGCTTATATTAGAGATCTAGATGGAAATAAAATCTGTGTATTTAAAAAAATATAAATTAAAAATTAAATTGTTCGTTTAAAATTTTATCCTCGATTGAATGCTTCTTATCAAATAGCACTGTACATTTATTTTCATTTGAAGATTCAATATTAACTTTTTCAATATTTCGAAACTCAATATTATCAGCCGTTACACTTGAAGATCGATCTTTATTATCTAAAACTATAATTTCAATTTTATTTTTTTCAGATAATAGTGCACCCCTCCATCTTCTTGGCCTAAAAGCGCTTATAGGGGTCAAAGCTAAAATGTTTGAATCTAACGGTAAAATACTTCCATGAGCTGATAAATTATAAGCAGTACTTCCTGCTGATGTTGATAATAATACGCCATCACAAATTAGCTCTTCCATTTTAATTTGATCATTAATTTTAATTTTAACTTTAGATGCTAAATGGGTTTGTCTCATAAGTGAAACTTCATTATATGCATATGCTTCAAATATTTGATTATCTATGCTCCTAGCTACCATTTTGAGTGGTTTAAAGTATGATTTTTTAGCATTAGAAACTGTTTCGTTTAAATCTTGATCAATAATATTGTTCATTAAAAAGCCTATTGATCCAAAATTTATTCCAAAAAAAGGTTTATTTAAATCATTTAATTTATGAAGTGTTTTAAGCAATAAACCATCTCCACCAATAGGAATAATGTAATCTGAATTTTCAGCTGTATTTTGTCCATACATACTGATTAGTTTATTTTCAGCTTCTTTTGCCTCAGGATTATTAGATGATAAAAAATAATATTTCATTAACCTCCTGTCACATTCATATGTCTTTTCATGTATTTATTTATTTTGTTACCAATCATAAAATCATGATTTTTGGGTTTAATATTTAGAGCAAATTTTATTTTTTCTTTAATAAAATTATCACTATAGTCATTTCTCATAATTTCTCTAAAATCAACATAATCATTTTGCCCTAGACACATAAATAATTTACCCGTGCTAGATATTCTAACTCTATTACAACTTTCACAAAAATTATTTGTTAAAGGACTAATAAATCCTATTTTTACTGATAAACTATCACTTGTATAAAACCTTGCTGGTCCACCAGTGTTATGATTACTATGTTTAAATTTATATTTTTTATTTAGGTTTTCAAATATCTCAGTGAGAGATGTGAATTGGTATTCTCTTGAAACATCTGTTTCTTCCATTGGCATTACTTCAATGAATGTTAAATCAATTTTTTTTGAGTTAGTCCAATTAATTAATGTTTCAATCTCATTTTCATTAAAACCTTTGATAACAACAGTATTTATTTTTATCTTTATCCCTTCATTTAAAGATTCATTTATTCCATCAAACACTTTTTCGATATTACCAAATCGTGTTATTTTATTATATTTTTTAGGATTAATTGTATCTAATGAAACATTTATTCTTTCAATGCCATTTTGTCGTAATTTCTTTGCGTATTTTTTTAATAAAGTCCCATTTGTTGTAAGAGTTATTTCTTTTAAATTTGTAAAATTTTTTTTATAATTTAATTTTTCTATTAAATTTATTATATCATTTCTTACTAAAGGCTCCCCACCTGTAAGTCTTATCTTTTCAACTCCTAAATCAATAAAATTATCACAAAGTCTTTCTATTTCTTCTAAAGTTAAAATATCTTTTCTAGGTAAAAATTGCATTTTTTCTTTCATGCAATAAACGCATCTTAAATCACATCTATCAGTTACAGAAACACGAAGATAATTTATTTTTCTTAAATATTGATCAATTAGTTTCATTTATATTTATTATTTTTAATTCAACTTCTTTAGGGTTAATAGTTTTTTTTCCAACATTTTCAAAATTTATTGTAATCTTGTTATTTATTGATGACTGGACCTGACCTATGCCCCATTCATTTTCTTTAATTACATTGATAACAAACGTACCTGGAGTGAGATCACCGAAATAGGTTTCAGACATTTTTTTATAATTTTGTTTTAGCTTATTCTTTTTTCAGCTTTTTCGTGCAACTCTTGAGCTTCTAAACTCAATGTTGCAACAGGTCTTGCCTCTAATCTTTTTATACTTATTGGATCTCCAGTTTCATCACAATATCCATAAGATCCGTCGTCAATTCTTTGAAGTGCAGCATCTATTTTATTAATTAATTTTCTTTCCCTGTCCCTTGTTCTTAACTCAAATGATCTATCTATCTCTTCTGATGCTCTATCTGTAATATCTGGTTTTGCCTCATTCTCATTTTGAAGATTATTCAATGTTTGAGAAGATTCTTTTAAAAGCTCATTTTTCCAATTAATGAGCTTCTGCCTAAAATACTCTTTCATTTTGGCATTCATAAATTTTTCTTTCTGAGTAGGTTTATAATTTTTGGTTAATTTAGTCATATTTTTAAAAAAAGTTGATTTATCAAATGATATTATTTATTCAAGTAATATTAAAATATAATTAAATTAAAAAAATTGTTAATTATCAATAAGTTATTATATTTTTCTAATGAGAACAAAAATAGAACTTTAAAAAATAGAACAAAACGTGTACAAGAAAACATGATTTGCAAGAATCATAATAAAAACTTAGGAAATTAATGGAGAAATATAATGTCTCAAGCTAAATTAAAAGTAGTAAATAACGAGAATTCAATGGATAAAGAAAATAGAAGTAAATCTCTA
>MDSV01224168.1_pt1 | contig 12300 bp, 11 predicted proteins | sample 810851 | NCBI WGS metagenome assembly MDSV01 (sample SAMN05326640, study PRJNA326480) | marine metagenome | isolation source: seawater | place: Atlantic Ocean: North East | collected 2012
GGTTTTTGCAAATATTTATTATAGGTATTTTGATCTAAATACTGTTTAAAATGATCTTCATTCCTCCCAAAAAAAAAATAAAACGTAAAGTTAGTAAGTCAGAAATTGAAAAAGTGATTAATTTTGAGGAAAAAATTTTTAATACATATAATAAAGGTCTTATTAAATACCCAGTCCATTTGTCTAAGGGAAATGAAGTACAATTATCAAAAATATTTCAATATGTAGGAAGAAATGATTGGCTTTTTAGTTCGTGGAGAAATCATTCACACGCATTATTGCACGGTATGTCTGAAAAAAAATTATACAACCAAATTATAAATGGCAGAAGTATGTATGTTTCTTGCAATAAAAGGAAAATTTTCTGCTCATCTATAGCGGGAGGTATAATACCTATTGCTTTAGGAGTGGCACTTTCAATTAAAAAGAAGAAAGAAAAAAATAAAGTGTGGTTATTTGTTGGAGATATGACATCTAAAATGGGTGTTTTTCATGAAGCCTATCATTATTCAAGAAACTTCAATTTACCTTTGGAAATTGTAATAGAAGATAATGGTGCCAGCGTTTATACAGATACTAAAAAAACTTGGAATATTTCTAAACTAAATTTTCCTAAAGACGTATTTTATTACAAATTTAAAATGGGATTTCCTCACCATGGCACAGGGAAGTGGGTTAGTTTTTAATGAGTTACACAAATGAAATTAAAAAATCCATGCAGATGTTATCTAAAAACTCAAAGACAATTTTTCTAGGTCAATCAGTAGAAGTGCCAGGAAACCTTATTTTTAAATCTCTTGAGCGAGTTCCCCGTAAAAAAAAACTAGAATTGCCCGTATTTGAAGAGACTCAAATGGGATTAGCAATTGGTCTATCTTTAAATGGATTTATACCTATTACATGTTACCCTAGATTTGATTTTTTTATATTATCAATGAACCAAACAATTAATCACTTGGATAAACTTAATCAAATTTCGTCAAACGAGTTTGATCCTTTTGTAATTATAAGGGTTCTTGTTGGTGGAAAGAAAGGTATAGATGCTGGACCACAACATACTGGAAATTATACTTCCGCAATGAAAAAAATGCTCAAATTTTTGAATGTAATAGAGCTAAAAAATTCAAGTCAAATTTATAAGTCTTATAATAATTGTATTACTAAAAAAAAGTCTACGTTATTTGTTGAATATTCAGATTCATATAAATAAATGAATAAAAAAATTAAAGTTTGTTTAATAGGCGCAGGTAGAATTGGTTTATTTTTAGAAAAAGATAAAAAAAGGCTTAAACCAGCCACTCATTTTGGAATGTGGTTGAAAGAAAGAGATGTAAATTTGTCAGCCATATGTGATAAAAATTATAAATCTTATCTATTTGCTAAAAAATTAAAAAAAAATATTAAATATTACTCAAGTATAGATAAAATTCTCAAGGAAGAAAAACCAGATATAGTTTCCATTTGCACTTGGAAAGATAGCCACTTCAGTATCGCAAAAAAATGTATAAATTTTGGAATAAAAAACATAGTTTTAGAGAAACCGCTAGCAACATCAATTGCTGAAGGTAAAAAACTTATAAATCTTACAAAAAAACATAAGGTTAAAATAATTGTTAATCATAGAAGGAGATTTGATAAAGAAATAATTGGTTTAAGGAATAAAATTAATAAAAATATTATAGGGAAAATAAAAAAAGTTTCATGTAATTATGTATATGGAATTCAGGCAACAGGTACTCATGTTGTGGATACTTTAAGAATGTTATTTAAAGATACTGCAGGTGAAATTTCACATGTTATCGGAATTTACTCAGATAAGAGGGATTTTTGTGCAAAAGATGATCAAAATATTGACTTTATAATTTATTTTAAAAAAGGGCTTAAAGTATACGTGCAATGTCACAATATAAAAGATTATGATATTTTTGATTTTAATATTTTTGGATCTCTTGGAAAAATAACAATTACTGGAATAGGTAGAGAGGTGCAAATAAACAAAATTATTAAATCAACAGAGCATAGCGGCTTCACAGAGTTGAGTAGTAAAGGAAATTATTTAAGCTCAAAAAAACCTAGACCCATGTTTAGAGAATTATCAAATAATGCAATTCAGTGTTTTAAAAAAAATGCCAAATCAATGTGCGATGAAATAGATTCACATAAGGCACTTTGTGTTCTTGAAAAAATAATAGAAAGTGCAAAAAAAAATTCAATAAAGTTAAAAGTTTCGTATTAAAATGTGTGGTGTTTCTGGAATATTTGGGCAAAAAGCAAACAAAGCCAACATAATCAAAATGTCGGAGATTATAAATCACAGAGGACCAGATAATCAAGATTTTACGATACACAACGAAATAGCAATTTCATCAAATAGATTAAGTATCATAGATTTAAGCTCAAAAGGTAACATGCCATTAAAAGATATAACTAAGAATTTTGAAATTGTATTTAATGGTGAAATTTATAATTTTAAAGAATTAAAAGAAAAATATAATTTAAATACTGTCTCAAATACTGACACTGAAGTTTTGTTAGAGCTTTATAAAAAAATTGATAGTAATTGTTTGAATGAACTTAATGGAATTTATGCTTTTGCAATTTTAGATAAAAAAAAAAATCAATTATTTTGTGCTAGAGATAAATTAGGAGTAAAACCTTTTTTTTTCTATCATTTAAATAATGAACTAATTTTTTCATCAGAAATAAAATCAATTCTTTCAATAATTAAGCCAGAAGTTAATGAAGAAAATTTAATTAATTATTTATCAAGTGGAATTTACAACCATAGTAGCAGTTCTTTTTTTAAAAACATAAATCAGTTACTGCCTGGGCAATATTTGATTAAAAATAAAAAAAAATTTCAAATCAAAAAATATTGGGATTTAAAAAAAAACGAAAAAAAAATTGAAAATATAAACATTGAAGAAGAATTTTGTAAGCTATTAGAAGATAGTTTTAAAAAACAACTCTTAAGTGATACAAAAATAGGTATCAACGTCAGTAGTGGAGTAGACTCATTAACAATGATGACTATTTTAAATAAAATAAATAATGGCCAGGGTGAAATAACAGCAAATTCCTATTATTTTAATGAGGAGAAAATTGATGAAAATAAAGATTTAGAGGACTTTTCAAAAAAATTAAATTGGAAAGTAAATTTTTTACTTATCAAACCCTCGGATATTATAAATAATGCTGATGATGTTATATATTCTCAAGAACAACCTTTTCCTGGTATTATTACTTTTGCAAAACACATATTAATAAAAAGTAATTATGAAAACTCTAGAAAAGTTATTTTAGAGGCTCAAGGTGGTGATGAAATAGCTGCTGGTTACAAATATACTTTTCCTTTTTTTGTAAAAGATTTATTGAAAAAAAAAAAATATTTTAAAGCATTTAATGAAGTTAATAAGTTTATCAAAAATGAAGAATTGGATTATAAAAGTTTTTATAAATTTTATAAAAATTGTACAAATAATTATTTTAAAGGCAAATTATCTGCCGATGGCTCTAGCCAATTAAAAATTGAGGTAGAAAAAAAAATTAGTACTATTAAAAACTTTTTGGATCTAAATGATAATCTTAATAATTTAGACAGAGTATTGTATCTTGATTTATTTTCAAAAAAACTTCCAAGGATATTAAGTTCATGTGATAAGGCATCAATGTTTTCTAGCAAAGAACTCAGAGTTCCCTTGTTAGATCATAGATTAGTTGAGTTTTGTTATAACATTCCAAGTCATAAAAAAATAAATAATGGTAATCTAAGAGATTTTTATCGTAACACAGTCATAGAAAAATATAATTTAAAATATATTTCAAAAAGTATCACTAAACCAAAAAAATATATTTCTGACCCACAAACAATTTGGTTAAAAAAAGACTTATTTGATTGGGCATATGATTTAATGAATAAAAATAATTCTTTTTTTGAAAACTACATAGATAAAAAAAGTTTACTTAATGAATTTATAAAATTTAAAAAAAATGATTTAAATAATTCTTTTTTCTTTTGGCAAATTTTAAATCTTGAACTTTGGTATGATAGATTTTTTAAAAAATCTACAATTCAAAGTTAATTGGATTTTTAAAAATTTTTGATTTCTTTAAACTAATCTTGTTTTTTGTGAAGCTACTGCTCTATATAGGTCGTAATTATCTATAATTAATTGATTTCTCTGTGGGTATTATATGATTTATCAACATTGTTTTTAAAGCAAATATAATCCTTAATATGACTTTCATCTCAAACTTCCTTTTGTCTGTTCGATAATTTTTCTTTTAAGTGTAATTTTATTCATTTTAATAATATTTTCTCTAGCTTTTGTTCCAAATTTTTTTTCAATTTTATCCAGAAATGGCTCATAACTATAATATTTTTTAAAAGCATCATCTCTAAATTTTAGTATTTCAAATGATTCTAAACTTTTTGTCGGTAATGGTATAGTGCTGTAAGAATGAAAAGAATACCCCTCATAATCCTCTGGTAAATTATATCCCTTATCGAGCGCATCTTTATAAAGCTCACTACCAGGGAGAGCCATTGCAGCATATCCATTCCATCCTAAAGTGCACAGCTCAAAACTTAAATCTAAGGTTTTCTGCATGCTTTCTTTAGTGTCGCCCGGTAATCCGAATATGTAATTAGCTAATACTTCAATATCTGCTTCGTGTACTTTATCTACTACTATCTTTACATCCACGTCTTCAAATTTTCCCTTAGCAACTTCTAATCTAACATTTTTTTCACCACTCTCTATACCTAAACACAACCATTTTATACCGGCTTTACGAACTAGATTTAGTATTTCAGGTCTTTTTACCGTGTCTATTCTTGAGTATGCCCAAAATTTAAATTTATCATCATTATTTCTTTTACCTAACATTTCACACAGAGGTTTATAAAACTTAGGATTAAGTAAAAACATTTCGTCAGTAATTTTAATAGTATAAACACCATAGCTAAACAATTTATCAAATTCTTTAATTATGAAATCTGGAGACCAGTACCTCATTTTACTATAATTTCCAGCTACACCTATTTCTTCATTATCGCTTCTATTGATCATATTTATCATACAAAAGTTACAACCAAACTGACATCCCAATGATGTTTGAATTGCAGCGTAAGGTGTTCTGTTTTGTTCATTATATTCTGCATGCCACATTGGTGCTCGGTAAAGATCAAAAGGTTTTTCTTTGTAGGGTAACAAGTCCCATGCATAACCAGGCAAATCTTCATCCATTTTATCTGCGGGTACAACTATTTCTGGTTGATTTTTAATTATATTCTCACCATCTCTATAAAAAATACCTTTAATATTTTTTAATTCTTCAGAATTGTATTTATCTAATTTTAATAAATTTCTTATTGCATAAACACCTTCATTTGTACAAACTATGTCAATGCTTTTTTCTTTTTCCAATGTTTGTTTTGGAAGTGCTTGCACGTGAGAACCAACAAATACTATTGGTATATTTATATTTTTTTCTTTTAAAAAATTACTCAAACGCACAGCGCCTGACATATTGGTTGTACCGGCATTAACATTTTGTCCATATACAACAAAGCAAATTATTTTTGGATTTAAATTTAAAATCTTTTTATATGTTTGATCATCTTCTAATTGCTCAGCTAAAGTATCAATTATTGAAACATTATAATTTATTGATCTACATGATTCTGCTAACAAAAGTGACCAAGTGGGAGTTTCAATAGCCGCATAGCTCTTAGAAAGATCTTGATAAATTTTTGATGAATTATTGGGTGTTATAAAGACTATATCTGTATTTTGTTTCATGATTATATATTTGCATATTGAATTATAAATCTATATTAATCAATTGATTTTTTTAAAATGAAACTTTCTTCAATCAAGCTACAAAAAATATCTAATAAATATAGATATGAACTATTCCAAAAATTTGTATTACTACAACAAGGGCACCCGGGTAGTATATTTTCAATATTAGACTTCCTTACTGTATTATTTCATAAAAAATATATAAACATTATAAACAAAAAATTAGCTGATAAAATAATAATTAGTAAAGGTCATGCCACATCAGCCCTCTATCCAATTTTTAAAGATTTGGGGATAATTAAAAAATCAGATTGGAATAACTGGGGATTAGGTAAAAAATCTTGTTTAAGAATATTTGGTAACATCTCAATTCCTGGTGTTCATGTTACTACCGGATCTTTGGGTCATGGATTGGGTGTAGGTGCTGGATTTGCTACTGCAAATTTAAAAGATAAAAAAAAACAAAATATTTATGTAATAATTAGTGAAGGTGAATTATACGAAGGATCAACTTGGGAAACTTTATTATATATTAGTCATTATAAACTGAAAAATATCAAAATAATAATAGATGTAAATAATCTTATTATTTTAGGTAATACAAATGATTGTTTAAAACTAAATCCAATTGAAAAAAAAATAAAAGGTCTTGGATTTAAAGTAAAATCAATCAATGCTCACAATTTCTCACAAATTGATTCTGCTTGTAAAAAACTTAATAAAGAAAAAATAGAATGCCTTATAATTAATTCTGTAAAAGGAAAAGGTTTAAAAATGATGGAAAATAAACCTGCGTGGCATTATTGGAATAAGCTTACAACAGATAAGGCCAATACAAATATAATTGAACTTCATAAAAAAATATGAACTTTCAAAGAGATACCTTAATTAACGAAATTTATAATTATGCAAAAAAAAATAAAAATATTTATTTTTTAAGCGCTGATTTTGGAGCACCTGCTCTAGATAAGTTTCGCAAAGATCTTAAAAATCAATTCATTCATACTGGGATTTCCGAACAAAATACAATCAATGTTGCGGCAGGATTGGCACTTAAAAAAAAGAAAGTTTTTGTATATGCAATGGCTCCATTTATTTCTTTAAGGTGTCTAGAACAACATAAATGTTGCAGTGCAATTATGAAACTACCAATTAATACAATTGTTGCGGGTATTGGGATAGGTTACGCTGATTCAGGTCCTACACATTACACCACAGAAGACCTGGCTAGCTTAAGATCTTTAGTTGGAAGCAACGTTTTTACAGCAAGTGATACAGTGACATCAAAAGAGATTGCAAAATATTTGTGTAAAAATGATTTATTCTCTTTCATACGATTAGATAGAGATCCACAGGAAGATCTATATTCAAAAAACCAGATAAATTCATCAACAATCAAAAAAGGATACATAAAAATTAAATTTAATAAAATAAAAAATAATTATTTAATATTGTCTCATGGTAAACAATTTTTTAGAACTCATGAAATAGTTAAGAATAATAATTCATTCAAAAATAAATTTGATATGATTGATATAATCAGATGTGAACCTTTTCCAAAACAACTAGTAAATGAATTAAAAAACTATAAAAAAATTATTATTTTAGATGAACAATTTATGAGTAGTTCCCTTTACTCTGTAATTGGAGAGATTAATTTAATTCACAATTTAAACCTAAAAACAATTGGGTTTTTCTTAAAGGATGAATATATCTTTGATAACGGGGGAAGAGAATCTTTATTGGATAAATACGGTCTAAACTCACAAAAAATCATCAATACTTTAAATAAATTAAAATAAGGCAATATAATTCTTTTCTGTCATAAAAAATTTTATACTACTAAAGAATTATGTTTTGGTTTCGGAATATTAATTCCCTGTCCAGCAAAACCACCAGCTGGAATAATTAATTTGCTTTCTTCATTAAATATATCTCTCTCAAGTGGAATTTTAACCATTTCAACCACATGATCTAGCGTCTCTTTGCCAAACTTTCGTTCAATCATTCTTAAAATTTTTTCATTATGATAATAATCATTAAAAACCTGATCTCTTAACTTTAATACCTGTGAAGATGATAAATGCTGTGTTGGGCAAGGATTACACTTTTTACTGTATAATCCATAAATGTTCCAATTTTGTGGTTCTGAAATAATAGATTTATTAATATACTCGTCGTAAAGAGGTGTGCCAGGATAAGCAAAAGCAGGATAAATATTAACCCACTCAAACTCATTTTCAATCATAAAATCTCTTGTCATGTTAATAGTTTTTTCGTTATCTTGCCAAAGTCCAGCAATAACATCTGCACAAATATTCATATCTGCATCTCTGGTCCATTTGATTGTATCAAGTACATTGGCCTTACTTTTTTTTCTTGTGGCCTCTAAAATTTCTCCGTCAAAACTCTCAAAACCATAAGCTATCCAATTTACACCTACCTTTTTTAGTCTTTTTAAAATCTCAGGTGTGACTGTATCTGTTCTTGCAAAACACCACATGTTAAGTTTATAATTTCTCTCCTCTAGTAAATTACAAAATTCATCGAGTCTTGGATTTTTAAATACAAATAATTCATCAAGAATTTTTAGGTTCCTGATATTATAATCATTATAAAGTATGTCTATCTCTGCGACGACATCTTTCATTTCTCTTAGCCTATAATTTCTTTTCCCAAAAATATTATTTATACTACAAAAATTACATGGATAAGGACAACCTTGATTAGTCCAAATAATTGCATAAGGAGAGCGATTATTAATACTCTCTCCAAAACAATGCCAATTATGTGCTCTATAATCTTGTGTATTAACTTTATGCCAATTTATTCTTGGAAGAGTTCCAACATCTTTTATTAAATCATTTATTTCATTTTTAAAGAATTGTCCATTATCAATATAAGCAACACTTGAAATTTTATTTTTTTTAATTTTTCCTTTTGCAAAATTTATTATTTCCTCCATAGCCTGATAACCTTCACCCAACACAACAAAATCCGATGATAATTCCTTAAGAGTTCTTTCTGGCAAAACTGTTGGGTGACCACCTGACACAAATGTTATAAAATCATACTTTGATTTTTTTAATTCAGTAAAAAAGTTGCCAGCTCCAACCATTGACATAGTAGACGCAGATGGATTTGAGCCTGAACATATTACTCCAACCACTTTTGGATTTATTTCAATTAAATCTTGAACCGCTTGTTTCATACTTTTTGGATATATTTCTGTATCCATTATTTTTACATCAATATTTTTTGAGCTTAGATATGCCTCGGTAATTAAAAGAGGTATATTTGGAGGTAAAGCAGAATATTTATCTGCTGTCGTCGAATAATTTTCTTTCTTGCTATTAGTTGTCAATAAAACTATATCTGACATTTTCATTCATACAATTATTTAGTATTTTATTCAATGACAAAAATAAAAATTTTAGGAATTGTACCTGCGCGAGGTGGCTCTAAATCAATACCATTAAAAAATATTAAAATGATTAATAATAAACCATTAATCAGTTATAGTATTGAAAACGCATTAAAATCCAAAATATTTGATTATATTATAGTTTCAACTGATCATAAAAAAATAAAAAGAATTTCATCTAGATATAAGAAAATAATTATTTTTGATAGAGCCAAAAAAATTTCAACTGATAATGCAGCTACTGAGGTTGTTGTAGAAGACGTTTTAAATAAAATTAAACACCAAAAAAAATATATTCCAGATTGGATTTTTATACTGGAGCCAACATCACCTTTAAGATCAATTGAAACTATTAAGAGAGCAAAAAAAATAATTGAAAAAAAGAAAAATTTTAATTCTTTGATATCAATAAAAAAGATAGATCACGACCCAGCAATATTGAACAAAAATAAACTAAATTTTATATTTAAAAGGGTAAACAATAGAAAAAAAAGAATTCCTCTTTATTGCGAGACGAGCACTTTGTATTGTGTAAAAAATAGCTATTTTTTAAGTAGAAAAAAAATTGTTGAAAAAAAACCTTTGGGTTTTCTAATACCAAAAATAGAATGTATTGATATAAATGATATGGAAGATTTTGTAATTGCAGAAAAAATTTTAAAAAATTAAAAAAATAAATGTTTAAAATAAAAAATCATATAATAGCTAATAACAGCAAACCCTATATAATTGCTGAAGCATGTATCAATCATGAAGGAGATATAGAACATGCAAAGAAAATGATTTTAGAAGCTAAAAAAGCTGGAGTTAATTGTGTTAAATTTCAAATTCATAATTTAGAAAATGAAATGCTTAGAGAAACACCACAATCTGATAATTTTAAGGAAACTTTGTGGGAAGCTTTAGACAGAACAAACTTTGATATTGAGAAGCAAAAAATTTTAAAAAAAGAATGTGAAAAAAATAATATTGATTATTTATGCACACCTTTTAGCAAAATTGGGGCAGATCAATTAGAGAAAATTGGAGTAGAAGTTTATAAAGTTGGCTCTGGTGAATTAACTAACTTGCCTTTGATAGAGCATATAGCAAAAAAAAAAATTCCTATGATTGTTTCTACTGGTATGTCTACATTAGAAGAAATTTCAGAAACAGTTAAGCTCATAAAACAAATAGGAACACCTCTTGTTTTAACACATTGTACTTCAGTATATCCATGTCCTTATAGATTATCTAACTTAAAAGTAATTCCAAAATTAAATAAATTATTCAATATTCCAATAGGTTTATCAGATCACACAAATACAATTTATACGTCATTTGGTGCAGTAGCTCATGGAGCTTGTATTATTGAGAAACATTTTACATTAAATAAAAATGCTGAAGGCCCAGATCATGCATCATCTATAGAGCCTAAAGAGTTGAAAAATCTAGTAGAGGGATCAAATGCTATTTTTGAGGCTAATGGTGATGAAAAAAAAATATTTGAGGAAGAAAAACAAATTTTAGCTTGGGCCCGAGAATCTGTTGTAAGTGAAAAAGATATTAATATTGGCGACAAATTTTCTTTGGATAATGTGTGGGTAAAAAGACCTAGTCCAAAATCTGGGAGTATTCCTGCAAAAGATTTAAAAAAAATAATAGGTAAGATTGCAAAAAAAAACATAAAAAAAGATACACAAATAAAATGGGAAGACATTCAATAAAAAAAAAAATAAAAATTTGTGTAATTGGCAGCTCTAGAGCTACTTATGGTTATAAAAAAAATATTTTAAAGATTCTTGGTAAAGATAAATATTTCGATTTAAAATTTATTGTTACTGGAATGCATTTATCTAAAAAACATGGTTATTCTGTCAAAGATATTATTGCAGATAAAATACCAATTTATAAGAAGATCAATACAAATTTTGAGAGTGATGATGAGAAAAAGCATATATTTTCTCTTTCAAAAGAAATGGTTAATTTATCAATTTTATTTAATAAAATTAAACCAGAATTAGTATTGGTTACTGGAGATAGGGCAGAAATGTTTGTGGCAGCTCTAACAGCTGCTTATATGAAAATTGCTGTTGCTCATATTCAGTCGGGTGACTTGTCTGGACACATTGATGGTTCAATAAGACATGCTATAACAAAAATCTCCCATTTACATTTTGCTTCATGTGAGGATTCAAAAAAAAGAGTTCTTAAAATGGGTGAAGAAAAATGGAGAGTATTTAATACAGGAGCTCCACAATTAGATGATTTTAATAAACCAAACAAAATAAATATAAATAATTTTAATAAAAAGCTTAAAATAAAATTAAAAAAAAATTTTCTTATTATTATGCAGCACCCTGTACTTTATGAAAATATAGATTCTAACTTACAAATTGAGCAAACTTTAAAAGCAGTTGAGAAACTTCCATTACAAAAAATAGTGATTTATCCAAATATAGATACTGGGAATAATAAAATTATTAAAATACTTGAAAAGTATAAAAATAAAAAAAATTTTAACATTTTTAAAAATTTAAAAAGAGAATATTTTATTTTTTTAATGCATAATGCCAGTATATTAATTGGAAATAGTAGTTGTGGAATTTTGGAGGCCGCATCATTTAAATTGCCTGTAATTAATATTGGAAATAGACAAAAAGGAAGATTGCAATCAAAAAATATTTTAAATACTGGATACTCTAGTAAGGAAATTACAAAAGCGATCAAAATAATTCAAAACTCAAAAAAATATAAAAAAAGTTTATCAAAATGTAAAAATCTTTATGGTGATGGTAAAAGCTCTATGAGAATAGTTAATATATTAAAAAAAGTAAAATTTAATAAAACCTTACTAGATAAAACAAATTCTTATTAAATGAAAAAAGTATTAATTACGGGTGGTGCAGGTTTTATAGGATCAAATTTATGTAATTTTTTATTAAAAAAAAATTTTGATATAACAGTTTTTGATAATCTCTCATCTGGTAAATTATCTAATATTCCAAAAAAGATTAAATTTTTTAAAATTGATATAAGAAATAAAAATCTTATAAAAAAATATTTTAAAAATTTTAATTTTGTTATTCA
>MDSV01160743.1_pt1 | contig 12299 bp, 4 predicted proteins | sample 810851 | NCBI WGS metagenome assembly MDSV01 (sample SAMN05326640, study PRJNA326480) | marine metagenome | isolation source: seawater | place: Atlantic Ocean: North East | collected 2012
AGAGTGGTTGAGTACACCCGAATTGAATCTGAGGAGAGATGTACGGTTTGCAAAGAGAATCAGAGGCGCTCTGGCATCTCTTCGGGAACGACATGGCGAAGACGCAACTCTTCTTGTTGTTGCACACATGCCGCAACGACCGCTTGTCATGGAAGCGCTTGAACGTCTTCCTGAACCAGAGGAGATTTCATCAACAGTGACCCCTAGCGGTAAATCGGAGGAGGAATGACATGGCTACCGGTTCTGTAGATGTTCGTGTTGAAAATCAACTCGTCCGTTTTGTTTGTCCAGTTCCTCTCGACCAACAAAAAGTGGTGGATATCGTTGGTGGTCAACGTAACAGTGGAGTGGTCATCAAAGTCTTGGACCGCCCTCGTGCCACGCTTGTAATTGACGAAGAAGGAAGAATCGTCGTTCACGGGACCCATCGCGTTGAGGCGGCTCGAGCCGCTGCGAAAGAATTGCTTCTTCGTTTGGGAATGGACGATGCAGGCCTCGTTGCTGAACTCGGACCAGTCGTAACCTCATTCAAATATGAACAATCCATCAACCTGCAGGCCATTGCAGGTTCGTTCCCATCGGGCACTACTGAGTATGACCAAAGACTCGGATGCACCATTCTTTCTGATACTCGCCATAGTTTAACCGTTCAAATTTGGCCTAATGGGAAGTGTATTGTGACGGATGCACGCCATCCAAACATGGTCGCTATGGCTGCAGTTTATTGGAAAAACCTGTTCACCGAGCATGGCTATTTCGTTGATCAAATTTGAGGTGACGCTATGACATATGACGGTCCGATTTTGGACAATCATTTCCATCTCAACAAGAACGGACGTTTTCTTGATGCTGCTCGTGATTTCCAACGTGTTGGCGGGACTGATGTGGTGTTAGTCCACTGTCCCGATTTCTCAAAACCTCCTGAAACACTTGATGGCCATCGTACGGCTTACAGTGGGACGGTTGAGATGGCTGAACAGGTTCGCAAAGAGATCGGATTGGGTGTTCGTGTTGTTCTTGGCCCTCATCCAGCAGCTTTTGCACATCAGTTTGAACGATGGGTGAGCGAGGATGAAGAATCAGGAGAAGAGCGAGCCACAACCAATTACAGGCATTCAATCGATGCAGCACTTGAGTTCATCAGTGAAGGTAAAGCCCACGCCATCGGTGAGGTTGGTAGGCCGCATTGGCCTGTTAGTGAACGCGTTTTGGAGTTGTCTAATTTACTTCTGGACGAGACGATGCACCTCGCAGCACAGGAAGACCTACCTCTCCAATTGCACGTCGAGGGTGAGAGTGAGGAAACTTATCCTGATTTAGCTCAGCGTGCAATAAAGCAAGGTATGGACCTCGTAAAGTTGGTACGTCATTATGCGCCACCGGATGTTTCTCTTCAATCGACCCATGGTTTAACTCCGAGCGTTCTCATTGGAAAGGGCGCAATTGAGAAGGTGATGTCAACGTTCAAACAGTCAAGCCATGGTTTCTTTCTTGAGACCGATTACATGGACGATTTAAGACGTCCAGGCGCGGTACTCGGGCCTAAAACTGTCCCAAGAAGAACCCAACAACTCATTGATGCAGGCCTCCCTGAGGATGTACTTTGGAACACACATCAAGACCTTGCAAGGCGAGTGTATGGCGAATAATTGGCTCGCCAAGGAAGGGCCAAAATCAAGAATCTACTGGCTCGTGTCGCCATCACATTGATGAAAGGGTGAGCCTACCCATGGCCGGTGTGCGCAGTGTTATTGGCTCGTAGGATGGCAATTCTTAGTGTCTTTCTCTTGGCTCTTTGCGCTCCATTAACTGCATCTTCGCAGCAACCGACTGCTCCTGGAGTTGAAATTGATTGCGACGAAAAGAATCCAGAAATGAACGTCCATCCACTTGAAGACCCAACCGTGGAAATCACCTGCACGGTAACCAACCCTTCAACGTTTGAAGAACAAATTAGCGTTGAGAAAGAGTGGAGCGGCGCCGAAGTTGATATGATGCTTGGAGAAGATTCCTTTACGCTAGAAGCCGGAGGCGAGGAAGACTTTACCGTGACGTTTAACGGACAAAACCGTCTCTCATCTGATTTGTCGTACGATTTCACTCTTGTCGCCACAGTCACCAATGTACAGTCTCTTCAATGGCCGGAACAACTTGCTACGAATGCAAGTGTAAGCGGCAACTTGGAGATCGCAACATTTGGAATGGTCGAACTTAGCATTTCAGATAAAAGCACCAGAGCCATGGCTTCAAGCGAAGAAATCCCAATTTCGTTCCAATTCCAGAATAACGGCAACAGTGATGACAAGATTAGTGTTACAATCTCCAACAGTGTTGAACTTGAAGAAGTAGGCTTCTCGTTTCCAGCAGGAGTCTTCATCGCCGAGAATGTGGTTAAAGACGGGACCTCCTCCACATTGGAATTAACCGTGCGTTCTCCTGCCGAAGTTACAGAAGACGCTCGCCATCAAATCATATTTCAAGCTTCAAGCACCAACGATGACAGTGCACCTCTCAGTGAAATAACACTGAGCATTCAACTTGAAGCCACCACAGGCACCGGAGGTCTCGGTGGCGGTTTGGAAGAGTTCAGCAAGGACGATGCGGTATTGTATGGCGGTATTGCCGGAGGCGCCTTGTTTGCTATTATTCTCATTATTGCAATGAGCAAAGCCTTGCGACGCCGTGCTAATTCTCAACCCATGTATGTTCCTCCGGTTGACCTTGATGAGGAAGAAGATGCCTCCGGTACAGATGAATTTGATTTCGAAGATTTGGATGACGAATTCGAAGATTTCCTTGATGACGACGAGGATTTGGATGACGCCTTTGCGGACTTGTGAGTTTACGCTCCCTCCGCTAAATCAAGAAGGTGCAAAACCGTCGCTCTAAGCCCCTTTTTGAAAGGCAACACTCAAAGGCTTGGTGTAGCGCACTACACCTGTTCGTCACGGAGTGTTTTCATGCTAAGTTTAGAAGGGAAAACAGCGTTTGTCTTTGGTGTTGCTAGCGAAGACTCCATCGCTTGGGCTATTTGTCAACAACTTGCCGCTGCTGGAGTGACACTTTATTTGGGGTACCAGAAGCGATTTATGAGTCGCATCTTTCAGTTAAAAGACCAACTTCCATCCATTGGAGGATTCTATCCGCTGGATGTTGAAGAAGATGCAACGACTCAGGAATTTTTTGATGCATTCGCAAAAGAACATCCGGGCAAAAAGGCAGATATCCTTATCCATGCTATCGGATTTGCACCAAGAGCCTGTTTTGACCGTCCAATTCTATTCGTTGAAGGCGAAGATATCAACACGGCCATGACCATTTCCGCCAATTCCCTTCAACGCTGCCTTAAGCATGCACTTCCTTATTTGAATCCAGGTTCGTCTACGGTGACACTGACCTATGCAGCAGCAAATCGATACGTTCCCAATTATGGAATTATGTCCATGGCGAAAGCTGCGCTTGAATGCTGGACGAGGGAGTTGGCGTGCCATTTGGGGCCGGAAGGTCATCGGATCAACGCTATTTCGTCAGGGCCAATTCGTACCATTGCAGCGGGGGGAATTCCCGGATTTGACCGTATTCTTGACCACGTTGAAGCAAATGCCCCATTGCGCCGCAATGTAAGCCAACAAGACGTTGCAGGCGCTACGCTATGGCTCTCAAGCCCTCTATCTTCTGGAGTGACTGGCCAATGCATCTATGTTGATGCGGGTTACTCAATTACGATGGTGCCAGAAAGCATCATGAATTAAGGTGAATAAAATGACCATTACTACCGATGACGGCAAACCTTGCGAAGGTCTTGAACAAGGGCCCTTTGAACCGATTGCGGTCGTAGGTATTGGCGCTCTTATGCCAGATGCCCCAAGCATCGAAGACTTTTGGCAGAACATCATCGATAAGAAAGTCAGCATTGCTCCTTTGCCTGAGGGCAGATGGCCTGGGCCAATGAGCCATTTTTGGAAAGAAGGCGGCCCTGGAGAGCATACGGAGGGATTCACTTATGCAAAAATTGGCGCTCTCGTGAAGGGTGATGAGTTTGATTGGCGTCGCTGGCGGCAACCTCCTGGTACACTTCCACAAATTGACCCGTGCCAGTTGTGGGCGGTGACCGTTTCAGCCGATGCAATAGAACATGCCGGATACGATGGTGAAAGCAAAGATATCGACCGCACCAAAACGGGTGTTGTCTTTGCCAATGCCCTTGGTGGAGAAAATAGGAATCTGTCAAACATTCGTGTTTGGTCCGAACACACCAAACAAACTGCCGTGACTCATGGCATGCCGTCGACAAATGCTGACGCCTTTGTGAACGAGATTAACGAGGGCACGCCACGTGTTGATGAGGATACGATGCCGGGTGAACTTGCGAACGTCGTTTCAGGAAGAGTGGCCAATCTCTTGGACTTGCAGGGGCCGAATCATGCAATGGATGCTGCATGTGCATCTTCCATGGCCGCTGTTTTAGATGCGTGCCGACTTCTTCAAACTCGTCAAGTTGACGTGATGTTGGCGGGAGCTACAGATCGGACAATGGATCCCGCAACCTTCGCGAAATTCTCAGCGATTGGGGCGCTTTCTCCATCGCACTCTTCGCCGTTTGATGCCCGTGCAAACGGGTTTGTAATGGGTGAGGGGGCCGGTGTGCTCGTTCTCAAGCGATTGAACGATGCCATCCATTCTGGAGATGAAATATACAGTGTGATTCGGGGTATTGGCGGTTCATCCGATGGACGTGGAAAAGGAATTACTGCTCCAAGTCAACGGGGGCAAATCCAGGCGATTGCTCGAGCGTACAGCCAAGCCGGATATCCAGCCTCTTCAGTTGAATTGGTTGAGGCTCACGGAACATCTACCAAGGTCGGTGATGCGACTGAACTCTCAACACTGTCTCGATTGTGGACTGGCATAGAGGGCACAGGCAAGGTGGCCGTTGGCTCCATTAAATCTCAAATTGGTCACCTCAAGGCGGCTGCAGGTATTGCTGGAATCATGAAAACGGTCATGGCTCTTCATCACCGCACCATCCCTCCGAGCGCCAATTTTGAGACGCCAAATCCAACTGTTGATTGGTCAAATATACCATTTTTTGTGCCCACAGAAGCCCGAGAATGGCCCCGGCCAAGCGATAACCCTCGGCGAGCCGGTGTCTCTGCTTTTGGCTTTGGAGGAACGAATTTCCATATTGCTTTGGAAGGATATGAGCCTGATGTTCATCGCCCACTTGCTTTGGATTGGGAAGGCCGCTGGAACGCATACGCACAATCCTCAACCGCAGAAGCCCCCTCAATATTTGATTCATCAGCACAGCCAACAATGACTCACGAGCAACTCAAATCGATTGAAGGAGGTCTTCTGCTCTTATCCGCTTCATCGGTGAAGGAGTTGTCTTCTTCGCTCGGTGCGTTGAAATTTGGAGAGCCAAGATTTGATTCCGACCCACGGGGGAGAAGACTTTCTGAGGCCCTCCAAGGAGCAAGTGGGGAATACGATTCATCCCATCAGGCAAGAATGGCTCTCATCGCAACATCTTGGGCAGAATTTGACAAGCGAGTCACGCTTGCACTCAAGGCAATGGACGACCCCGAAAAATGGGGCTTTCTTCAATCGCAAGGCATTCTCATCAGTACCGACTCCGCCTTGCCAAAAGAGGCCAAAGTCGCCCATATGTATCCTGGTCAAGGAAGCCAATACGTTGGAATGACCAACGACCTTGTCAAGCGATTCTCGCCCGCAGCATCTGTTTGGAAGCAAGCAGATATCACCATGATCGATGTCCTTGATGGCGAGACGCTTTCCGGTTTTGTATTGAGGGATTCACTGTCTTCGGATGAACTCAAAGAAGCCGAGCACAAACTCAAACAAACAGAATACACACAACCAGCAATGCTCACTGCCGATTTGGCTATTGAGCGGACCTTGAACGCCTTTGGCCACCATCCTGACATGGTCGCAGGCCACTCACTTGGTGAATATGCTGCATTGATGTCATCGGGTATACTCGACATGGATGGAGCGTTGCGTGCAGCAGCTGCTCGCGGTACGGAAATGGGCTCGGTTGAAATCGACGATAAAGGACTGATGGCAAGTGTAAGTGCTCCATATGATGAAGTGGAAGCGATCTTAGATGCAACAGAAGGATACGTGATTGCAGCCAATAAAAACTCACCAAAAATGACCGTCATTGCCGGTGAAACTGAACCGGTTCGCTCAGCAATGGCCGCTTTTGAATCCAAAGGATTCAACAGCGTTGAACTCGCTACTTCTCACGCATTCCACTCCCGTATTGTCGCACCTGCGAATGAACCGTTGCGACGTTTCCTTGAGTCACTTGAGATTCGTTGGCCCACTATCCCGATTACAGCCAACGTTGACGGGAAATTTTATCCAATGAAGGGTGGAGATTCTAAACAGGAGGTCTTGAAACAACTGGCTCCTCAAATGGCCTCTTCAGTTGAATGGACCAAACAGATTGAAACCATGTACGATGCTGGCGCCAGAGCATTCGTTGAAGTCGGCCCCAAACGAGCCCTGACCATGTTTTCAATGCAAATTTTGGAAGACCGCCCTCACCTATCCATCATGTCCAACCATCCAAAACAGGGAGGCATTGCAACATTCCTTACCGCTCTTGGAGCCCTTGCCCTCGCAGGACGAGCGCCTCAATGGCCAGATATGAATTCAAACATTCTAAGTGAAGCCTTCAGAGCGGGCCCAATCGAGGCACATCACCCTGTGCAAATGGCTACAGGGCCGTCAACCTCAGAAGTTGAGTCACTCCGCGTTCGGGCACGCCCACTTCCGAGTGGAGCAGGGGCTGTTGTCGCACCTTCTTCTCCAGTTCACCACCCTGTAGTCGACAACGAATTCGCACTACAACGGGCGATTCGGGCTTATGTTGGTGACCGGATTGGAGCGTTTAGCAACTACCCTGCCTCATTTTGTCACGGGCATGTTATGCTTCGTGAAGGGCTTGGATTGAATGAATCTTCCATACAAAACGTCATTTCAACACTGGCGAGTGAAGCTGAAACTGATGGCGAATACGACCCCAGCCAATCCTTGACCGCAGGCGATTTAGCACGATGGGTCAAGATGCCCCCCTCTTCATGGGCGCCTCGCTCAACCGTGACGTCACCTCAAAGATCGGAGGCATCGCACCGTGTTCAAACGGCGCCTGCTGTCAAATCACATTCGGGCTCATCAAGAGATGCGGACCCCTTTGTCGTCACCGGTATTTCCCTTGGACTTCCTGGCATGGACCGTGTCTTTTCAGAGGATACCTTTGAAAAATTAGTGCGCGGAGAAACGTGTATTTCTGAAGTTTCAGATGAATACAAGCAACGCCTTCTCGACAAGAACATTGTCCGCCTCATCAAAGGAAGGGACGGTTCGGTCAACATGGACCAAGCGACGGTCTTTGGAGACATCCCCCAACTCGCAGGCCTCAAAGGTGCATTTGACCTTTCAGAAGAATTTGGTATTGACCCCAAGGTCGTGCTCGCCTGGGACATCAGTACACAATTGTCTGTCGCTGCAGGTTTACTTGCGCTCCGTGACGCTGGAATTCCACTCACTCCTGTTGAACAGATTGGCAAAGGCGGACTCCGACTCATCCGGAATTGGCAAGTCCCTCAAATTCAACGGGAACGCACGGGCATTGTGTTTTCATCCTGTTTTCCTGGATTGCAGATGGCCTCAAAGCATGCCAAAACTAACGGGGACGATGGCGAGGGCCGGTTCGACCGGCGTTACTTGTTCCAAGCCCTCAACATGGGTCATTCACAATTCGCTCAATACACCGGTATCAGGGGCCCGAATACGACGATTAACCTTGCTTGCGCATCCGCTACAGCGGCCTTTGGAGTTGCTGAAGACTGGTTGGAAAATGACCGAGTGGATCGTGTTGTCATCATCAGTGGAGATGATGTGACGGGTGATGACCTTTGGGAGTGGATTGCTGGCGGGTTTGCAGCCTCTGGGGCTGCTGCGACCAACAATATCGTAGAGGAAACAGCCCTACCATTTGATCGCAGAAGAAACGGCCTCATCCTGGGAATGGGGGCTGCTGCATTCGTTGTTGAGCGCCATTCCGAAGCAAAACAACGAGGTGTACAACCCATTGCCGAATTGCTTGGTTCGACCACGGCAAATTCAGCATATCACGGGACGAGACTTGATGTTGAACACGTTGGCGAAATCGTGAACGATTTCATCAGTTCTATGGAACAACGTTGGGGGCTTGACCGGCATGAGTTCGCTCCAAAAACTGCATTCTTTTCACATGAAACATACACTCCTGCGCGTGGAGGTTCAGCACAATCTGAGGTCAAAGCCCTTCGAGATACTTTCGGAGAATCGACCAACAGCCTCGTTATTGCGAATACCAAAGGATTCACTGGACATCCAATGGCGGTTGGGATTGAAGATGCAAGTATGTTCTACGGCATGCTGACGGGACGTATTCCCCCGATTGCTAATCACAAAGAAAACGACCCTGAATTGGGCGATTTGAATCTATCAACTGGTGGAGATTATCCGGAACTTCAGTATGGATTGAGATTTGCGGCTGGTTTTGGCTCCCAAATTGCGCTCTCTTTGGTTCGTCGTTGGCCCATTGAAGGTGAACGAATCAATGGAGCAATCTTGCTTGCTTGGGCAAGAAAACTCGCAGGAACGGATGATGTTGTGATGCGAATCCTCCAAAATAAACTCGTGGCTTATGTCGATGGAGATGACAACCTTCACGGCGGTGTTCAAGGCGAACATTGGGAGCCGACAAAAGAGTGGGAAGGCAAAGCATCGGTTCAACCAGAAGTCGCCCCGCCCCGCATCGAAACTCCTCCTGCTGTTGCTCCTCCTAAGCCATCACCTGCACCGGTTATGCCGTCAGCACCTCTCGCAGTAAGCGACGAGTCTACGGTTCAAACGGTCATTGATGTTGTCGTGACCCATACAGGTTATCCTGCGGATTTCATTGAACTTGACCAGGACTTGGAAGGTGAATTGGGCATTGATACGGTAAAACAAGCTGAAATTATGGCTGATATCCGTGAGAAATTCTCACTTCCCATCGACGAGGATTTCATCCTCTCAGATTATCCAACTCTGAATCATATGATTTCCTACATTCAACAGATGACCGGTTCAGAACGTTCACCACCCGCACCTCAACCTCCGGCCACACCTCAACTTGAGGCTCCAGTGACTGTTTCAAAGACCGAACAAAAAGATGCTCCATCGCCAGTGGTTGTTGATGATGTTTCAATGCAAAACATTGTTGTTGAAGTCGTAGTTGAACACACAAAGTACCCAGCAGATTTCATTGAAATGGACCAAGATTTGGAAGGTGAACTTGGAATTGACACGGTCAAGCAAGCTGAAATTATGGCTGATATCCGAGAGCGTTTTGATCTGCCCATCGATGAAGATTTTGTTTTGTCTGATTATCCAACACTCAATCACATGATGGGGTACATCCAAACCATGCAGGGTGGCGCCCCACCTTCAGTACCTTCTTCAGCACCCAAGGAAAGTGCCCCAACTCCAGCACCAGCTGCCGTGACACCTCCTGTGGAATTGCCTCCATCTTCTGGCTCAAATCCAGATATTGAATCGGTCCTCATCGAGGTCGTGGTTGAACATACAGGTTATCCAGCGGATTTCATCGAGATGGACCAGGATTTGGAAGGTGAACTTGGAATTGATACCGTCAAGCAAGCCGAAATCATGGGGGACATACGTGAGAAATTTTCGCTTCCAGTGGATGAGGACTTTGTCCTTTCCGACCACCCGACGCTCAACCATTTCACCGCCTATATCGTAAAAATGACCGGAGGAGCCACAGCGGCGCCTGCGTCAACCGAACCCCTTCCAGTTGAATCCACAGTAGAATCGGCCACTGATGCGTTCACTCCTTCGGGAACTCGTAGGTGGCAAGTTGAAGTCGAAGATTGTCAAGGAACTGATGAGCCACTTACCATTAATGGGACCGTTGTTGTTACCGACGATGGGTGGGGAATCGCAGAGGCATTTTGCAAGCGCATGGATGCACGAGGCTTGCATGCTGTTCGTGTTGGTTTTGAGAGCAGTATCCGTGAACCATCTGTGCTTAACGAAGGCGGTCGAACCGTCTATCGGGCTGACCCAGAACAACCTGAGCATGTGGCTTGGATCAGTGAACAACTACGAGCCACGACGATTGGCGCTCTTGTCCACATGGCTCCGATGAAAATCGCTTCTGCACAGTGGGAGGAAGACACCGTCCCATCATCACAGATTGCTCTGGCCGGTCATGGGTGGTTTGCTCTCTTGAAAGAATTGAATGATCATATTTCAAATGAAAAACCAGCGATTATCGCCTCTGTCACCGCTATGGATGGGAGGCATGGAAACATCGGTGAACGTTTCAATTCAATCCAATGCTCAGCATCAGGCGTTACCAAGTCCTATGCCTTTGAACGCCCAGACTTGCGCTGTCGAGCCATTGATTTACATCCAGAACTTCTCTTTGAGGAGGTAGACGCCGCAAAACGGATTGAACATGATGTGTTTGCGCTTGGAGGAGAAGTAGAAATTGGCTTGGACCGAGACGGCCGCCGTTGGGCACTCGTAGCCTTTGCAGAAGACCTTGTTGAAGAAACACAACCGCTTACCAGTGAAGACACCTGGCTCGTTTCTGGTGGCGGCTCTGGAGTTACTGCTGCTTCAGTTATCGGAGTGGCAACTTCAAGCCAAAATGCAGGAGCCCACTTTGTTCTTCTCGGTCGTTCAGCACTTCTTGAAGAAACAGAACATTGGATTGAATGGGACGAATCTCAACTTGCCGAAGAGAAGAATGCTCTAAGGCAGCGATTGGTTGATGCAGCAGATGACGGAAAGGTCACCATGGTCGAATGGAACAAAGCCTGGCAGAAATACACTCGTAGCAGGGATGTTTTCATCACGATGGACACCATCGTCAAGACCGGCAATACTGCAGAGTATTGTTCTGTCAATGTAACTGACTACGAAGCGCTTGAATCCCTTGGTCAGAATCTCGAAAGAGAGATTACTGGTATCGTTCACGGAGCAGGTCTTGAAGATTCAAAGCTCGTTGGCGATAAATCGCATGAAATATTTGACAACGTCGTCCGTGTTAAAATTGATGGATGGAGGGCCCTATTAGGTGCAGTGCGTGCTTCAGGACGAGACTATCCACTGTTTGCTTCTTGCTTTACCAGCGTAGCGGGACGGTTTGGAAATGGCGGTCAAACGGATTATGCTGCAGCCAATTCAGTTCTCGATGCGGAGATGGCTCGTCTCACAGCCAGTTCTTCATGCCGTGCGGTTGCCATTGGTTGGACCGGATGGCGTGATGTTGGTATGGCCACGCGTGGTTCAATCGAAGCCGTATTTGAGGCAGCAGGAATTGAGACGCTTTCTGTTGAGGACGGCGTCCATATCTTCGTAGATGAGGCATTGCGAGGCGGTAAGCGCAGGGTACTTGGGTGTGGGTCCCTCGGCATGATGGATCGTTTCGATTCATTCCGTGAGGCTCCGTTGAAATTACCTCCCAGTATGGCTGCAACAATTGCAGATCCCTCACGGTTCCCATTCATTGACAAAGTCCTCGACCTTGAGGATGGAGCCTCAATGACCACGCAAAGCACCCTTTCAGTTGACGACCACCCGTTCCTTACAGACCACGCCATCGACGGAGTACCTTACCATCCTGGGGTCATGGCGTTGGAAATGTTTGCACAAAATTCGCTTCTTTTGCGCCCCTCAACATGCTTGGCGGGATATGAAGAGGTTACCTTCGGGCTACCGGTGAAACTTCTCAAAGGTCCAATGATTGTACGTGTGGTGTCTCAGATTGAGCGAAAAGATGGTGATCTGACCTGGGTGCGATGCACGCTCGTTTCAGACCTTGCAAATTCCAAAGGGGAAGTCTTTGGTGAGCGTGAGCATCACACAGCTCTCGTTCGTTTGGTAGAGAAATGCGAGGATCTTTGTCCATTCCTTGATCGCGAGGTCAATCTGCTTCCAGAGATTGGCATACCCCCATCAGGCGAATTGATTCAAAATCCCGATTTCATCTATCAGCGCTACTTCCATGGCCCTCGATTCCAATCGCATGGAGGTGTGCTAAGGGGTGTTGGAGACGATGAACATCCAGGTATTGATGGGCGTGCTTTGATGCGTCATCAACTTCCGCAGACCGACCAATTTTCTATTGAGAGCAATGGGGAACAGGTGTTGCTCGAAGCCTTGCCGATGCTGATTGAAGCAGGCTTCCAAAACGCAGGCTTGGTGGC
>MDSV01238454.1_pt1 | contig 12298 bp, 12 predicted proteins | sample 810851 | NCBI WGS metagenome assembly MDSV01 (sample SAMN05326640, study PRJNA326480) | marine metagenome | isolation source: seawater | place: Atlantic Ocean: North East | collected 2012
TATTAAGTTCATCTTGACATATAAGCCTTAATTTTGTGACAATTACAAGATACCCACTTTTAAAATGAAGAAAAAGTCAAAAATAGATAAATATACAGACCAGGAAGCTTTAGATTATCACAACAGTGGAAAATCTGGAAAAATAGAAATTTTATCGTCAAAACCAATGACAAGCAAAAGAGACTTGGCCCTTGCATATTCTCCAGGTGTAGCTGCTCCAGTTAAAATGATAGCAAAAAATCCAGATGCTGCATACGATTATACAACTAAAGGAAATTTAGTTGCGGTAATTAGTAATGGTTCAGCGATACTTGGTCTTGGGAACTTAGGAGCTTTAGCTTCAAAACCTGTGATGGAAGGTAAGGCAATTTTATTTAAACGTTTTGCGGATATTGATTCTATTGATTTAGAGATAGATTCTTCAGATGTTAAAGAAATTATTAATTGTATTTCATCTTTAGGAAAAAGTTTTGGTGGAATTAATTTAGAGGACATAGCTGCACCTGACTGTTTTGTAATAGAAGAAAAACTCAAAGAAAAGTTAGATATTCCTATATTCCACGATGATCAACATGGAACAGCAATAATAACTTTAGCAGCTTTAATTAACGCATTAGATTTATCAAAAAAATCCATAAAAAAAATAAAAGTTGTAGTTAATGGTGCTGGCGCTTCAGCAATGGCATGTACAAATTTATTTAAAAATAGTGGAGTTCCAAATGAAAATATAATTATGGTTGATAGAAAAGGTGTTATTTATAGAGGTAGAGATAATCTTAATCAGTGGAAATCAAGTCACGCAATTGAAACTAAGCATAGAACTTTAGAAGATGCAATCAAAGGTGCAGACGTTTTTTTAGGACTATCAACTAAAGGCGTTCTTACGAAAAAAATGGTTAAAAGTATGTCCAAAAATCCAATTATTTTTGCATGTGCAAATCCAGATCCAGAAATAACACCAGAAGAAGTTAATGAAGTAAGGGATGATGCAATAATAGCAACTGGAAGATCAGACTATCCTAATCAAGTAAATAATTTAATTGGATTTCCTTATATTTTCAGAGGAGCTCTGGATGTTAGAGCAAAAACAATCAATGAAGATATGAAAGTGGCTGCAGCTTATGCAATAGCTGAACTTGCAAGAGAGCATGTTCCTGACGAAGTAGCAGCTGCAATGGGAGGAGAAAGACCAAAGTATGGAAAAGAATATATAATACCATCAACGTTTGATCCAAGATTAATTAGTGTAATCCCGATTGCAGTGGCAAAAGCTGCAATTAAAAGTGGAGTTGCAAGAAAAAAAATAGAAAATTTTGAAGTATATAAAGAACAGCTAAAACAAAGATTAGATCCTTCAGTTGGTATTATGCAGGGAATTAATTCTCAAATTAAAAAAAATAGAAAAAAAGTTGTTTTTGCAGACGGAGAAGATGAAAATACCTTAAAAGCTGCAATAGCTTTCAAAAGTAATGGTCTTGGAATTCCAATTTTAATTGCAAAAAAAGAAATTGTGAAAGAGAAACTGAAAGAAATTGGTTTAGATGAAAATTATAATATAGAAATAGTAAATTCTACAGATAACTTAAAAAGAGAAAAATATGCAAAATTTCTTTATAAAAAAATGCAGAGAAAAGAAGGTCTGTTAGAAAGAGATTGCGATAGATTGATAAGAAACGACAGAGTTATATGGGGAACTTGTATGGTTTCTTGTGGAGATGCTGACGCAATGGTTACCGGCAATACAAGACGATATACGTCTACGTTAGACAAAGTAAAAAGAGTTGTTGAAGCCAGAAAAGGTGAAATAATTTATGGTTTAAATATTATGGTCAACAGGGGCCGAACTGTATTTATAGCAGATGTAACTGTTCATGAGATACCAACTGCAGAACAACTATCTGAAATAGCTATATCTTCTGCTAGAGTAGTTAAATTGTTTGGTTATGAACCAAAAGTTGCTTTCTTATCCCATTCAACTTTTGGAACCCCAAAAACCAGAGCAACAAAAAATTTAAGGGAAGCGGTAGAAATTTTAAAAGAAAAAAAAGTAAATTTTAAATTTGATGGAGAAATGCAACCCGATGTAGCTCTAGACACAAAATACAAAGAACTCTATCCATTTTCAGAAATAGTTGGTAACGCAAATGTATTAATAATGCCAGGTCGGCACAGCGCAGCAATTTCATTTAAATTAATGAAAAGTTTAAGTGCGGTAAAGGTTGTGGGACCTTTATTAATAGGTTTAGGACAACCTATTGAAATTGCGCCATTAAGATCTTCTACTAGTGATATATTAAATTTAGCATCTGTTGCTGCATATTCGTCAGATATAATTGATTATAAAGATAATAAAAAAAATTAATTTATTCTCTTTGTCTGCTTAAATCTGAAGTCATCAAGATACTTGTAACAAGTTCTTTTAAATCAACTATTTGTTTTGCTTCTTGAATAATTTCTTTTTTTTCTTCATCGCTATGAGCAATACCAAAAATATATGTTTTTTGATTAATTGTATCTATATTGAAGTTAGCCGCTTTTACATTTTTATTTAAAATGAGTGCAGTTCTTAATTGAGAAGTTATTAGAATATCAGTGGCAACATTTTTAAGAGAAAATTTCTGTTTTACAGCAATATTATTTTTAACTGATCTAGCTCCTTTTGTTTCCCATGCCATTTTTGTAATCACTAATTTTTCTTCAGGTTGGTCTACTTTTCCACCTAAAAAAATTCTTCCATCAAGAACTTTTACTGATACTTTAACAAAATATTTTTTTTCTGTTAAAGTTAATCTAGCTACTAAGTTTTTCTGCATTATTGAATCATCTATTTGAGTACCCAGAGTTCTAGGATCAAGCGCTACACTTACTCCCGTTCCAAAAACACCTTTTGTTGATGATCCAACGCAAGAGGTCAACAGAAAAAATAATATTATAAAAAAAAATTTCATTTTATTTTTTAAATTTTAAACAATATTCATAAATTGTTTTTTTAGATAAATTTTCTTTTTTTGAAATAAATTCAACAACATCTTTATGACTATATTTCATTAACATTTTTTTTATTTCCACTTTAACTGATTCGTTGATTACTGTTTTATTTTTTTTTTCTTCAATTTTACTAGATAATACAACAGTTAATTCTCCTTTTATGTTTTCTGGTATGTTTTTAATATTATCGATATTATACCTAATAAACTCTTCATGGATTTTTGTCATTTCTTTAGCTATTACCATTTTTCTATCTAAAAAATATTTTTTTAATAAGAGTATAAATAAATTAATTCTTATTGCAGGGACAAAAAAAACTATTGCATAATTTATATTACATAATTTTTTAAAAATATTTTCTATCTCATTTTCTTTTTTTGGTAAAAAACCATAAAATAAATATCTATCATTAAATCCTGATGCACTCATTGCTGAGTTTACTGCTGAAGGTCCAGGAATTGGAAAGATTTTTATATTTTTTTCTAAACACTTATTAATAAGTATAATGCCAGGGTCTGAAACTGTAGGAGTTCCAGCATCAGAAATGAGTGATACAATTTTACCATTTTTTATGGTTTCAGATATTTTGCTACTTACTTTTTTTTCATTAAATTTATGATATGGAAGAAGCTTGTTTTTAATTTTATAAAAAGATAATAATTTTTTAGATCTTCTTGTATCTTCACATAAAACTATGTCGGACTTTTTTAAAATGTTGATAGCTCTATATGTTATATCTTCTATATTTCCTATTGGAGTTGACACTAAATATAGCCCAGGTATAATTTTTTGTTCTTTAATCTTGTCCATTTAATGTCTAAATTATATTTTACATTCTTTTAGCAAATTTAAAATTATGAAAAAACTACTTATATTTTTAATACTAACTTATTTAGCATCTATAACAAACATTACTGCTGCTATACAGGAAGATAAAGATTTAAAAAATAAGAAAGTTCTAAAGGTAGGTGTTTTACTTCCACTTTCTGGTCAGTTTAAAGATGTTGGTGAATCTTTTCTAAAATCTATACAACTAGCCTTGTACGATATATCAAACAATAATATCAAAATTATTCCTAAAGATAGCAAAGGAAATTCATTGGGTGCATTTCAAGCAGCTAAAGAATTTGAACAAGAAGAAGTAAAAATCGTAATAGGTCCAATCTTTTATGAAAGTTTAGAAAGGCTTAATGAAATAAACAATATTACGTTTATAGCTTTTACTAATAAAACAAAGAAGATCCCAAAAAATACCATTGCTTTTGGAATTAATATTGAATCTCAAATAGATATTCTAAAAAAATATTTTGATAAAATTGAAGTTGGTAAAACTTTACTTTTATATCCAAATTCTGAATTCATTGACCAATCTAAAAGTGTTAAAGAAAAAGATATATTGAAGTTTTATAGAACTTATTCATACGATACTAATCCTAAAAAAATCACATCTCAAATAGAAAAAATTACAAAATATAGGGAAAGAAAGAAAGACTTAGAAAGAAGAATTAAAATATTAGAGAAATCAGATTTATATAAACATCAACAGGAACTAAAAAAATTAGAACAAATGCATACATTAGGTAAAGTAAATTTTGATTCAGTCTTTATTGTAGATTTTGGAGAGAGATTAAAAAGTGTTTTAACATCATTTATTTTTTCAGATATTTCAAACAAAAGAGTGAATTTTTTTACAGTAAATCAATGGTTTGATGAAAGCTTTTTTAATGAAAATGCTATGCAAAATTTACATTTCCCAGCAATAAATTTGAAAAATTTAAGAAAATTTAATAAAAAATTTACAAAAACATTTAATGAGAAGCCAAATGAAGTAGCAATTCTTGCTTATGATGCTCTTGGATTAATCTATTATTGCTGGTCTAAAAATAATTTTGAATTTAAGTCAGACCAATTATACAATAAAAAAGGATTCAAAGGATTGCATGGTGAATTTTTTATCGAAGGAAATAAAAGTAAACAAAAATTGAAAATTTATAAAGTCTCCAATCAAAAGTTTATTAAAGTATATTAAATAAAAAATTTTTTAATTTTACGGAAAGCTTTATATCTATGGTCAATAGACATTTTTAGCCTTGGATTCATCTGACCAAAAGTTTGCTTATAATTTTTAGGTATAAAAATTGGATCATAGCCAAACCCTTTTTTTCCTTTTTTTTTATTTGAAATTTTCCCTTTAATAGTCCCTCTTACTGTAAAATTTTTTCCACTAGGCCAATATAATGTCATACTACAAATAAAATTAGCATTATTATTTTTTTGTTCCCATTTTTTGTCAATTTCAATCATCATTTTATAAATTTTTTTTATAGCTAAATTAAAGTTGTTTTTTTCTCCACTCCACCGTGAAGAATAAATACCAGGTTGACCTTTTAAAAGTTTAATCTCTAATCCAGAGTCGTCCGATATACAAATAAGACCTGTTTTTTTTGAAAAATACTTTGCTTTTATAAAAGAATTTTCCTCAAAAGTGGAACCGGTTTCTTCTGGTGATTTTAGATTAAAATGATTTGGTGAATATTTTTTTATTTTTTTTGGTAACAAATGGCATATTTCCTTATATTTTCCTATGTTATTTGTGCCAACTATGATTTCTTTTATTTTATTCATACTATACTAGTATTTTATTTTTAAATAACCATATATCAAAGTAATGATAAAATCAGAAGCAAAAGATAAAGATCAAAACATAGATGTTTCGAAAGATAATGAGGCAAACTTAAGAGAGCCTGATGCTAAGAAAAGTGAAGAAAATGAAAATGTAAAAGAAAAATCTGATGAGGAAAAACTTAAAGAATTACAGGAAAAACTTCTAAGAACAATGGCAGAAATGGAAAATCAAAGAAGAAGGTTTGAGAAAGAAAAAGAAGAAGCTTTTGAATTTGGAGGATTTAACTTAGCGCAAGAATCTTTATCACTCTTGGACAACCTAGATAGAGCCGTGACATCTTTTAAGGAAGATGAAAATTTTAAAAAATATAAAGACTTTAATAAAATTATTGATGGTATTGAAATTGTAAAAAAAGACTTAATATCTATATTTAAAAAAAATGGAATTGAGGTAATAGAATGTATTAATAAAAAGTTTGATCCCAACTACCATCAAGCAATGCTTGAAGTTGAAAATGACAATAAAGATGTAGGAATTGTAGTTCAAGAGATCCAAAAAGGATATATGATGAAAAAACGGCTACTTAGGCCATCTTTGGTAGGGGTTACAAAAAAAAATGATAAAAAAACACAGTAAATTAAGTTCTTTATTTGACTTGTACATTTTAAAAAAACACCCATATGTGAAGAAAGGAAATTAACTTTATGAGTAGAGTAATAGGAATAGATTTAGGAACAACAAATTCATGTGTAGCTGTTATGGAGGGCTCACAAGCAAAAGTATTGGAAAACGCTGAAGGAGCGAGAACTACTCCCTCTGTTGTTGCTTTTGGTGAAAATAATGAAAAATTAGTTGGGCAGTCTGCAAAAAGACAGGCTGTAACTAATCCTGAAAATACGTTATTTGCTATAAAAAGATTACTTGGTAGAAGTTTTGATGATGAAACTGTAAAGAAAGATATAGCAAAGGCTCCTTACAAAATTGTTAAAGCGGATAATAACGACGCTTGGTTAGAAGCTAGAAGTAAAAAATATTCCCCATCACAAATATCAGCTTTTATTTTACAAAAAATGAAAGAAACAGCTGAAAAATATTTAGGACAAGAAGTTAAACAGGCAGTTATTACTGTTCCAGCTTATTTTAATGATTCACAAAGACAAGCAACGAAAGATGCTGGAAAAATTGCAGGTTTAGAAGTTTTAAGAATTATTAATGAACCAACTGCAGCTTCACTGGCTTATGGATTAGACAAAAAAGGTGGAAAAAAAATTGCAGTTTATGATTTGGGTGGTGGTACATTTGATGTTTCAATTCTTGAAATAGGAGATGGTGTTTTTGAAGTGAAATCTACTAATGGAGATACTTTTTTAGGTGGAGAAGATTTCGACGACAAAATTGTAAATTACTTAGCTGATGAATTTAAAAAAGATAATGGTATAGATTTAACAACTGATAAACTAGCTCTTCAAAGACTTAAAGAAGCTGCCGAAAAAGCTAAAATAGAACTTTCTTCTGCGGCGCAAACTGAAATAAATTTGCCATTTATAACAGCTGATAAAACTGGTCCAAAGCATATAAATATAAAATTAACCAGAGCAAAACTAGAAGCCTTAGTTGAAGATTTAATTAAAAGAACACTTAAACCATGTGATGTGGCTTTAAAAGATTCAGGATTTAGCGCAGCAGAAATAAATGAAGTTGTGCTAGTTGGTGGAATGACAAGAATGCCAAAAATAGTTGAAGCTGTTAAAACTTTCTTCGGTAAAGATCCAAACAAAAGTGTAAATCCAGATGAAGTGGTTGCTATGGGTGCAGCTATTCAAGGGGGAGTTCTGCAAGGAGATGTAAAAGATGTTCTTCTTTTAGACGTAACGCCTTTATCATTAGGCATTGAAACATTAGGAGGAGTTTCTACAAAACTTATTGAAAAAAATACAACAATACCTACTAAAAAAAGCCAAGTTTTTTCAACTGCAGATGATAATCAACCTGCTGTATCCATCAGAGTTCTGCAAGGAGAAAGAGAGATGGCCTCAGATAATAAATTGTTAGGAAATTTCGAATTGGTTGGTATTCCAAATGCTCCAAGAGGCGTTCCTCAAATTGAAGTTACATTTGATATTGATGCAAATGGTATAGTCAGTGTTTCTGCAAAAGATAAAGGAACTGGAAAAGAACAAAAAATTCAAATTCAAGCATCAGGAGGATTAAGTGATGATGAAATTAAAAATATGGTAAAAGATGCAGAATCTAATAAAGAGGCTGATAAGAAAAAAAGAGAAACTGTTGATGCAAGAAATCAAGCGGATATGATTATACATACTACTGAAAAAAATCTAAAAGAACATGGAAATAAAATTTCTGAAACAGAAAAAAAATCAATAGAAACTGGAATTTCTGATTTAAGAAATTCCTTAAAAGGGACTGATACAGAAGACGTAAAGAAAAAAACGCAAAATTTAGTTCAAGCATCTATGAAATTGGGAGAGGCTGTATATAAAAGCCAACAGAAAGATTCTGGAGCTAAAACATCTAATGAAAACCAAAATCCAAACGATAAAAAACAAAATAAAGAAAATGTTGTGGATGCAGATTTTGAGGAAGTCAAAGAGGATAAAAAAGATAACGATAAAGAAAAAAGAGCCTAAGTCTAAAGACATTCAAATGTCGGTAAATATATGGCAAAAAAAGATTACTATGAAGTCTTAGGCGTTAACAAATCAGCAACTCCTGAAGAAATAAAAAAAGCTTATAGAAAGTTAGCTCTTAAATATCATCCTGATAAAAATAAAGGAGATAAAGAAGCTGAAGCAAAATTTAAAGAAGCTAGTGAATCTTATCATGTTCTTTCCAATAAAGAGAGAAGAGTCAATTATGATCAATTTGGTCATGCAGCCTTCCAAGGATCTGGCGGTAGAGGTGGATTTTCAAATTTCGATTTTTCTGGAGCATTTTCAGACATATTTGGATCGGATATATTTGAAGATTTTTTTGATGGGTTTAGTGGTAGAGGTGGAAGACAAAGAAGATCTTCTGATTTTAGAGGTGCAGATTTAAGATATGATTTATCTATTACTCTAGAAGATGCGTATATTGGTAAAAAACAAGAATTAAATTTTTCATCCTCAGAAAAATGTAATAGTTGTAATGGTATCGGTGCTGAACCAGGATCAAAACCAGTTTCATGTTCTACATGTGGAGGTCAAGGAAGTGTTAGATCTAGTCAAGGTTTTTTTACAATACAACAAGCTTGTCCAGGCTGTTCTGGTTCAGGCGAACAAATTTCTAACCCATGTAAAAATTGTAAAGGATTAGGGAAAAAACAAGCGCGTAAAAAAATATTTACTAATATTCCTAAAGGTGTAGACGACGGTACAAGAATTAGATTATCTGGAAAAGGTGAAGCGGGAGTAAAAGGTGGTGGAAATGGAGATCTATATATTTTTGTATCAATAAAAAATCACAGTATCTTCAAAAGATCTGAAGAAAATCTTTTTTTTGAATTTCCTATTTCTATTGCAGATGCAACTCTTGGTGCTACTATTGAGGTACCAACCATAGATGGTGGAAAAGCAAAAGTAAAAATACCTGCGGGTACTCAAAATGGTAAACAATTTAGGTTAAAGGGAAAAGGTATGCCTATGATGAGAAATAAAGAATATGGTGATCTATATATTCAGGCAATGACAGAAGTACCTGTATCATTGACAAAAGAACAAAAAAAACTTCTAGAAGAATTTAAAAAATTAGAGGACAATAAAACAAATCCAATTATGAAAGATTTTTTTGATAAAGCTAAAAGATTTTGGAAAAATTAAATGAAAAAAATTAATTTAACAGTCACAGGATGCCTTGGTAGAATGGGACAACAAATTATTAAATCTTCTAAGAGAGAGAAAAATTTTGAACTTTTTTCAATTACTGAAAACAAAATTATTAATAAAAAGATATATGGTTTAAAACCCCAATTAAACTCTGCATCTGCATTTAAAAATACAAATATAATAATAGATTTTACAGTTCCAAAATGTACATTGGAAGTGCTTAAAATTGCCTGTAAATTTAAAAAAAGAGTAGTTATTGGCACAACTGGTTTTTCTAAAAAAGAGGAAATTTTAATAAAAAAATATTCTAAAAAAATACCTATACTTAAAGCGGGTAATATGAGTTTGGGTATAAATTTACTAATGTATTTGACCGAAATAACTTCAAAAGCCCTAGGTAATAATTTTTTGAATAAAATTTTTGAAATACATCATAAGCATAAAAAAGATCATCCTTCTGGTACAGCTTTAATGCTCGGAAAAGGAATTGCTACTGGAAAGAATAAAGATTTTTATAAACTAATTGGTAAAAAATATTTAAATAAAAAATATTTTCCATATAGTAAAAAAATTAATTTTAATTCAATAAGAAAAGGTGAAACTATTGGAGAACATGAAGTATCCTTTTCAAGTGGTAAAGAAATAATTACCTTGAATCATGAGGCATTTGATAGAGCTTTATATTCGGAAGGTGCTCTTGCTGCAGCAAAATGGTTAATAAATAAAAAACCAGGTTTATATTCCATGCGAAACGTTTTAAATTTTTGATAAGTTCGGTTAAAAATTAAAATTAATGAACAACTTTAGAAGAAAATTTTTGAAATTATTTAGTTTTTCATACTTATCTTTTATTATATTACCTTTTAATATATTAAATGCAGCTACAAAGAAAATTATTAATCCAAACCTTACTGAAGAACAAAAAAATATTATGTTTAATGAGTCTACTGAAAGGCCATTTTCCAGCGCCTTAAATTATGAAAAAAGAAAAGGTTTTTTTCATTGTGCTAATTGTGGAGCAAAACTTTTCTCATCAAGTGCAAAATTTGATAGTGGAACCGGCTGGCCATCATTTACTGAATCCTTACCAGGCGCCTTCAAAACTAAAATTGATACCTCATTTGGAATGAAAAGGATTGAATATCACTGTGCAAAATGTGGTGCACATCACGGTCATGTGTTTGATGATGGGCCATCGTCAACACAAAAAAGATTTTGTAATAATGGATTATGTTTAATATTTAAACCTGAAATTAATGAATGAAAATCAAAGAGCTAAATTAATATTAAAAACACTTAATAAAATTTATCCTAAAACACCTATTCCTCTTAAATATAGAAATAAATTTACACTCCTAATTTCTGTACTTTTGTCGGCACAATGCACTGATATTAATGTAAATAATGTTACTAAAAATATATATCCAAAATATAATAAACCTGCACACTTTGTTAGATTGGGAAGAAAAAAAATTGAAAAATTAATTAAGAGTATAGGTATTTTTAGGATGAAAGCTAAAAGTATATATTTGCTTTCAAAACAGTTAATACAAAGACATAATGGAAAAGTACCAAAAAACTTCGAAGACCTTGAAAAGCTACCAGGAGTTGGCCATAAAACTGCTAGTGTAGTTATGTCACAGGGATTTGGTCACCCAGCTTTTCCAGTAGATACTCACATTCATCGTTTGTCCCAAAGATGGGGATTAACCAATGGAAAAAATGTTCTTCAAACTGAGAAGGACTTAAAAAGATTGTTTGCTAAAAAATATTGGAATAAACTTCATCTTCAAATAATTTATTATGGAAGAGAACATTGTAAGGCAAGAGACTGTTACGGTTTGACTTGTAAAATCTGTACTACTTGTTATCCTAATAGAAAATCACCTATAAAAACAAAGAAAGCTTAACTATGAAAATTCTAGGAATTGGCAATGCAATAGTAGACGTCATTTGTAAAGTAGAAGATGGCTTTATAAAAAACAATGGATTAACCAAAAGCACTATGAAGCTTGTAGATGAATCTGAATTTAAAAAACTACTATCAAACTTAAAAATTGAAGAAACAATAGCGGGGGGTTCAGTTGCAAATTCTATAGTTGGTCTTTCTCAATTTGGAAATAAAGTTGGTTTTATTGGGAAAATTAATGATGACAATTTGGGCAATAAATATGAAGAAGGTCTTAAAAAAGAAAAAGTAGAATATTTTTACTCCAAAAAGAAAGAAAAATTGCCTACTGGAACTTGTCTAATACTAATTACACCAGACTCAGAAAGAACTATGTGCACTTTTCTCGGAACTGCGGGAAAAATAAATGAAAATGATGTCGATGTTAACGCTGTTAAAAATAGCGAAATGACTTTTTTAGAAGGATATTTGTGGGACGAAGGTGATCCAAAAAAAGCATTCGATAAGGCAATTAATAATGCAAATAAAGCTGCTATGTCTTTATCAGATTTATTTTGTGTAGAAAGACACAAACCACATTTTTTAGATTTAGTAAAAAATAAATTAGATATTACATTTGCAAACGAGCAAGAAATTTTATCTTTAATTGATGCAAAAAGTTTTGAAGAAGTGGTTTCATTTGGAAAACAACTTAAGAAATTAATTGTTATAACTCGTGGAGAAAAAGGGAGTATCGCAATTAATGGAAACGATGTTTGTGAATGTGATAGTAAAAAAAATCTAAAAATTGTTGACCTCACGGGCGCTGGTGATCTTTTTGCTGCAGGATTTTTACAAGGACATATTAATGGTTTAACTATTGAAAATAGTCTTCAAATGGGAACCGACATGTCCTCAAAAATAATTCAAAAAATTGGAGCTAGACTAAATTAACGTTTTTTTCTTTTGAAA
>MDSV01121399.1_pt1 | contig 12296 bp, 16 predicted proteins | sample 810851 | NCBI WGS metagenome assembly MDSV01 (sample SAMN05326640, study PRJNA326480) | marine metagenome | isolation source: seawater | place: Atlantic Ocean: North East | collected 2012
AAGAAAAAAAAGATGAGTGTTAAAGAGTCTCATGAAATTTTAGTTGCTCAAGAGTCAGATAAAATGATTGAAGAGGACAAGATTGTACAAGAAGCAAAAAAATCCACAGAAGACAATGGTATAGTTTTTTTAGATGAAATTGATAAAGTTTCAGCTAGAGGAGATAGAGTAGGAGGAGATGTTTCTAGAGAAGGAGTTCAAAGAGATCTTTTGCCGCTAATAGAAGGAACTACTGTAAATACAAAACATGGGCCAATAAAAACAGATCATATATTATTTATAGCCTCAGGGGCTTTTCAGCTTGCTAAACCTTCTGATTTACTACCAGAACTTCAAGGAAGATTGCCAATTAGAGTGGAGCTTAGTGCTTTAAATGAAAAAGATTTTATTAGAATTTTAAAAGAACCAGACAATAGTTTGATTAAACAATATAAAGCTTTATTAAAAACCGAAAATGTTGATTTAGAATTTAAAGACGATGGGATTGAAATGCTCGCAAAGATTTCTACAGAGGTAAATTCTTCTATAGAAAATATTGGTGCGAGAAGATTGCATACCATTATAGAAAAAGTTCTTGATGATATTAGTTTTAATGCAACAGATAGAGCTGGTGAAAAAATAGTTGTTGATAAAGAATTTGTTGAAAAAAATCTTGGTGACTTAGTAAAAGATACGGACCTATCAAAATTTATATTATAATCTTTTTAATTTTATTAGAAGAGCGCCGTCACCTCCTTCTTTTTGAAGTGGAGTTTCAATCGATAAGATTAGTTTAGAAATCGCAGGATCAGAATTGATAAATTCTGGTACAGAATATCTTAGCTTGCTTAATTTAGAAGATTTATAAACATCCTCTTCATTTGAATGAAGTCCCTTTCCGGTAATTAATAATATTTCTCTAAACTTTTTTTTACTGCAAGATTGTATGATTTCTTTTACTTTTTTATTTGCTGAGTCTAAAGTAAATCCATGTAAATCAAACCTAAACTTTTGACCAATTTGTTTGTTTTGGTAATTTTGATCTTTATCGGGAATACGAGATGACTCTTCTAAAAATTTTTTCCAATCTTCTTTATCTTGTTTAGATAGAGTGTCTTTTTTTTTCACTTACTTAGAATTTCAGCCAAATACCAATTAGGACTATTACTTGTAACTTCCTTAGTAAATTTCCAGTAGTCGGTTACTGTTTTAATTCTATCAGGGTTTCCTTCGATAACTTTATCATCTTTATCTTTTTTAACAGATATTATTTCAGATACAAACTTAACAGTTGCAAAAATTTTATTATTAATTTTTTCATATTTTTCTAAGTTAGAATTTTTCATTCCAATAAAAGTTAGTTCTGACTTTATTCCCTGACTGTCTCTGTCTGCAATGGCTTGTTCAAAGCTAGAATTCATACTGCTTGTGAGAAGCGTTTTTAAATTTTTTTTATTTCCCTTAGCAAACGACGTTATAATTGACTCGTAAGCTATTTGAGCTCCTTTTAAAAATTTAACTTTTTCCTCATCGGCTAAATCATCAACATTTGATTTCTTGAATTTAACTTCGTTTACTTTTTTGAATTCCTCAAATTTTTTGTCGGAGAAAGAAGGATAAATTTTATCTTCGTGACCTGTCTTTCTTCCTAAGATATTTCTTAATCTTAGAATGATAAAACCTGCTATCATAGCTAATAAAATTATGTCTATATATCCAAAATTACTACTCATAGTTTGCTAAATATACATTAATAATATATTTTTGTATCAGACAAATGAACACAATTTTAATTGCTCTAATAGCCACACCTGCCTTGGAAATATTCTTAATGATAAAAATCGGCCAGAATATTGGAGCAATAAATACGATTTTATTGATAATTTCAACTGCAGTAATTGGGATATATTTTGCTCGTTTACAGGGATTGCTAGCGCTTAAGTCAGCTTTTAGTAATATTTATGATAATAAGACACCCATTTATGATTTGCTGGCTGGTGCATCTATAACTATTGGTGCTGTATTTTTAATTGTTCCTGGTTTTTTAACTGACATTGTTGGGTTTATTTTAATATTTCCATTTACAAGAAGCCTTTTAATCTCAATATTTTTAAAAGGAAAAATACATAATAAATCTGAAACTGACACTATTGAAGCTGATGTAATAGACGAAAAAAAAGATGACTTATAAATTAATTGCTAAATATATTAAAAGTCTAAATTTTGAAATTGTAAAACCAGAAATATATTTGTCTTTATCCAAAGAGATATCCAACTACAAATTCAAAATAGATATTAAAAGCAATACTTTCAAAGAAAACATAATAGAAATTGAAACATCCTTGTCTTTAGTCCCAAGAGAAGAATACGTTTCAAAAATTAAAGCTGTCGCCACATGTTCTGCTTTAGTAGAAATCGACAAAAATATCAAAGATAAAAAACAACTAGAGGAAATCATTCTCGTAAAAGTTCCTGATGAAATTTACCCCGAATTAAGAAAAATATTCATTTTTATTTTTGAAACATCAGGTTTTAGAGAAATTAACATTGACAGTAATGTCGACTTCAAAAAACTATATCTATCAAGAAAAAATTAATAGTTGTTTTTTTTAAGTTCTGTTTTCAAAAACTCCCTGTGGTTTTGAAGTTCTTGTTTGGTTATTTCAACTACCTTTTTTGAATAAATAGTATTTTTATAATCAACACTCTTTTCTGTTGGTGTGGTAAAAGTTAATTTTGGTTCCTTTGCGTCTAAAAGATAAATATAAACCTCTCTTAACAAATCGCAGTCTAATATCGCATTATGTTTTTTTCTTCTAGATAGGTCTACACCGAATCTTCTGCACAATGCATCTAAAGAATTAGATGTACCAGGAAATTTACTCCTAGCTAACTCTAATGAGTCAATTATCTTGTTTTGTATGATAGTTTCTTTTCTAGCTAAATTTAATTCATGATTCAAAAAAGGAATATCGAATGATGCATTATGAATAATTAAATTTTTATTTTTAATAAAATTTAAAAATTCATCAGCAATATCGATAAATCGAGGCTTAGATTTAAGTAAAGAAGTTGAGTGGCCGTGTATATTAAAAGCTTCTATGGGTACTTCCCTTTCAGGGTTAATTAATTTGTGAAACACTTTTTTTGTAGGTATTAACTCTTCTGTTTCAATACATGCTATCTCAACTATTTTATGATTATCTCGGAATGATAAACCTGTAGTCTCAATATCAAGAAATATTTCACTCATAATTTTAACTTACTCATAACATTTTTAACTTTAATTTTTAAACTTTTTATCGATTGGTTATTAACAATCACAAAGTTTGAGTATTTCTTTTTTTCTTTTGGCTTTAGCTGATGATTGTCTAAAATGTTGAATAACAATATATCACCTCCTTTTTTACAGAACCGGTTTGCTCGTTTATTCTTTGGGGCAATGACTAATATTATAATATCAAAATATTTCATCAACTTGCTTTCTACTAATAATGGAATTTCAAAAAATAAATTCTTTTTTTTATTATGTTTTTTTAAGAATTTTTTCATATTTGTTCTTACGTAAGGATGAATTAATTTTCCTAATTTCTTCAATGAGATCTGGTTATTTATTATTTTTCTTTTCAATGTTTTTTTGAAATTTTTTCTTTTAATTTTAAATTTCTTGAAAATTTTTTTTTGAATTTTTTGAGATGAATAAAGTTTTTGTACTTCATTATCCGCATTAAAGATTGCCTCCCCTCTTTTAGTTATCATTTGTGTGACGGTAGACTTACCTGAAGATATTGAACCAGTTATACCTATTTTCATAAATTTATTTTTGACTCCAATAATTTAATTAAATTATCATCAACTTCTGGGTTTATTTTATTCCATAGGAAAAATGATTTTTGACCCTGATAAATAAACATGTCCAGTCCATTAAATGTTTTTATATTTTTAGACTTAAAATATTTAATCATTTGAGTTTGAGGTGGATTATAAATTGTGTCAATATAAATAAGGTTTTTTTTCGGGTTTACAAAATTAATTTTAAAATCTTCTCCTTCTTTTAAACCTAAACTGGTAGCATTAATAATAATATCAAATTCATTGATATGTTTTGGAAAATCTTCCCATTTTATTAAGTTAAGATTTTTGAATTTTTGCTTTAAAAATAGAGCCTTTTCAAAAGTTCTATTCGATAAATAAATATTTTGTATTTTTAATTTTGCTAATGCTAAAATAATTGAAGGAGAAACCCCTCCAGCCCCTAGCACAAGGGCTTTTGTTGTCTTTTTTTCTTGTCCTATAAATGATTGCAAGTATCCTGCTTGGAAACCAAAAACGTCTGTGTTTTCACCGATAATATTTTCATTTTTATCTAAAAATATTGTGTTTACAGAATGAGTTTGGTCAGCATCATTTATTAACTTTGATAAAAAAGGTATCACCGCTTTCTTATAAGGCAAAGTTACGTTAATACCTTTTATCTCTCTGTTTTTAATTTGCTCAATAGCTTTAATAATTTGATCTTCTTCGATCTGTAAAAGTTCGTAGTCTGCCTTAATATTGTATTTTTTAAACCAGTAATTATGCAATGTTGGTGACAAAGAGTGTGAAAGAGGATTCCCTATAATTGCAAACTTAAGTTTACTCATAGATTATAGTTGTTAATATAGTCTTTAATCTGCTTGATCGGCAACCCCATAATGGAATTTTTATCACCTTTAATATACTCGAATAGATCTAATCCGTCTGCCTCAATTTGATAAACTCCATATGATTTTAGTGTATCAGTATGAACTTTATCTAAGTATTCTTTTAATTCATCGACGCTTAATTTTTTCATTTTAAGCTCTGAACTTTCAGTATGATGCCAGATCATAGATCCATTTTTTGAAAAGCAAACCGAGCTGATAAGAAAATGTTTTTTTCCATTTAGATTTTTTAAAATATTAAAAGCTTCCTCTCTATTTTTTGGTTTATTAATTAAGATCCCTTCAAGAGACACAACACTGTCTGCGCCCAAAACTAATTCATCGGGGTTCTTAATACTAACTTTAACCGATTTCAATTCAGCTAAATTTTTTGATATTATTTCTGGATCGGCACCTTTTGCTAAAAGAGACTCTTTAACCTGATCTTCGTCAACATTGGAAGGCACAACTGTAGAAGATATATTATTATCATCAAGTATTTTTTTTCTTACTCCACTCTTTGAAGCTAAAATAATCTTCATTTGTTTTTTTTAATTTCAATAATTTTAATTATAGATGCTGCGGTCTCTTCAACAGATTTTCTTGTTACATCAATAATAGGCCAATTGTATTTTTTAAAAAGCTTTTTAGAGTCTTCAACTTCTTTTCTAATTGAGTCAATATTTATGTATTCAGATGAACTATTTTCGTCCATGATAGCAATTCGATTTCGCCTTATATCTGCAAGTCTTTCTGGGTCTGCTACCAAACCTACAACGCAACTATCAATTTTATCTTTCTGTATTTGATCTGGGATACTTTGTTGCATAACTAGTGGAATGTTAGAAGTTTTGAAGCCTCTATTTGCTAAATAAATAGAAGTAGGTGTTTTGCTTGTTCTACTTACACCAACTAAAATTATGTCCGAGTTTAATATATCCGCTGTTTTCTTTCCATCATCATGGGACATGGTAAACTGAATAGCCTCAATTCTTTTATAATAGTCCTCATCTAATACATGCTGAGCACTTGGCTTATGAATTGCCTTTTGATTGAGCAGCTTTGAGAATGCTAGAATTAGATTGCCTAAAACACCAAAGCAAGGAACATTACTATCATCGCTTTTTTTAGATAAATATTTTGCTAGTTTAGTCTCAACTATAGTGTAAAGAATAATTGGGTTATTAAATTTTCCACAATCTTCTATTATTTTGTTAACTTGTTGTTCAGTTCTAACAAAAAAGAATTCTCTTTTGTCATATTCAAAATTTTGAAATTGTGATTTGAGAGACAAGAAAATTCTATCTAGGGTTTCCCCGGTTGAGTCTGATATTAAAAATACGTTGTATTTTTCGTTCATAGCCCTGTTAGTATTTTATTGATAAAATTAGTTTTCCACTAATTACTCTTTCCAACAATATTTTATTCACATTAGTTAACATGATTCTTACATTTTATTCGTTGTTAGTATTTTTATACTTAAAAACAAAATAATGTTAATATTTTGTAATAATATTGTATTTAAAGCCCCAATATAACCCCATCATATTAATAAAGTGTTAAAAACTATGTATAATTATATACTGCCATTACTAACATGACCTATTACAAATACTATACTTATTAATATATTATTTATTTAATGAGTAAGTTATTAAATTGTTTAATTAATAGAGATCTATCTCGATTACCTGTATGGTTTATGAGACAAGCGGGGCGATACTTGCCTGAGTTCCGAGACATTAGAATGAAAAATCCTGACTTTTTTAAATTATGTTTAAATACTGATCTCGCTTCAAAAATTACATTGCAGCCAATAAAAAGATTTGATCTAGACGCAGCAATAATTTTTTCAGATATTTTAATTGTTCCTTACGGCCTAAATCAAAATATTAAATTTATAGAAAACTTTGGACCAAAGACACAAAACTTTAATTTAGAAAAATTTCTTGAAACTAACAAAGAAGATTTTTTATTAAAATTAAAACCTGTCTATAATTCAATAAGGAAAACTAGAGAGTTGTTAAATAAAGATAAATCCTTAATAGCCTTTGTTGGCGCTCCTTGGACAATCTTAATTTACTTGTTAAATCTCAAAGAAAAAAATTCTATAAAAAAAACTTTTGATCATCGAGAGAAAAAAATAATAGATAGCATAGTAAAAAAATTGACTGAATTTTTAAAATACCATATTCTAAATCAAATCGCGGCTGGAGCTGATACGGTTCAAATATTTGATTCTTGGGCTGGCCTCATTGATAAGTCTAATTTAGAACAATATTGTTATAAGCCCAATCTTGAACTTGTTAATTTTTGTAAAGATAATCAAATTCCAACCATATGTTTTCCAAAAGGACTAGGAGATAACTATAAAAATTTTATAGAATATGTAAAACCAGATGGGATAAGTATTGATTATGACATCGACCCTGTGTGGGCTAGAGAAAACTTAAACAGTTGTTGTATACAAGGAGGATTAAAACCAAGTCTGCTTTTAGAGGATGAGGAAACTGTAATGAAAGAAGTGGAGAAATATATAGATACTTTCAGAAATAATGCCTACATATTTAATCTTGGGCATGGTATTTTACCCCAAACAAATCCAAGTATAATAACCAAAATTATAGAAAAGATAAGAAAAAGATAAATGAAATCAGATCACCCTAAAATAAATTTTGGAAAAACAGGAGTATTGTTAGTAAACCTTGGCACACCTGATTCCACTAAGTGGTGGGATATAAGAAAATATTTAAAAGAATTTTTATCAGATAGAAGGGTAATAGAAATAAATCCAATATTATGGCAGGTTATTTTGAACTTAATTATTCTTAACGTTCGACCATCTAAAACAGCAAAAGCATATAAAGAAATATGGATGAAAAAAGAAGACATGTCTCCACTTAGATATTTTACTATTATGCAAACAAAAAAACTTCTAGATAAAATTGGCAACAAGAACCTGATAGTTGATTACGCTATGAGATATGGAAATCCGAGCATTAAAAACAAGGTTCACAGATTACACGCAGCTGGTTGTGAAAAATTAATTATACTTCCTCTTTACCCACAATACGCAGCAGCGACAACCGCAACAGTTTGTGATGAAGTGTATAGAGTTTTGATGAAAATGAGATGGCAGCCCGCTATACAAATTATCCCTCATTATGAGTCAGAGCCTTTATATATTAAGGCTTTGGCAAATAGTTTAGTTACAAAGATATCTACACTAAGTTGGAAACCTGACCTCATATTGGCTTCATATCACGGGATACCTCAAAAATATTTCGACAAAGGGGACCCTTACCATTGTTACTGTCAAAAAACATCAAGGCTAATTTCTGAAGAATTTAAAAGCATAGAAATAAAAACAACTTTTCAATCTAGATTTGGCCCTGATCCTTGGCTTAAACCTTATACAGATAAAACTTTAGAAAATTTACCAAAGAACGGAAAAAATAACGTTCTCGTCATATGTCCAGGTTTCTCATCAGATTGTGTTGAAACACTTGAAGAAATTTCTATTCAAGGAAAAGAGAGCTTCATAAAGAGCGGGGGTAAAAACTTTGATTTAGTTCCTTGTTTAAATGACAGTGATGATCACATCAAATTATTAGCCCAACTTGTAAATAAAATTTTGTAGAATGAATGCATATTTAACATTTAAAGCTCTTCATCTTATTTCAGTTATATCTTGGATGGCTGGATTATTATATTTACCAAGAATCTTTGTTTATCATTCTGAAACTATAAATAATGTAGGTCAATCTGAAACTTTTAAGCTTATGGAGAAAAGACTATATTTTTATATAATGAATCCAGCTATGATTTTATCTTGGGTTTTCGGTATTCTTCTTATCCACTCTCAAGGTCTACAAAGTCTCAGCTTTTTTTGGATGCAAATTAAACTAGGTCTCGTAGTAATTCTGACTGGTTACCACATATATTTACTAATTATAATAAGAGACTTTCAAATAGATAAAAATACTAAAACATCAAAATTTTTTAGAATAATTAACGAAGTTCCCACAATATTGTTAATTATCATCATATTTGTTGTTATTTTTAAACCATTATAAGACTTGAATTATTTTTAAAAATATCTATATTTGAATAACTTACCTTAAAATAATCAATCTAATGAACTTACAAGAACTAAAGAAACAAAGCCCAGCTGATTTAATATCTCAAGCGGAAAAACTTGGAATAGAAAACCCAAGTACATTAAGAAAACAAGAAATTCTATTCGCAATATTAAAAAAATTAGCAGAAAAAAATGAACAGATAAGCGCTTCTGGGGTGCTCGAAACCTTGCAAGATGGCTTTGGTTTTTTAAGAGCTATAGAGTCCAATTATTTACCAGGACCCGATGATATTTATGTCAGCCCAAGCCAAATAAGAAGATTTGGATTACGTACCGGCGATACAGTAGAAGGAGAGGTTAGAGCACCAAAAGATGCAGAGAGATATTTTGCTTTATTAAAAGTAAATAAAATTAATTTTGATGAACCAGAAAAAGGAAGAAATAAAATTGCTTTTGATAACCTAACACCTCTTTACCCAAACAAAAGAATTAAACTAGAGGTGGAGAGTACAAAAGTTGAAAAAAAACCGGATAATACAGCAAGATTAATTGACCTTGTAAGCCCTATAGGAAAGGGACAAAGATCTTTAATAGTTTCGCCACCTAGAGCAGGAAAAACAATAATACTACAAAACATTGCACAATCTATTACTGCAAATCATCCAGAAATTTATTTAATGGTACTATTAATAGACGAAAGACCAGAAGAGGTAACAGATATGCAAAGATCAGTAGCTGGTGAGGTTGTATCTTCTACATTCGATGAACCGGCGTCCAGACACGTTGCTGTTGCTGAGATGGTAATAGAAAAAGCTAAAAGGTTAGTAGAACATAAAAAAGATGTAGTAATTTTATTAGACTCGATTACCCGACTTGGAAGAGCTTACAATGCTGTTGTTCCTAGTTCAGGAAAAGTTCTAACAGGAGGTGTTGATGCTAATGCATTACAAAGACCCAAAAGATTTTTCGGTGCAGCTAGAAATGTTGAACAGGGAGGATCTTTAACAATTATTTCAACAGCTTTAGTAGACACAGGTAGTAGAATGGATGAGGTAATATTTGAAGAATTTAAAGGAACAGGAAACTCTGAATTAATACTAGACAGAAAAGTTGCAGATAAACGAATTTATCCAGCATTAGATATAACAAGATCTGGCACCAGAAGAGAGGAACTTCTTTTCGCTAAAGATGATCTGTCTAAAATGAATGTGCTTAGAAGAATAATAAGCCCGATGGGGACAATGGATGGAATCGAATTTTTGATTTCTAAAATAAAAGACACGAAAAATAATTCTGATTTCTTTGTTTCAATGAATAAAACAAACTAAATAAATTTTATTGAATAGTCTGCTGATCTAACGAATTATTCTCATAAGAATAAAAATCAATAATATTAATCAACGTATAAATTTTTTCGTTTAAACCTATAGTCTCTAGAAGCTTCTGTTTTTCACCGTTAGAAATAGGCGCTATCATAGATAAAGTATTAATTTTCTGTGTATCGTCTAGTTTTTCGAATTCAACCCAATTTATTGCAAGACCATTCTTCTCAAAAAATTTTTTTACTTTATTCATAAAGCTAGATTTATCATATTCAATTTCAACTTTATTGGGTACAGTTAAGTCAGTGACAAATTTTTGATAATTAACTTCAAATTCTCTATATTTTTTTTTATTTTCAATTTCTTTGGTAATCTCAAATCTCGTTATTCCTGTTAAGTTAATTAGTACCCGTCCATCAGAGGTTTCTTGATAGTCGCTTATCTTTCCTAAACAACCGACTTTGTAAACTAAACTGTTTTCCTTCTTTGATTGAACCATTCCCATAAGCTTGTTACTTCTAAAACAGTCATTTACAAGATCTAAATACCTATCTTCAAAAACATTTAAAGGAAGATTAGTTTTTGGGAAATAAATAACCCCACCTAACGGAAATATTGGAATTAGTTTTGGAAACTTTTTATCCATATAAGTAATTATAAGGTTAAAAAAACAGTACTGTCAATTTATAATAATATACTTTCGATCTAGAATTGTTCGGACTCTGTTGAGCCTTTCATCGCAGTAGTAGAACTTTTTCCAGAGCTTATTGTATTAGATACCGCGTCAAAATACGATGTACCAACTTCTCTTTGATGCTTAACGCTTGTATACCCGTCTTTTTCTCTAAGAAATTCATTCTGTTGTATTTTAGAATACGCTGTCATCCCCTCTTTTTTGTATTTCTCTGCAAGTTCAAAAATTGCTATATTTTGTGTATGAAATCCTGCCAAGGTTATAAATTGAAACTTATATCCCATAGCAGCTATTTTTTCCTGGAAAGAGCTTATATCTTTATCAGATAAATGTTTTTTCCAATTGAACGAGGGAGAACAATTATATGCTAATAATTTTCCAGGAAATTTTTCATGAATTGCATCTGCAAACTTTTTAGCTTCTTCTAAATTTGGCGAAGCAGTTTCACACCAAATCAAATCTGCATAAGGTGCATAAGCTAATCCACGTGAGATTGCTTGATCGATACCTTGTTTAACATAGTAAAATCCTTCAGGAGATCTCTCTCCAGTTAAAAATGGCTTATCATTTACGTCAAAATCATTTGTAATTAGTTTTGCGGCATTTGCATCTGTTCTTGCTAAGATAATTAAGGGTACTTCCGCTATATCGGAGGCTAATCTAGCAGCTTGCAAATTTTTTATCATCGTTCCAGTTGGTACTAAAACTTTTCCACCCATATGACCGCATTTTTTTTCACTAGCCAATTGATCTTCAAAGTGAACTCCAGCTGCTCCTGATTTAATAAATTTTTTTGTTAGTTCAAATACATTTAATGGCCCACCAAAACCAGCTTCTCCGTCTGCTATAATTGGAAGCATATAATCTGTTTTATTGTTAGGAGCCATGTCACCATTTAAAATTTCCATGTGTTGAATCTGATCAGCTCTTAGCAAAGCATTATTCATTGCTTCAACTAATTTGGGAGCACTATCATATGGATAAAGAGATTGATCAGGGTACATTTCTCCCGCGCTGTTAGCATCCGCAGCAACTTGCCATCCGCTTAGATAAATGGCTTTTAAACCGGCTTTTGCATGTTGAACAGCCTGATTCCCAGATAATGAACCTAATGTATTTATATAAGTCTCTGTATTAAGCAAATTCCAGAGCTTTTCAGACTGTTGTTTACTTAAAGAATATTCTATTTTAATAGATCCTTTTAATTTTTCGACATCTTCGGGTGTATAATCTCTTTTAATGCCCGCAAAACGTTTAAGTTTGAAAGATATGTTGCCTTTTGAAGACATATACAATACTAATTTTTAGTTTAATTGTTCTCTTGGTCTTGCTCAATACCGTATTGGCTAATACCACTAGAACCCCAATCACAATAATCGTCCCTTAAGTAAATAGTTTGAGACTTGTGCTGGTTGTATTCTTCTTCAGTTATATGATTTGGTTTATTTTTGTTCATGTAAATCTTATAATTTACAAAATTTACAAAGTAAATAAAATAATCAATAATACTTGTAAATTAGGGAAATTTAGTGTAAATA
>MDSV01213995.1_pt1 | contig 12296 bp, 7 predicted proteins | sample 810851 | NCBI WGS metagenome assembly MDSV01 (sample SAMN05326640, study PRJNA326480) | marine metagenome | isolation source: seawater | place: Atlantic Ocean: North East | collected 2012
CGTTTTGCTTGCCTCACTAGTTTTAGTGGGTTGTCAAAACTACGATGATCAATTTGATGACTTAAACGCACAAATTAGTGCTTTAAAATCACAAGTTGATGGTTTATCATCTTTATCAGGTCAAGTGTCTTCACTATCTGGATCAATTTCTGGTCTTCAAGCTGGTGTTACCGCTGCTCAAGCTGCTGCTGCTTCTGCTAGTTCTGCTGCAAGTGCGATCGATCTTTCGGGTCTTTCTGCTAGTCTTGCAACATTACAGTCTGAAGTAGATGCTGTTCAAGCTTCTCTTGCTACTGCTGCAACTGCTTCTGCTGTTGCAACTTTACAAGCTGAGTTAGACGCTATTGAGGCTGATGTTGATGAATTACTTGCTACAAGTAATGTATATGCCAACAATCTTTCTGTAACTACTTCTTCTGAATTAGATGCAGCGGTTGCTTTAGGTAACAACATTAACATTGTTAACGGTACGGTAACTATTACTCAATCTGCTACAATGGATGCTACTAAGCTTCAGTCAGTAATAGATAAGATTTTCACTACAACTGGATCTTATACATATTCTACTTCTGCTGCTTCAAACACTGCAATGACATTTAACAAGCTAGCTTCAACTGGTGACTTAACAATGACTGTTAATGGACCAATTACAGCGACTTCACTTGTTACTGCGGGTACAATTACTTTAAATACTAACTTTACATCTTCAGTTACTGCTGTAAATTTTGATGCATTGACTACAGTTACTGATATCACAACAGGTTCTTCTGCTGATACAGTTAACTTTACGTCTGCTACGGATGTACAACTTGGTGCTTTAGCTGTTTATACAGACGCATTATCAATTACTACTAAAAAAGGGGCAACTCTTGATATCGGTAGTTTAGATGATTTAAATGCTGCTGGTACAGCTGTTGATATGTCACTTACTGTAAATGGTCCTGGAGCCGTTACTATCTCTGGATGGGATGACTCATACGATGGAACAATTACTGCTACTAACATTGGTACTCTAACGACTACTGGTTATGAAGGTAACATTTCAATTGGTGATGGTGTTGAAAAAGTTGTAATTACAGGTGCTGTTAAAGTTTCACTTTCTTCTGCGGATGATTTAGAAACTGTTGACATTACTAACAAATTATTTGACGATCCTAACAAAACTGCAACTGCTAAAGCTGCTGTAGCTTATGGTAATTATGGTAGAGAATCTTCATTAACTTTTAGCTCAACTGATCTTACTTCTATTAAATTAGCTGGTTACTACATGAATATTACTTCTAGTGGAAATGGTAATTTAACTGAAGTTGATATTGACGCTACAATTGGTGGAACTCTTAACTTAACTAACAATGATAACTTAAATAACATTGATGTAACAGGTTCTGAAATTGCTCATGTAACATTTACTGGTAATGATGGTGCTACTTCTGCAACATTTGATCACACAACAGAGTTAAACTATAACGGTGCAAGTGCTGACCTTGAGGATGTAGATGTAGTGATTACAGATAACTTAAACATGACTTCATTAACATGGGGAGCTGACAAAGTTGAAGATCTTACTGTAACAGGTAATGATGCTTTAACAACTGTTAACTTTGCTGGTCTTGCTGGCGTAGGTGCTGACGCAGATGGTACTCCAACATTAAGTGTGTATGATAACGCTTTAACAGCTTCTGCTGCTAACGATACTGTTGATGGTCTTTCTACTGGTACACAGTATGCAATTGATGGTAGTACTTCAGGTGTTAACAATGATAACTTAGATGAAGGTAGTTTTACTACGACTTCAGGTCTTGGTACTTTAAAAACTTATATGACTGCTGTTGCGGCTACTGCTAGAGCAAGTGCTGCTGTAAACTTTGATATAGTTTCAGCTCACACAATTGCTACTGACGCTGGTGCAACTGGTGAAACAGAAGGTGTTCAAAACTCTGGTAACGTTCAAACATTTGAATCTAACGGTGGAACAACTTCTTCTCCAAAAACAAACTGGGTAGGTCTTGTATATGCTGATACTAAATCAACATATTCTTCAAGTACTTCTAACCCAACTGCAGTTCCTGAGCAAGCTCAGAGAAGAGCATTTGTTTTAGATATTTCAGACTTAACTGCAACAACTTCAACTATGAATCTTCAGATTAGTGATGGTTCTGCTTTAGTTAGTGTTCTTCACAGTGGTTCTGCTTACACAGCAGCTCTTGCCGCTGGAACAAAGACAAACTTAGACCTATTAATTAATACTCTTAAGACTGGTTCTGCAGTTTCTAGGGCTGCTGATTTAGGTGCTACATTAGATGTTTATAAAGGTGCGAACAATGTTGCTCCAAAAGTAGTATTTGCAACTTCTGCAACTTCTGCTTCAGGTAGTAATAAAGAGGCATACACAGATGCACAGATTGCTGCTTTATATGGTGGTTCTGGAACACTTACTTCTAAAGTAACTACATATGATGTATTTACATATACAATTGGAGGTAACAGTGTTACTGCTTCTATTACACTTTCTGGTGCAACTTCTGCTACTGGTTCTGCTGCGACAGCGGCTGTTGCTGATGCTCTTGCTTCTGCATGGAACACTAAGTATGGAACAGGTGGTACTTCGGCAAACTTAAGTTTCTGGGGTCTTGCTAACGGAAGCACAACATCAGGTACACTTCTTGCTGTAGCTCAAAAAAGTGAGCAAGCTGGATCTAGACCTTACGGTCAGTCTGTATCAATAGCTCACGCTAAAGCTACTGCTGCTCAAGCTTCTCTTGCAACTTCAGGTACGATTACTAACACGTTCATGGACTGGACGATTGGTGCTACGGATGCTTCTACAGATAATACTGCAACTGCTACAGATTTAGTTATTTCTCTTACAGAAGTAACTGAAGGTTCTATTAACGGTGCTAATGCTACTTTCAACATTAACAATGGTATTACTCCATTAGTTGAACTTAACACAGCTAAGACGTATAATGGTACTGCTAGTGTAACAACTAACGCAACTATCTTCCCTTCTGATGCAGGTATGTATGGTGCGATTTCAGGTGGTACAGCAGGTGATGCTAGAGATGACGAAACTGTAAACGAAGGTGTAGATGTAACTACAACTTCTGGTTCTTATAGAGCACAGTTTACAAGACTTCACTGGTTATCATAACCGTTTAGTCATAAAGATTTAAAAAAATCTTATTTAAAACCCCCCAATTCTGGGGGGTTTTTTATTTTTGTATGTGATCTACTCAAGAATAATAATCTTTCTATATCTTTTAGTAGGAGTTTTACCTTATTTCTATGCTGCAGATAAGGTTGATAGTCAAACGTTATATTTGAACATTTTAAACCTTACTAATTTATTTGTAATAGTAAAAAATCATAAAAAAAGATTTATTACTGAATTAATTAATTCGGCAAGTAATGTTCCAGTTGTTTTTATGGGACTTTTTTTTCTATGGTCATCTATCTCCATTATACCAGCTAATAATAAAGTAGAGGCACTTATTTCACTCTCTGAAATTTTAACATTATTAATTTCTTTAGTATTCTTAATATTTCATTTCAATTCTTTTAATAAACAAAAAAGAGAAAAATTAATATTTATTTTAATCCTTGTTCTAACCTCTGCTGAGCTTATATCAGTTTATTTTCCTTATTTAAAAGATATAATCGATTTTGGACAACCTTCATTTCAAGCGATAAGATATAGAGGTATGGCAGGTAATATAAATGTTATGTCTTATTCACTAGTTCTTAAATTGCCTTTTCTTATTTATTACCTTTTTACTACTAAAAATTATAGGTATTATACATACTTATTAATTATTTTACTGACTTATGCAATTTTTTCTATTTTAGAAACAAGATCAGCAATTTTATCATTGACTATAATTACAGCTGTAATCTCAATTTTGTATTATACTATTCAAAAACAAAGAAGTATAGTCAATATTTTAAAAAAAATCATTTTACCCATATTTATAGGTTTACTAATTTCTCTAATCCAGTCTAATTTAACATCTAAGTCAAGTGTTCAAGATAGAATGGGGACTTTATTAGAGATAGAGGAAGATCAATCAATAACTCAAAGATTAAGATATATAAGTGCAGCTATTGAATCTATTAAAAAAAATCCAGTATTAGGAATAGGTGTGGGGAATTGGGAACTAGAGTCAATTAGATATGAAAGAATAAACATGCAGGACTATACTGTTCCTTATCATGCTCATAATGACTACCTAGAAATTTTTGCTGAATCTGGATTATTGGCAGTCATATTTTATTTTGGACCATTATTATTAATAGTTTATTTAATTGTAAAGCAGATTTTTTATAATAAGGAAGGTTTCAATGAAAAACATTTATTATATATATCTATATTATGTGCTATTCTTGTTTATCTCTTAGATTCAATGGTTAATTTTCCACAAGCAAGAATTATGTCACAGATGAATCTTATTTTTTTGCTTTGTATTTCAACCTTATTTTTTAATTTAAAAATTTCAACTAGTCCTAAATTTATTAAACCTGCTATATTTTTATGTATTACATTATTACCGTTATCTCTATATTCATCAATTCGAGTTTATAGCTCATCCATAGATCAAACTGTTCTTATTAGGCAACTTAATAGTTCAGACTTCTCGATACCTTCAATTGATATCGTAGATAAATTCCAATCTACTTATCCAAATGTAACACCTACAGCTATGCCAATTTCTTCAATGAAAGCAATGTGGTTTATGACAAATAAACAATATGATAAAGCAATAGATCTTTTTAAAGAAGGAACTAATAAAAGTCCACATCTATATTTCAGTGAATCTTTTTTAGGATATTCATACGAAATGATTGGAGAAAAAGATAGTGCTATGTTTTACAGTAAACGAGCTTTTGACAAAGCTCCTGATGATTTAATCCATTTTGGTAATTATATGTTTACTTTAGCCGGCTCAAATGACAGTTTAACAATAAAAGAAGCTTATGAGAGAGTAGATGAAAAGGTTAGACTACCCGGTCATGATGAGATCTATGTGACCGTAATGGCTAGTTTAAAAGATCCATCATCAAAATTTACTCTTGATGGAATTGATATAAACTTTCAATCTGGTAATGATAGATTAAAAAAAGGATATTATATGCTTCAAGTTGGTGAGGATAAAATGTTTGAAGCAGATTTTTATTATCAAAATGCTATGGAAGATTTTGATAATGAAGAGTTTGAAAAAGCTGCACAGCTTTTTATAAAGGCTAGTGAATTGAACCCATATGAATTTGTGTATCTAGAGAATGCTGCTAATTCGTATATGAAGATCGGTAAAGATCAAGAGGCTCTGCAGCTATTAAATAAGTTATTGAATGATTTAGGATCAGAAAGTGCTAAAGCACATTATTTTCGAGGACTTTTACTTTATGGATTTGATCAAGTCGAAGAGGCTTGTCTTGATCTTAAAATTGCTGATGATTATGGCTTGCTTGCCAATACATCTATCTACCTATCTTTATGTGGAAATTAACAAAATAGATTAAAATAATAATTGCGTTAAGACTATTGTAGTTATTGAGAAAACTACTATGATCAATACAGTTAAGAAATGACTCTTAACATAGTTTAGAATTAGATGGTGAAGATGATTTTTATCAGCAATAAAAGGTGATTTACCATTGTAAATTCTAAAAACAAAAATCCTAATAATATCGATAATAGGGTAGATGAGTATAGATCCAACAAATAAAATTTTATGAACATCAAATTGAGGCTTAATAATATAGTCTTGACTGAGAATATACAATACATAAACAGAAACCATACCTCCTAGTAGGTAGGATCCAGAGTCACCTAAAAAGACCTTATTTTTGTTCCTAAAGTTAAAATAATAAAGAGGTATTAGACATGTAGTAATTATTATACTTAAATAATAAAAATCAGGGTTTAAAAATGCAAAAAATTGAAAAGAAGCAATAAATATTATGGTTATTGATATTGCTAAACCATCTAAACCATCTATAAAATTGATAGCGTTAATAATAGATACAATGACTAGTATTGTAAGAAGTTGAGCTAATATTCTACTGATTTCATAAAGACCAAAGACACCATGAAGATTGTCAATTATTAATCCATTATCTATAATAATTTTAGCAACTATTATTTGAAAAATAAATTTCAATTTAAAGTCTATTCCATTAATATCATCATAAAGTCCTACTAAAAAAAGTATACTTAAAGGTATTAAAATTGAGTAATCATATAGTTCAATACCATTCAAATAATTAAAAACTGAAATAATGAATATAACCACAAAAAAACTAAGTCCACCAGATCTAGTTGCAATAGTGTTATGTGAAGATCTTAGATTTATTTGATCAAAAATCTTTTTTTTAATAAATATTTTTTGGCACAAAAGTATACTTAGAATTGTTAAAAAAAAAGAGAATATTATTATCATAACTAACTAATAAAAACCTTAAATTCTTTGACTTTTTTTGATTTGTGTAATATATAAAAGATTTTATTCAATGATATATTATTTTGTTTAAACGCTGTAAACTCCTCCTGTAATATTTTAAAAATATTTCCTACACTTCTGTTACTAATCCCACCGAGCTTCATGTTTACAAGAGTTTCTGGAATATATTTTGACCTAATATTATGTTTTTCAAGGAATCTAAGCATAAGCTCAAAATCTCCTGCAATTTTATATTCTTCTTTAAAAACCCCATACTTTTCATATATCGATCTTTTACAATAAAAAGTGGGGTGAGCAGGCATCCACCCTTTTTTGAAAGTACCTTTTTTAAATTTAGACCCCTTCCAAATTCTTTTCGTTTCATTCTTAATATTAGAGTATATTAGATCGCCAAATACACAATCAATATCATCATCAAATGAGTTTAGGATTTTTTTTAAAGAGTCTTTCTCATAGAAAACGTCGTCTGAATTTAAAAACCCAATAATATCTCCAGTAGCTTTTTTAAGACCTTTATTAAATGCATTATATATTCCACTATCTTTTTCGGATATAAGTTTGTCTACAATTTCATGACTTTTAATAATATCAACAGTTTTATCATTTGAGCCTCCATCAATAATTATATATTCTAAATTATTAATTGTTTGGGATTTAACGGATTCAATAGTTTTATTAATTGAATTTTGAGAATTATAGCAAATTGTAATTATTGAAATTTTCAACTATAAAATGATTTTATAAGTCTTATAACTTTACTGATTTCTCTTTCTTTTAATATTACAGAGGATGGAAGAGAAAGGCTGAAGTTGAAGATATCTTCTGAAACTCTATAGTCATCGTTAATATTAAAATTTTCTGATTTATAACATGGTTGAAGATGAAGCGGATAGAAAAAATCTCGTGTTTGAACACCATTTTTTGATAAATAATCTTGCAATTCTTTTTTGTCTTTAGTGTAACATGAACTAAACCAATAGACAGGGTTCACTTGATTTGGAATTTTATAAAATTTTAACTGCTTAATGGAACTTAATTCATTGAAATATCTATCAAATATTTTCCTTTTTTTGTTTATTATAGTTTTTAATTTCTTCATTTGGGCAATACCAATTGCGGCTTGCAGATCTGTATATGCAAAATTATAACCTATATGTTCATGGACGAACATTCCTTTTTTATCTCTTCCATGATTTTTAAGTCTATAACATGTCTGATGCAATTCTTTGTCTTGTGTCAATATCATTCCGCCTTCTGCTGTAGTTATAGTTTTATTCCCATAATAAGATAAGACACCAATATCACCAATAGTACCTACATGCTTATCTTTATAATGTACTCCTACGCCTTGAGCAGCATCCTCAATTATTTTGAGATTATGAGCTTTAGCTATGTCAACTATTTCATCCATTTTACAGGAAAATCCATACAAATGAACTGGCATTATAGCCTTAGTGTTTTTATTAATTAAAGCTGAAATTTTACTTGGAGAAATCCCTAAATCATCTTTATCAATTTCACAAAAAACTGGTTTAGCACCAGCCATTACTACAGCATTTGCCGTTGCAATAAATGTTAGATTTGGGATAATTACCTCATCACCAGAACCAATTTTTAATGCTTTTAAAGCAGCAAATAAGCCTAGGGTTCCGTTTGCATATGCCATAGCATATTTTGACCCTGTCATTTCTGCTGTTTTTGTTTCAAATAGATGTGTAGCTTTCCCCTCAGTAATAAATGTTGATCGTATTACTTTAAAAATCTCTTTAATTTCAAGCCAACTAATCCAAGGTTGTATCTGAATAATCATTTTAGTAAATTAATTAAAACCTCTATCTCATTTTTTGTTAAATCAGGATTATTAGGAAAGTAAAACCCGTTTTCATGAATAAAAGTAGCATTTTTTAATTTATAGGTATGATCTGAATATTTTTTAAAGAATGGTTGTTCTATAATATTACCAGAAACAATTGGTCTTATCTCCACTCCTGTATTCATAAATTTATTTCTATAAGCTATATAATCATCTCGTCTATTAAAAACAAGTGGAAATGCAAAATTTGAAATTTTATCAAGATTACTTGTGTCTAACTTTAAAAACTTTGGATTTAATTTAGCATGATTATTGAAAACTGAGAAATTGTTCTCTCTAATAGAAATCATTTCATTTAGATACTTAATTTGTGTATTTCCAAGATAACCAGTTATCTCAGTAGGCCTAAGGTTAAATCCTAAATCATAAAAAGTATACTTGTCATAAAAGTCATCAATATTATTTTTATTTTTTAAGATTTCCTGTTTCGAACTTTTAAGATTTCTTGACCAACCATGTGCTCTTGCAATTAATAGAGCATCATTTAAGTCTTCATCATTAGTTATAACCATACCCCCTTCTATAGTTGAAAGATGATGGCCTACAAAGAAAGATGACGTAGAAGCTATTCCAAATGTACCCAGTAATTTTTCAGCATGAATAGTTCCAAGAGATTCACAATTATCTTCGAATAATAATATATTTTTCTTTTTACAATACTTTTCAATTTCATTTAAATTTGAGCAGAACCCTAATAAATTTGTAATAAAAAATCCTGTTAAGTTATTTTCATTATTAACATTCTCTAAATTCTCTAAACTAACGTTTAAAGTGTTCTTATCAACATCTATTGGAACAGGGACAAGTCCTAGTTGAATTAAGGGCATTACATTAGTTGACCACGTTAATCCTGATACTCCAATTTTGTCGCCTTTTTTGAGTTTTCCAAGGATAATTAAAGCTTGTACAAGAAGAAGATTTGCTGAAGACCCACTATTAACTAGGACTCCATATTTACAATTATGAAACGTGGCAAAGTTTTTTTCAAATTTAGAGCATTGATCACCCATAGATAATTTTGAAGAATTCAAAATAAATTCTGTTAACTTAATCTTTGTTTCTATTTCTTGATAGAATGTGTTTTTAATTAATTTAATTTTCATCTATTGCCTGTTTTAATAAACTATTAAATCTAGAGTGAGAGAAGTATTCTAATCTTTTATTCCCATTCTCTATACATTTTTTTCTTAAATCATTATTTGTTAATGCTAAATTAATTGATGTAAAAATAGATTTTATATCTTTTGGATCAAATAAGATTCCTGCATTTTTGACTTGATCTTTAATTGCAAAAACACCAGAAGCACATACTGGAACTTGATATTTAAAAGCTTCAAAAACAGGAATACTAATACTTTCATAAAGAGTTGGAGCAATAATAAGCTTAGCATTTGAAAAGTATGTTGACATTTGACTCTGAGGTATAGACCCTTTAAAAATAACTTCATCCTGAAGATTTAATGTTATCACTTCTCTATAAATGTTCTTGAACTCCCTTGATTTGCTTCCTGTTAAAACTAACTTAATTTCCTTATTTAATTCTTTAATTTTTTTGAACGCTTTTATAACTCTAATATGATTTTTATGTTTCCAAAATTGTGCTGGAAAAAAAATATAAGGAAACTTGAAAGGAGATTCATTTACTAAATCAACTTTAAAAAAAGGTGGTGACTCAATAACATAAACTTTATCTCTAGAGTTTTTATAAAGTCTAACTATATCATCTTTAACATGATTAGACTCTGTTATTATTTTAAAAGCTAGGTTTGTGAGATTTTTATACATAAAATTTCTCCATATTCTTATCTCTTCTCTAAAGTACTCAGGATAATAAATCTCCTGAAGATCATGTAATGTAAATATAAACTTGCTTTTACTTAAGAACAGAAGAGGAGTATAGGAAGGAGAAATTATTAGGTCTAAGGATTTAAAAAGAATTTTAGGAAAAAAATTTATCAATCCACAAAATACACCTAAATAAAAAAGAAGATTATGCCGTCTTATTTGTATTATCTTAACATTTTCTAATTCTAAATCTTTATTATTAGTATATACTATCAATTCAGTTATATACTTGTTCTGCTTAAGAGAATTAACTACAGACATTGAATATTGAAATACTCCTCCTTTAGTTTGGTTTGCATTAAATAATAACCCTACTTTCATAATGTCTGATAGATTTTATCGATCATTAATCTATACTGGTTTTCTGGAGTGAAATTTTTTAGTACAGATTCTCTACAATACTTAGATGTGTTTTGTTTTTTCTTCAGTGTCACTCCCTTTAGAATGGAGTCTACAAGTGAGTCAACATCATCCATTTCAAATAGAATACTATTTTTTTCGTCCAATGCTTCAGCTTCAGGCATTTGAAAATTCATATTATTATGAGTACAAACAGGCGTGCCGTATGATAATGAATGAATGCAAGCAAGACCAACATTCCCTGGTGAAACAAATAAAGATGAATTAGAAAAATAGTATTCTAATATCTTTTCGTTATATATAGGGCCTAAAAAAAATATTGAGTGGCTTAGATTAGAAATTTTGTTCTCCAAAATTGATCTCATCTTTCCATCACCTATTAAAAACAATCTTAATTTATTATTAGTTTTTTTAGCTGTTTCAAATGCTTTAAATAACAATTTTATTTTTTTAGTTCTAGTTAATCTCCCAACAAAAAGAATATCGTGAGTTGACATTTCATGTTTTTTATAATATTCTTTCCTATTATTATTTAATTTTAATTTTTTAGAAGTACTTGGAATTGAATTGTATATGACTTGCATTTTGTCTTTTTCGAATCCATTTTTTACTAAAATATTTTTTGCATGATTACCATATAGAAAATTAATATCAGCTAGATTTAAAAAAATAAGTCTAAGCTTCATCTTTAAATAAGACTCATTTCCATACACCCCATGCCCCCATAAAAAAACTTTTTTATTTTTGACTTTACAGATTAATATTGAAATCCAGGTTGATATTAAGTTCATCTCACCCAAAAACATTAATCCATCAGCCTTTGAATTTAGTACGGATTTAACTACTCCTAATTGCCACATAATTTTACCAAATAATGAGATATTAGTCAACTTAGGTTTTAATTTTAATGATTGATTATAATCAGAAATATGGATTCCCTTAAATTCTTTATTTGAGAAGAAGAAATTGAATCTAATCTCATTACTATCTATTAGAAGCTTCCACAAAGGAGCTCTATAATGAGAATAAATATTTGTAAAGTAATCAATACTTTTCAAGTAATTATTATTTAATTATTTTTTAAAAATTCTTTATATGTAATCTCTATTCCATCCTCAAGTGAAATTTTTGGCTTCCATCCAAGTTTATTTATTTTATTGGAATCTAGGAGTTTTCTTGGAGTGCCATCTGGATAGCTTGAGTTGTAGTTTATTTTACCGGTAAAACTTATTTTTTCTTTTATTAACTTAGCTAGTGAGTCAATTGAAATCTCATTACCACTGCCAATATTATATAAATAATCTTCTGTTTGTATATTCATAATTAATAATACTGCCTCTGCTAAATCATCTACATGAAGAAATTCCCGTAATGACTTTCCTGTGCCCCAAAGTTCAACATCTTTGTTTTCAATCTTAGCTTCATGAATTTTTCTAATTAACGCAGGTAAAACATGAGATGTTTTTAGATCATAATTATCATTTGGGCCATAAAGATTGGTTGGCATAAGTGAAACATAATTAAAGCCATATTGTCTTCTAACTGCATCTACTAACTTAACACCAGATATTTTTGCAATTGCATACCACTGATTAGTTTCTTCAAGAGGACCTGATAAGAGAGCCTCTTCTTTCATTGGCTGAGCAGCGAGTTTTGGGTAAATACATGAACTGCCAAGAAATATAAAATTTCTTATTTCATTCTTTATTGATGCATTTATAAGATTATTTTGAATAAGCATGTTATCCATTAAAAATTTA
>MDSV01039425.1_pt1 | contig 12295 bp, 18 predicted proteins | sample 810851 | NCBI WGS metagenome assembly MDSV01 (sample SAMN05326640, study PRJNA326480) | marine metagenome | isolation source: seawater | place: Atlantic Ocean: North East | collected 2012
GGAGTTAAGGGGGCGCGCCAGGCTATCCTAGCGCTAAGAAGTCTGAGGGATATGTTGAGTGGTAATTCCAAATCACCTGTGGATATCACTGTTAAATGGGACGGCGCCCCCGCCGTATTTGCTGGAGAGGATCCAAGAGATGGATCCTTTTTTGTAGCAAAGAAAGGAATTTTTAATGCTGATCCTAAAATTTATAAGTCACATGAAGATATTAAAGCAGATACTTCTGGTGACCTTACTAAGAAATTAATACTAGCATTTGATGAGTTACAAAAATTAGGCATTAAAGGAGTTATTCAAGGTGACTTCATGTTTGATAAATCGGACTTAAAGAAGGAGCGAATAGATGGAGTCAGTCATATTGTTTTTCATCCTAATACCATTGCTTATGCTGTCCCTACTGACAGTGCACTTGCTAAAGAGATTACAAAGGCTAAAATAGGTATTGTGTGGCATACAACCTATAGTGGAGCAACATTTGAAACTATGAAAGCAGAATTTGGAAGAGAAATAGTACCGAAATTAAGGGCGTCAAGTAGTGTATGGATGCAAGATGCCACTCTCCCAGACCTATCTGGTACTGCTACTTTTACTGCAAAAGAAACTGCTGAAGTGACAAAGAAACTATCTGCCGCTGGTAAATTATTTAAACAGATATCATCATCAACATTAAAAGAAATAGAATCAAACAAAGAATTAAATTTAATTATTAACATTTATAATAATAGAAAGGTTAGAGAAGGCCAAAGAATTTCTGATACTAAAAAACATGCCACAGGGTTAGTCATGTTTGTCAACGATAGATATGCAAAAGAAATCGATAAACGTTCTTCACAGAAAGGTAAAGACGTACAAATAACTAAAAGAGATGAATTATTAAAGTTTTTTAGTAAAGGTAATATAAAAAACCTGCAAAAAGTGTTTGAATTGCAGAATTTAGTGGTGGATAGTAAATTAATTATTATAAATAAACTTAATAGTCTCAATAAAATTGGGACATTTGTAAAGACTAAATCCGGATTTAGAGTAACCAACCCAGAAGGTTTTGTTGCTATTGATCGAATGGAAGGTGGAGCTGTTAAACTTGTTGATAGATTGGAATTTTCTACTAACAACTTTAGCAAAGATATTATAAAAGGTTGGGACAATCCTAACTAATATGGGTAACCGAGGATACAATGTTAACTCTTAAAGAACACATAGCACTAGATGAAGCTTTGAATCTGGCACAGCGCCAGAAAATGAAAGCGGCATTTAGAAGAAATAAGGCTAAGATTCTAAGAGGCCGTAAGAAAGCGGCAAAGAAACTCGCTTCCCCAGAAAAGTTAAAGGCCCGAGCAACTAAGGCGGCCCGAACCCTTTTAATAAAAAAAATCCTAAAGAATAAAGACAAGTCTGCATTATCTTTTGCTGCACGTGCAGAATTAGAAAAGAAACTTGCTAAGAAAAAAGGTGCAATTAGTAAAATTGCTAAGAAACTTTTGCCTAGAATAAAAAAGGCTGATAGAGAAAAGTTAAAAACAAAAACCCCTGGGAATGAACAAGCATGAGTAATTTTATAAGATTTAGCGAATATTTAAAAGAGGCAAAAGGTGAAATGACCTTTGTGTTCGGACGTTTTAATCCTCCAACAACAGGGCATGAAAAGTTGTTCGAGCAATTAAAAAAGGCTTCTGGCGGTTCTTATAGAATATATGCCTCCAAATCACAAGATCCTAAAAAGAATCCTCTTACATTCAAGCAAAAAATAAAATTCCTTAGAAAAATATTTCCTAAACATGCACGTTCAATCATGGCAGATAATGATGTAAGAACGGTATTGGACATAGCAACTAAATTATACGACCAAGGATATACGAAAGTAAATATGGTCGCAGGTTCAGATAGGGTAAAAGAATTTTCAATACTACTTAATAAATATAATGGCGTAAAATCTCGTCACGGATTCTACGAATTTAAGGATCAGATTAAAGTAGTTTCAGCAGGAGATAGAGATCCAGATGCAGAAGGAGTGACAGGGATGTCTGCTTCTAAAATGAGAGCAGCTGCAGCAGATAACGATATGGCATCATTTGCCAAAGGCCTACCTAAGAATGTAGATCCTAAAGAATTATTCCTTACTGTAAGAAAAGGCATGGGTCTTAAAGAACAGAAGATAGAAATAAAGCTAGACCCAGTATCTGAAAAACGAGAAGAATACGTTGAAGGTAAACTATTTAATGTTGGTGATATTGTTGCTCTAAAAGAAACAAACGATGTTGGCACTATTAAGGTATGTGGATCCAATTATCTTATAGTAGAATTTGGAGAATGGAAAAAGAGAGTTTGGCTTGATAAAGTAGATTTATTAGAAAATTGTGGCGGAGTAGGAGAACCTGGAGTTACTAAGAAATATAAAAATACTACACCAGGCGAAACAGTTTCCGAAGACGATGAAAAATTGAAAGGTGGATACTATAAAGGAATTAAAGCCAAGTCGACTAAACAAGCAAGGAAAAGACATTTCGATAAAGGTGCTGAAATGGACGATGATAATCCAAATGCATATAAGAAAGCACCTGGCGATGCTACTGCAAAAACAAAACCATCCAAACATACAAAGAAATATCAACAAATGTTTGGAGAACTAAAATTTGAAGACTTCGATATTGAAGAAGGTAAATCAGATGCTGCACTTAAAAAGAAGGCAGATAAATCTGGTATGCCACTTGCCATATTAAGGAAAGTATTTAATAGAGGAGTTGCTGCTTGGAGGACAGGTCATAGACCTGGGACTACTCCTACACAATGGGGATTAGCAAGAGTAAATTCTTTTGTTACCAAATCATCTGGAACTTGGGGTAAGGCCGACAAAGACTTGGCCGCTAAGGTAAGGGGGTAATATGTGTAAATGTTGTAAATGTTGTAACTGCACTTGTTGCGAATAAGGAAGTAAAATGGAAGTAAAGAAAAGAAATAATATTGTATCAGTATTTAATAGTAAATGGAAATACAGATATGATAAAGAACAATATGGAATGGCAGATGCTTGGAAGATTATATATTCCGAAGATGCCGAAGGTAAGTTTGTAGGAGACTGTGAAGACTATGCTCTTTCAATTTTATACAGACTGAGTGATAGAAGTCACCTTAAAATGTGGTGGTTACTAATAACCCATCAGGCAGGTATCTGTTGTGTTGGGCCAAGTAGATGGAAAACATCACATGCTGTATTAAGATATAAGGGCGAGTATGTAGATAATTGGACTAAAAAGTTTGGTCCTAAATCTGAAATAGAAAAGAACCATACCTTTCATATATTCTATGGATATGGATGGGCTTATTTTACAGCAATAAAAATGCTAGTAAGTAAACTGGTTAGAACAATTAAGGGAACCTAAAGAGACTGCCATGAAATCATTTAAAGATATTAGAGAAGGACGTTCAGCAAGAGACCGATTACTTACCCGTCTTAAAAGCAAAGGCCTCGATTTGGATAAAGTTGCCAAAGATAGAAAGGCTGAACATGAAAGGCTGAAAAAGAAATATGGCAAGAATGAGTCCGGAAAGGGATTATGGCATAATATCCATCAGAAAAGAAAAAGTGGAAAACCTATGCGTAAAAAAGGTGAAAAGGGCGCACCTACTAAGCAAGATATGGAAAGATCAAGAAGTGAGTCCACTAATATGGATGAGGCACCATTGGTAATGGATCATGGAGCTATTTTAGATACTATATGGAAAAAGGTAAAACCTATATTAGAAAAAGACCTTAAGAATGGTAAGGTAGAATTAGTAAATAATCTCGCAAGAATGGTAAAATATAAAGTTACTACTAAAGGACAAGCAAAGAATAGATCCTTTAGGTACGATTTAAAGAAATGATTGATTTTAAATCACATTATAATATTATGGAAGGTGTTAACGACCCAGCTATATTTAAGGCTGTTTTCCTAGCAGGTGGCCCAGGTTCTGGTAAATCATTTGTAGTAGGTAAAACATCTCTTAAGGCTCTAGGATTTAGATTAATTAACTCCGATGATGCTTTTGAGAAAGGTTTAAAAAAGGCAGGTCTTACTACTGATCCAGAGGACATAGCATCTGCACAGGGTCAGGCTGTAAGAGCCAGTGCTAAAGCCCTTACAGGTAAAATGTTAACTAGATCCTTAGAAGGTAGAATGGGTATAGTGATAGATGGTACAGGTAAGGACTATTCCAATATCAAGAAACAAGTTGATATGGTTAGAAGTTTAGGTTATGCTGTACATATGATATTTGTTAATACAGATTTGGATACAGCACTAGCAAGGAATAAGACAAGACCGCGTTCCTTACCAGATGATATGGTAAATAAAATGTGGAAACAAGTACAGAATAATATTGGTAAATTTCAATCGTTATTCAGACAAAGAATGACCGTTGTGGATAATTCTTCAGGTTCAGACATTGATAAAGCTACAATGTCGGCCTATAAGAAAATACAAACTTGGTCAAAGAAAGCGCCAGAAAGTGGCATAGCGATGAAATGGATTAAAGGACAAAAGAAAAATGCATAGTTTTTTAGAACACATAGAAGAAAGATTTGGTTTATATGAGGGACAGCACGTACCCCTAGAACAACCTATGATAGAGTCAGAGTACCAAGGTAAAGACGTAGAATTAAATCAGCCTAAGAGAGGCGGTAAAGCTAAGTACTATGTATATGTAAAGAATGATAAAGGTAATGTAATAAAGATTCAGTTTGGAGATACAACTGGATTAAGTGCAAAAATTAACGACAAGGATGCGGCAAGAAGTTTTGCTGCAAGACATCAATGCAGTCAAAAGACTGATAAAACAAAAGCGGGTTATTGGGCATGTCGTTTACCAAGATACGCAAAACAATTAGGGTTAAAAGGTGGTGGATCTTACTTTTGGTAAGCCGTACTGGGAAGACGGTAATATAAGGGAATTTGATCCCAAAAGGGCTGATGCCGAATTTGTTTGGCATACAGATATGGAAGACCGCGAAATAGAAATTTTAGAAGGCGAAGGTTGGCAGTTTCAAGTAGATAAATGTTTACCTTGGTTACTAAAAGCAGGTATGGTATTTGATATTAGAAAGGGAGAATACCATAGATTAATAAAAGGAGTTACTCCACTTAAATGCAGGATTTATAAACATGCCAACAGCAAATGAACAAAGAGCTGAGCAATCAGCAAGGCTCGATAGAATTGAGCAAAAAATAGACCAAATGTCAGAAGCTATTATTGCTTTGGCACGAGCTGAAGAAAAAATTATAACTCTTTCAGAATTTGGTAAACAACAAGGGGAACAGATTCTTACCCTTATAAATAGAATAGACAGATTGGAAGACTTGGTAAGACAGAATGCTTCTACTGTGAATATAATTAACAAATTATTCTGGGTAGCGATTGCGGCAGCAGCCACGGCTATTACAGGAATGCTTTTCATACAATAGGAGAACTAATATGAAACTCAATGATGATAAAACTAGAAGCGTTGCTGGTGCGGTCAGTGATGTGCTAGAAGGAAAAACAAAAAAGGAAGAAGCTAAATATCCGCATGATATGTTTCATCCTGAAACTGGCGAGAAAGAAGTAGCTAAAGATGAGGCTGAACATAAAGCCTTAGCTAAAAAAGGTTACACTCACGAAAAGCCTGTTGATGAATCCCCCGAAGAGCCTAGAGCAAAAGGCGAGAAGGAATTCAAAGACAAGCATAAAGTAAAGAAGTCTGGCGAGAATACTGATGGTTCAGTAACTAAAGAAGGTAAATTACCACCTGCTCTTCAAAAAGCAATAGATGCTAAAAAGAAGAAAGATGGCAAAGACGAAGAAGAAGTCGATGAAGTATTAGGGTTTGATAAGGATAATCCTAAGAAAGTATCTGACGACGAAGATGATAAAAAAGATAAAAAAGAAGTCGAAGAAAAGAAATTCATGCCTAACATGATTAAGAAAGCTGTTGCACATGCCAAGAAAATGGGCGGTAACATGACTGGAGCTGTTAAGGATATTGAAAAAATGGCTAAAGGTTTATCTGATCATCCTAAAGTTAAAGATGCTTTACAATTGGCTAATGAGTCAACTCAATCTGAAGAATCAGATAAGCAAAAGAAATATAAAGCTTTCTTTGATAAGGCTCTTAGAAAGTTTGGAGTTAAATCACCTGCAGAACTTGAAGGGGATAAGAAAAAAGAATTTTTTGATTACGTAGATAAAAACTACGAAGCTGATAACGAGGCAGACTAATGGAAACTTTTAAAAAATTCCTTTCTGAAGCTCAAATTAGAACATCTTTTGAATCAGACGAAATGAAAAATGTTGGTGGTGATAAAGCTGCTAAGAAAATGGGTATTAAGGTATCGTTTAAAAAAGGTAAAGGCGATGGTTATATGGGTTCCGATGCTGGTATATTTACTGGTCCTGAAAAGGCATTAGTTAAGTATTTCCAAGACTATATGGGATTCGAAGGTAAAACTTTTAAGGAACTTCAGAAAGAGTATAACTAAAAATACCAACCGGAAGGTTATATATAATATATGATGAAAATATTTGAAGAGTTGAATCGCAAGAATTTTGAAATGTTTGCGAGTCAGAATTACAATAACCCTGAGTGTTTGGATATTCAGGAATTTAAAGAAGACTTAGCAAGATTTAAATATCTTAAAAGGCTTCTGAGAAGATACGAATTGACCGAAGATTTACAACATCGGTTAATAATGAATCACTTAATTGTGCTTTATAATGTATTCGGAATACCGGCCGCAAATAAAATGATCTGGTATAAAATAGAGCCAGAACATTGGACTTACATAAAACCATTTTTGGTATTTTTAAATTATTTACCAATGGATGAAAAGGTGGAAGTCCCTCTGGATCCATATATAGTAGATGTACTTAGGAAAATTTAATGGGAGTTGTATCAAGAACCGCTGATTTATTTTACGCCTTCAGATTTTTAAAGCTGTTGGTAACACCTTGGGAAAGTACCAAGGCATATGAATTTGGCATTGTTGATAATACTGGTAAGGTATTAAAAAAATCCAAAGATTTAAAAACTAGCGAGGAAAAGGCAACGTATACAGTATTTCATAGATTAGTTTTTAATTTAAAAAGAATATTAGGTAAATTACCTTTTGGAAAAACAAAGTTGGCATCTTATGCTGCAGCGTTATTTCTAATAAAAGAAAATACCAATCTTACAGAAGATGATATAAGAAAGGTATTGGATGAAGTTTTAGAGGACATAGATGAAACACTAAACGAAGATGTATTCTATGTTAAAGAAGGAATATTAAATCCAGGGAAATATAAACTTACAACAGAAGTTGTATGTCCTAAAGTAGGTGAAGTTATTGGATTAATTAATGATGAGGTAGAAGTACCTGTGCATACAGTTCCAGTAGGAAGTATGTTTAAAACTCCAATATATATGGTAAAACATCTACGTACTCGACAGGATTTATATATAAGTAGTGGAGACATAAAAAGATGAAAAATTTTAAAGACGTATGGGAAGATGCAGCTGCAAATTCAGTGGCAGGCGGTGGTGTCTCCTTACCTGCAGATGCAGTGAAACCAAAGAGGAAAAAATCCGTGTACGATGGTAGAACAAAAGAAGGCCGAAAGTTTGTCGAAAGAATGATTGCTCGTAAAAGGTCCAGAAAGGATGCTGAAGAGAAAAAACTTTATGCCCAGAATATGAAGTCTGTTTCAGTAAAGGAAGAATCCGTAGAAGAAGCTAAAGCTAGACCGCCAAAGATTAAAGGGTTATCTCTGTATGGATCTGAAATTAGTGGACTAAGGCAAGGAATGAAAACATTTAGTGCTAAACCAGTAGTTAGTAAAGGAAAGTTAGGTTACAAAGTAATGGACGAATTCGGCGGTTTTGAAACTTTAGACTTAAAGGCATTCGCTAAGAAGTTCGGTTAATTATATAGGTTAGATTATGACAAAAATATTGATGGGAATTATAGGGGCTATGGGATTGGCCGCTATGTTATATTATAATCTATCCGTAGTGCCAATGAAAAATAAACTTGAAGAACAAGTAAAAGTTATTGCTGCACAAGACCTACGGGATCAAGAACAAAGGGCCACAATCGAGGCCATTCAAAATAATCTTGCAAAAACTTCACAAGAGTTAACAGGATTACAAGTCAGAAATCAAGCATACGAAACAGAAATGAATGAGTATATGGATATATTCAGACGTCATAATCTGTCTAAATTGGCTAGCGCCAAACCTGGCATGATTGAGAAAAGAGCAAACACTAGAACAAAGGAGGCATTCGATGCGATTGAAGCAGATAGTCAGCGTATTAGCACTCTTAACGATTAGTGGTTGTAGTTTACTTCAACAAGCTCCAAGAGAAGTTGAAATAATAACAAAACCAGTTCAGATTGATATTGTTCAGCCAGTAATGCCTAGAGCAATAGATTTAAAAGAACCAAAATGGTATGTAGTTTCAGATACCAAGATAATTGAAAATTGTCTGAAAGATCCTGAAACTAAGAAATCAAACTGTAAATTAGGCAGAGAAGATTTGTATCCAGAAGGATACACATATCTTGATAAATTTATAGATGATATAAAGAAAAACCATGGCGGAGATATTGTATTTGTTGCTATGACCGTTGATGATTATGAGTTAATGTCTTATAATACTCAGGAAATTAAAAGATATATTAATCAGCTCGGTGAGGTGATAGTTTACTATAGGAATGTAACAATAAATGATGAAGATGCTGGAGCAGTGGAAATTAAATTGGAGAAGAAGAATGGCGACGACTAGAATGAAAGAACAAATGGGTAAGTGGGATAGAGCAGAAATAGCTGCACGTCTATCTGCTATAGCCTATATGAACGAAAAACCTGCAATAACTGCAGCAAAGAAATTAGGATTTGCATGGGTAAATTTAATTAGTAAGGATGGAGCAGAAGTCCTTATTGCAAAAGACCGTAATGATTTATGGTTTGCATTTAGGGGAACTGAACCATCAAAATTAAATGATGTTATGGCAGATCTTAAAGTATTTAAAAATACTGCAAAGGCAGGTGGTAGAGTGCACGGTGGATTCCAAGAAGAAGTTAATGATTTATGGATGGACATTGTAAAAGAACTAGAACATAATGACCAATTAAAAGTAAGAAAAGATGTATATATGACAGGGCATAGTTTAGGAGCTGCAATGGCTACTATTTCAGCCACTAGATATCAGCCTCAAGAGCTGTTTACATTTGGTTCTCCAAGAGTTGGTGGTTCTAGATTTATAAAAAATATAAAATGTCCACATTATAGATTTATGAATAATAATGATATAGTGTGTAGAATTCCACCAGCATGGTTAGGGTTCAGACATCATGGCCAAATGATTTATTTCGATAGATTCGGCAATAAAGCACTTAAACCAACATGGGCTGATACATTTTATGGTATATGGAATTCATGGAAAAGATTTAAATTCTTTGACGGAGTTGTAGACCATGGAATGCCTAACTATGTAAAGGCAATTAAAAAACTGGCCAAGGTGGAGAAATGAACTGGCTAGTAATTTTAACTTTAAAATCAATACTATCTTCTATCATCGGAAGTTCCTTTTATCAATGGTGGCAAGGAACTACTATGGGTATCTGGTTTCAGAAACATGTTGATAATTTTATGCAATACCTTGCTGAAAAATATGATATAGAAGTAGCAAAGAAAGATGCAAAATTTCGTAAACAATATCCCCTCATTGCTGAAAGGCTAGAGTACCTAGAAGAAAATACACATCCATGTAAGGAATTACATGAATTCGAAGCATATCCCAAATTGATAGCTAGAATAGAAAAGCTGGAAAAAAATAACAAATAGTTCTTTACTTTTCACTGAAAATGTGATATAATATAACTATTAACTGAGAAAAATAATGAATGGGATTAATGCAATGAAAATAAATGTCACTAAACGTGACGGATCTTTCCAAGAATTTGATTTAGAAAAAGTACATAAAGTATTAGAATGGGCTTGTGCAGACATTACAGGTGTGTCTATATCTGAAATCGAACTAAAGGCAAATATCCAGTTATATGATAAGATAGAAGCTTATGATATACATGAGCTACTAATCAAAAGTGCCGCAGAACTTATTTCTGAATACACCCCAAATTACCAATTCGTCGCTGCTAGATTAATTAACTATAAGTTAAGAAAAGAAGTTTATGGAGATTATGAACCATGGCCTCTTGCACACTTAATTATAGAAAATATATCAAGAGATGTATATGATGGCGATATAATGGTTAAATATAGTCGTGATGAAATAGATGAATTGGACAAGTATATTAAACATGAAAGAGATGATACATTCACATATACGGGTATGGAACAGTTTAGAGGTAAGTATCTAGTCCAAGACCGTAAAAATAAAATACATTATGAAACACCGCAGATGCTCTATATGATGGTCGCGGCAACCTTATTTTCCAATTATAATAAAAAGACAAGATTAAAATATGTAAAGGATTATTATGATGCAATATCGCAATTTTATATATCCTTACCTACACCTATTATGGCTGGTGTTCGTACGCCGACCCGTCAGTTTTCAAGTTGCGTACTTATTGAATCTGGTGATTCTCTTGACAGTATTAACTCTACTGCCTCTGCGATTGTAAAGTATATTAGTAAAAAGGCTGGTATCGGTATTGGCGCAGGGTCTATTAGAGGAGAAGGCGCAAAAGTAGGAGACGGTTCTGTAGTACATACAGGCCTCATTCCATTCTTAAAATATTTCCAATCGGCAGTTAAATCATGCTCACAAGGTGGGGTTCGTGGTGGAGCCGCGACAGTATATTTACCAGTATGGCATTATGAATTTGAAAATCTAGTAGTCCTTAAAAATAATAAAGGTATTGAAGAAACTCGTGTAAGACATATGGACTACGCCTTTCAGTTTAACAAGTTAATGTATGAAAGATTATTAACTGGTGGCAATATTACCTTCTTTGATCCTAATGATACACCCGGATTATATGATGCATTCTTTGCTGATCAGGACAAGTTTCAAAAATTATATGAAAAATATGAAAGAGCTCACAGTGTACGTAAAAAATCACTACCGGCACTAGAGGTATTTTCACAATTCTTAACTGAAAGAAAAGATACAGGAAGAATATATTTAATGAATGTTGACCATGCAAATGACCATGGTTCATTCTTACCAGAAGTTGCTCCGATACGTATGAGTAATTTGTGTTGTGAAATTGATTTACCGACAAAACCATTAGAAGAATTACAAGGTGAAGAGGGTGAAATATCACTATGCACTTTATCAGCAATAAATTGGGGATTAATAAATGAAACAAAAGACTTTGAAAAGTATTGCAATCTTACTGTCCGTGCTCTTGATGAGTTACTCGATTATCAAGATTATCCAGTACAGGCAGCCAGAAGGGGTACAATGGATAGACGCCCCCTTGGGGTGGGGATTATCAACCTCGCATATTTCCTAGCAAAACGAGGATTGAAATATGATGAATCAGCATTTAAAATTGTAGATGAATATGCTGAGGCATGGTCATACTATTTAATTAAGGCATCTGCAGATCTGGCACAAGAAAAAGGTAAAATAAATTTAAATAATGAGACAAAATACGGCCATGGAGTTGTTCCAATTGATACATATAAGAGTGCGATAGATAATTTAATAGGGCACACTGTTCGTATGGAGTGGGGCGAGCTGAGAACTCAACTCAAGGACACGGGTATTCGTAACAGTACTCTAATGGCATTAATGCCTGCAGAAACATCCGCACAAATTTCTAATAGTACAAATGGTATCGAGCCGCCTAGAGCCTTGGTATCCTATAAACAGAGTAAGGATGGTGTTCTGGCAAATGTTGTTCCAGGGTATCATCACTTAAAGAACAAGTATGATTTACTTTGGGAACAAAAGTCTCCCGATGGTTATCTAAAAATTTGTGCTATATTGCAGAAATATGTGGATCAGGGTATTAGTGTCAACACGTCTTATAACCCCGAACACTTTGAAGATAATAAAATCCCCATGTCTGAAATGATAAAGGATACTATTACAGCCTATAAGTATGGCTTAAAACAACTTTACTACTTCAATACTAATGATGGTGCTGGAGAATTAAAAGAAGAGCTCCCAGAGCTAGAATTTGAAACCCTCGATGATAAGGATTGTGACAGTTGCAAAATATAAGGAAAATTAAATGGCAGTTTTGAAAAAGAATAAAAAATCGCATTTGGCAAAAATGATGTTTTTAGATGAAGCGGTAGATATTCAAAGATATGATGAA
>MDSV01126980.1_pt1 | contig 12295 bp, 12 predicted proteins | sample 810851 | NCBI WGS metagenome assembly MDSV01 (sample SAMN05326640, study PRJNA326480) | marine metagenome | isolation source: seawater | place: Atlantic Ocean: North East | collected 2012
CCATCTCGGAGTATGAGATTTTTTATTATTTAGCCAGAAGACCAGGTTTTGTTCGAACTAGAGATCAGATTTCAAAAGAAGTACACGGAGACGGTTCAATAGCTAACAACAGATCAATTGATGTTCACATTACTTCTTTGAGGAAAAAACTTAATCCATTTGATCATCTTATAAAGACTATTAGGGGTATTGGCTATAAGTTAAATGATAGTAGCGATGATTTTTAGGATTTGTTTTGCATACTAGAAGCACAATCTATGTAGCGTTTTTTGCGATTTATATTTGCTCTTTTATTTCGATTAACTCACAGTTTTCTTTTAACGAAAACTTTTTTTATCTTGCACATGAAACTTTAATTGTTGCGCCAACAATTATATTTTGTTTTTACATTTTAAGAGAATTTAAAAACCGATCTGCTGATGAACAAAACCTACGCAAAAATCAAAAACAAAAAATCGATGAACTAGACATCAAACTGGCCACGCTCAATGAAGCAATAATGAGTGTGCCTTATCCCGTTTTTATTTTTGACAGTAATTTTTTATTGGTTGTTTTTAACAATGAAGCAAGTCGTTGCTTTTTAGAAAACACAAAAACGAGCCTTTGTGGAAAACACATTGATGATCTTTTTCGAGAGGGAAGGTTGTCATCTTGTTTGGATGGAGTTAAATCTCATTCCGGGAGTTTTAGACATCGCAACGTTTCCGCCGTAGAGATGCACGTTGACTATCGATTGTTGAAAATCAATTGTTATGTGTTGTTGTTCGCTGAAGATGGAATGCAGCGGGAACTTGCTGAGAAAATTCAGTTCGACTTTTTATCGAATTTATCTCATGAGTTAAGAACGCCTCTCACAGCATTGGGCGGTTATGCAGAAACCCTTGGTGATCATTGTAGAGAAGATGAATTTGCAACAACCTGCGTCTCATCAATCCAGCGTGCAGTAGATAGATTTCAAGTATTAACCGACAGCTTACTTCTTTTATCTAGATTAGAAAATAATGCGAAGATGACTGATAAAAATGTGATATCTTTTGGTCTTAACAAATTAATTGAAGAAGTTTTATCTAATCTTGATTTTAGGTTTAATTCAAAAAAGTTTAACATTCGAGTTGAAGGTGAAATTGTAATTTTAGCTAACAGACATCTATTAGATATTGCTTTGACAAACATTTTGTCGAATGCAATAAGTCATAGTGGAGTTAATAAGCCAATAACGATTAGTGCTAAAGAAGAAAGCGCTAATATTGACATTTCAATCTCTGATTTAGGTAAAGGCATATCTAAAGAAAATCTAAATCGAATTTTTGAAAGATTTTATCGTGTTGATAAGGGTCGAAGTAGTGATCAAGGTGGAGTCGGACTAGGGCTTGCAATTACTAAAAAAATCATAGATGTTAATGGCGGCTCAATTTCTGTCAAAAGCAAGTTGGGGCTTGGGACTTGTTTTACAATAAAATTACCTGTTGCAACACACAAAATTTAAAGGAGATCTTTAAGGAACCCATCTTTTTTGAAGTAATCTCGAGTGCAAGTGTATGCTAAAATAACCAAATGCCAACTTATGAATATTTTTGTGAATTAAATGGTCAAACAGTAGAGGTTATTCATCCTATGAGCCAAGAACTGAATACTTGGGGTGAAGTTTGTGAATTAAATGATCTGGACTGTGGGAGTACACCAAGCCAAACACCTGTGATTCGTCAATTATCTGCAATAGCGGCACTTGTGCCAAAGGGCGGACTTGGGCCAAGGGGTGAAGCTGGTGGTGGATGTTGCGGTGGCGGTTGCGGCTGTGGTTAACCCTAGTTAATTCATGTAAACTATGCGACTCACGTGTTTGGGCTTGTGGCGGAATTGGCAGACGCAGGGGACTTAAAATCCCCCGAGGGTTAACCTCATGAGGGTTCGAGTCCCTCCAAGCCCATTGCCTGCTCAACGTCCGAATTCCAGTTATTTATTCACAACTAGAGACAGGCAACAGGGATAGGATTACCATGCCTGCATGAAACAGAAAATAATAAATGGACTTCTTGTTGTACTGATTTTGACAATCGGGGTGATTGTGGTTGGAATTATGGTGCTCGATGGTGTTGCCCAGTCGGTAATTCAAACAAAAGGATCAGAGGGACTCGGTGTCGCAATCAAGCTTGATTCAGCTCACGTCGGTGTGTTTTCACGCGATTCGAGCCTTAAAGGTATTCGCATTGCAAATCCAGAAGGATTTATAACAGACGCTACTCCAGATTTACTCTCTATCAATGAAGCAAGAGTTCACTTTAGCGTGTTCCAGATGTTTGATAAGGAGGTGATAATTCCAACGGTATCAGTTACAGGTGTCACGCTCAATTTGCAACAAAATTCAGGTCTTTCAAATATTGAAGTTATTATCGAGAACGCGAAACAAGATGCGACTCCAGAGGCTCAACACCCAGACCCTCCCTTTAATATTGAAACACTAACGATTACGGACATAACTGTTGTTGCGTCAGGTAAGTTTACAGTTGTGAATTCTGGTCCAGTTACAGCGCACATTAACGAAATAACATTGAAAAATATTGGCACCGATGGCGATGCGGAGGTTGCTACGGAAGCTATCACCGCAGCTTTAACGCACGCAATTATGAATCACCTTGCACAACATCCAGCCGAGGGACTTTCAAAGCTTGCATTTTCAAAGATAACGGGCATCATTAATCAGTTGCCGGTTTTTAAACAGCTGGGAATTGGCACGGCTGTACAGGGTGTTACAGATGCGTTTGGTAAAGGTATTGATGGAGTGATTGGTGGCATCGGAGACATTTTTGGCGGCAAGAAAGACAATAAAAAATAATTTTTATTAACTACAGCCAGGTGTCATCGCGGCGAAACCATCCCGGAAGATTTCGCCAAACCTTCCATGGAATTGCTAAAGCAATAAAACCCACTCCAAAAACTACAACGAGTGGTTCAAGCCCACTCGGCACCTTGTCGGGCAAAAACATCGCGACTAAAAGAGATGCCACACCGACGATGATGAGTAACCGACCCCGAAATACTATCCATCGTTTTTGCTTATCCATGCGCCAACCACTCCTAGTACACGCATACTACCCGCGAATCTTCAAAGTGCCAACGTGTTCGAATGCAATTATGCCATCTTCAACTAGAAACGAATTCGTAAACCAAGTTGTATGTTGTGGTTATCCACATCATCATCATATTGAACAAGAGTAAATTGGTAACCAAAAGAGAATGCGGTCGACGTTGTGAGTTCGATTGTTGCACCAAGTTGGGCCCGCAAACCTAGCCCCCAATCAGCCTTGCTGCCAACCTCATCGTTGGAACTGTATTTCCCCCAGACAGCACCAGCACCAAGACCAAAATATGGTCTTACGTCTACATGTGCAGACGGTGTCCAAATAGCATTAAGAAGTAATGGAACTTGAGTAAACTGAACATCCGGTTCAGTACTCTCCCCAGTTGTTTCATTTTCAAAATGATCTATATCGTTTTTAATATGCCCCGCGTCAAATTGAATTGCAAGATCATTACCTAGGTTTAAGCCAATCCCCCCACCCAATGATATGCCATTACTAAAATCAACGGTGTAACCACTTGTAGAAGTGTTCGATATAAAGTTGAAACCAATGTGCGGAACAAAATACCAACTGTCTCCAAGTGAACCAATGGTAACTCGTTCGGCATTGAAATCCATTGTTTTTTTGATACTCGATGCAAAAGCGGCGGTATTCAACGACGCCAAGATTATGGAGAAAATCAGTGGCAGTCTCATTACTAAAACCTAAACTGGAAACCAAATGTAATTAGATTATTATTCAAATCAAGATCGTTATCGTACGCGGCATGTAAGTATTGGTAGCTAACGGAAACGGTACTTGAAGGCGATAGCTCATATTTAAATCCAACCATCGCTTGAAATGCAAAAGCCCAGTCAATATCCAGTAAGTCTGCAAAAGCGCCTGGCATCGCATCCACATTATAATCACCGCGAATAGTACCCGCCCCAAGACCAAGGTATGGGAATAATCTACCGTGCCCCTTGGGCGCCCAAATTGCATTCATAATTATTGGTGTTTGACGAATGGAAGCGTCGGTTGTTTCAACATCAATACCCCCGCCAATCTGAACAGTAAGTTTTTTCAAATCGTTTTTTATTTCACCAATATCAAGTTGCAGGAAGAAGCCGGGTTCAATTTCCTTTCCCACAGAAACCCCATATGAAAACCCAGTGTCGTATTCGATTGAAAGCTTATTGTCATTAAAATCACTTAAAAGGTTTAATCCCGCATATGGAGTCGCATACCAACCATTTTTATTAGTGTTACTTAGGGTGATTCGTTCATCAGAACTCGATGCATTTGGTTGCATAGGCATGTCATTTAGCATCGGACCCTCTTGCACCCAAGATAAGGACGTGGCTTGCAAAAAGTCTGTGGTGTTGCCGAATGTAAGGCTAGAGAACGTAGCAACACTGATAGCTAAAATTTGTATTTTTATCATTTCAATCCTTGTTAATAATGGTTTATCTATAAACATCATGTTAGTTAGATAATCGGCAAATAGTGACTATTGAGTCAACTTTAAGGCGATATTGCACTCGTTATAGTATTAAATAGGCCGTGTCTTTTATGGACAAGTGCCAAGTGCACTAATTACTGCAAGAAGGTCAGAAATATCAATGATATCATAGGGCGCCGAGACATCACTACCGCTTCCGTCTGTGCCCCATTCAGAGATGAGTCCAAGCAAATCACTAATATTTACAAAACCATTAGCATCAATATCTTCAAGGCATGTTATTACCGCACTTCCAACGCATGTTTGCCACCCACTAGGTGTTCGATATTCACCAACATACCAAAACCGAGTTTCATTATTTGGGTCAACTGTTAAATCGAAGTAATCGCCCCATCGGCCCTCTGCTCCATCAGTGCTTTCTGCAACGAGCGTTGGGGTACCCATTTCTCCAGGCTGATCACCTACTTTTCTTCCAATAATATGCAGGGTTGGGTTAGCATCATCTGTTGCTGTAGCAACAATAGCAGCAACCTCCCCACGCTTATTAGGGGCAATTGCAGGAAAGAAGGATGACAAGCCAAGAACAGTTGTATCACCTGATTGTGCAAGCACCGGAGGTGTAGTTGGCCAGTTGGAAACATCAATTTCATACCAGCGCCCAACAGCATCTACTCCTGTTCCAAGAATTCCATGTGCGGTCCACAAACTGCCATCACGATATTGTGCATTCATAATGCGACCATCCAACGCACTAAGTGTTCCGCCATTATTCTGAACACCACTAGGAGTAGAGTGGTTTGGCACTGCCACAAACTCGCTTACAACCGATGGGTTTGCTGGGTTGCTGATATGTGAAATTCGTAACTCAGTATTGTTTCGCCGTCCAACAAAGAATGCAGCAGGGGAGCTACCCCAGTGTTGAGTTCCTTGAACGCTAGCATGTCCAGCTTTTCGAACATCTGCAATGACAACAGGTTCTCCGTTTAGCATTGGTGCGGCCTCATAGACTCTATAAAGCGCTCCACCAAAACTACCATTATTTAAACCAAAGAGGTTTCCTGTAACGTAGTAATAACCATCATCAAAACCAAAGCCCGGATAATCTACCCAATATGTATTTCCATTGCTTTCATCTGTAATCACCGACCAGGTTCTGTATTTGTACCAGATACCATTTGGATCACTGTCGTCGCTTATAGCAATTGTAATCCACGACTCTTCATCATCATACTGTTCAAGGGCAAGCACAACAAAGCGTTGGTTGTGGGGGTCATAAAAACATTTTGGGTCAAATGTAAAACTACCACCACCAACCTCTTCAAAAAATCCAGGGTCGCCCGAACTATCGAGATTAGAAGAAAACTGCTCGTTACCCTCTTTGTCATAAAACGCGATAGCCATGTTTACTGTAACAACGATGTGCTCTGGACCAACAGCTAAACTTGGGTCTGGTGGATTCCAGCCAGTTTGTCCTAGTGTGTCAAAACTAGCTTCTTCATAAATTAGAGTACTCGATTGTCCAAGCCCAGCGCGAAGCTGGTTTGGTGGGCCAGTTTCATCAAACTTTGGTTTTTTATGTGGGGGTAAAAATTTTGATGGTCTTGGGTGATAGCCAGGAACATGACCCTTCAATTGGTTTTTGTTTTGGAATGAGTTTGTGTTGATTGTCGTGGCAGTTGCTGACCAGAAAGCCGGAACGTTGTCATATTCAAGGTTGATTATGGGGACATCTGTTGGTCGAATATGTCCTTTCATAATGGCATCTTTTCGAAAGCCCTCGGGGCCACGTTGTACCTTTTGGTGGCTAGAGCAACTCGTTAGCAGAATAATTAGGGCGAGAATCAGTGTTTTCATGACTATAGAGTAGCCGAAATGAAGGCTTTTACCAAACGGAATCCTGATTCGGTTAGAATATGGGGTTCGATGTTAACACCTGCACCATTACAACAAATAGCCATTATCGCCGCGGAAATTGGCTGGGGTTCAGGTCGGGCATCTGCTGAGCATGGTCCAGAACTACTACTTAGTGCTGGTTTAGCTGAAAGACTTCAAGCAAAACAAATTACTCGTATAGCTCCTGAGTTATCGATGCAAAATGGACCTATTCCAACAAACCAAATCGAGTCTGTCATTATGAATCACGCAAAACGCGTGTCAGATACTGTCTATGAAGCGGTGAACAAAGGCATGTTCCCAGTTGTTATTGGCGGTGATCATACTTCTGCACTTGGTTTCCACACCGGTTTGGCACGAGCATTTGGTCAAACCGGGATTGTCTGGATTGATACCCACCCAGACCTAAATACTTTTGAAACAAGTCCTTCGGGCAATATTCATGGAATGGTTCTTGCCGGCCTTCTTGGAAAGGGGTCTCCACAGATGCTTGAGACCACCAAATTGTGCAAAACACTCGAAGACCATGTTGCAATGGTTGGTATTCGTGACGCTGATCCTGGGGAGCAACGGTGGATAGATGAGGGCACAATAAACTGCATGACCATGGATACGGTTAACGTTAGAGGATTGCAGCCGTGCTTAGCCGAGGCTGTGTGTACAGCCAATCAGGCCAAGGCGGGGTATGGCTTGACAATTGATATTGATGTTATTGATCCCACCCAAGCTCCTTTTGTGGCCACACCTGTTGCAAATGGGGTTGATTCAAACCAATTAGCCAATGCATTGGTCCAACTTCCCCATAAAGACCGTTTGCTTGGTATGGAGGTTATTGAATTTACACCAAGAAGCAACGATGACGCAGAAATTGCGTGCAATCTTGTTGTATCAATGGTGACAGCGGCCACCGGGGCGCCTGTATAGTTCACTTGTGGGTTTATATGTCAACATCCCCAAGCCAACCGCATGGCCTCCTCCTCTCATAGGGAGTCAGCGTGCAAATGACCTTCTTGAATATGGAGCGAAACGTGATCCTGTTGGGGACATAGTACAAGCGTATTTGGCTGCGCTATTTATGTTCACCCTTCCAATTGATACGGCGCCAGCTTCGATTGCCTATATCGCTGTTGTAGTTCACGGCGTACTTCGCACATCCTCAACATGGCGTACTTTTATACCACTTGTTAACTCTAAAATCTATCAGCTGTTTTTTCTTTGGGTGGCATGGCTTCTTATATCACTGTTTTGGTCAGACGATCCTCAACAAGGACTTGATCATGCAAAGGCTCTTTGGGCGACATCATTGCTTTTTGTTTTTTTACCATTGGTGAAACACTGGAAATTGTTTGTATCAGCTTTTTTATGTGGTGTTTTTCTTCAAAACTGTGCTCAGATTACTCAAATTATTCAAGGCCTGATTACCGATATTCCTGTGTCAAGGCCCGGCGGTTTTAACAAACACTATGGGAACTCTTCCCTTTTTATGGGAACCGGCGTACTTATTTATATTGCTCTTATTGTTTTTTCTAACAAACACCGTTGGTATCTATATGTGGGCTTAATATTGGCATTGTTTGGTGTATTGGTAGCACAGGGCCGGGGTGTTTATGTTGGCCTTGTTGCGACTTTTATTTGTTTAGGAATATACAAAATTGTGTCGCAAAAAATATCTGCAAAAGGCATAACGGTCACCCTTGTTATTGCCTTGAGTGCAATAGCCACTGCATCTTTCACAGTTGGGCCATCAATGATGCATCGAATTAATGATATTCCCAAGTCAATTGAACGGTTTACTAATGGAGATATTGAAACAGGAAATGAAAAGCGGCTTGTCTGGTGGAGCGCGGGCCTTAATCGCTCGGTATCTTCACCAACAAAGTTTTTATTTGGTCACGGTCTTGGAAGCACAAAATCGATTGCGCACCAGGAAGTAAAACTTAACACTACTCATCCACACAACGTATTTGTACAAACGCTTTTTGAGGGTGGGCTCGTTGGCCTAGTACTTCTTTTGGCTTTACTTTCTATACCACTTTGCTTATTTAAATGCGGGCCTAATTCAACAACAGTAGCACTCTCATCAGTAACTATTTTATGGATTTGTGCCGGCATGTTTGAGGGGTTGCAAAACTCTGGCCCAACCCTAGCACTTTTGAGTGTCATCTTTTTGTTCACCTTTAATGAGCGTTTACGTGTCAAATCATAAAGAATATATTTTTTATGCAGGATCACTTCGGCCGGGAGGTGGACTAACGGTTGCTAAGACCATGATTGAATCTATCGCTTCTATTCCCGAAAATAAAATCACCGTATTTACTGGCGCAAAAGACGCTTCTTCCAATTTGCAAGAGCTCTTTAAATCATTTGCAAATGTAGAAGAAAAAACATTTTTGCAAAACAAAAGCCCTCTGCTGCGTTACTTTTATTCAAAAATATACTTTTTACTGTTTACATTATTTAAGACAAAAACACTGTTGATTTCTGTGAATTACTACATACCGTGCTGGTGTAAAATTTTTGTATATCATATTAATCTGTTAAGCTTTATGTCTTCAAAACAAAACTCGTTTGGATTTAAGATCAAACGTTTTGATGCAATGATAGCCTGTAAAATGGCAACAATAAATGTTTTTGAGTCAGTCTATCTTCTCGAAACAGCACAAGAATTTGTTGGTTATGTGCGAAATCCACGCCACCTATATATCGGTATTGACAACATTTTTTTTACGCAGTGTTTGGGTGGAAGTTGGCGAGATAACCGATTACCAAACATGCTTGCTGTAACAAGTGTACAGCCGCACAAAGACAATAAAACACTGGTTGACACCGTGGCCGCGCTTGTTGAAAAAGAACCAAATATTGAATGGAAGCTTGTTGTTGCTGGTGGTCAATCAAAAGATCAGTGGCGCAGCCTGCAACAATATGCGAAGACGAAAAATGTTGCAGAGCTTGTAGATTTTCTTGGGCCGGTTTCTAAAAGTCAGCTTGCTGATTTAATGCAAAACAGTCTTTGCCTTCTTTCAACAAGTTTGGTTGAATCGTTTTGCATGGTTGCGATTGAATCTATGGCAGCAGGGTGCCCAGTGGTTGTAACAGGTGAAACCTCGATGCCAGAAAGTGTTGGTAATGCTGCAGTTATTGCAGAAAGTAAAAGCTCAGACAGTTTTTCAGACGCTGTATTAGGATTTTATTTAAATGAACAGGTTCGGGTTAATTTTTTGAAACGTGGTTCTAAAAGAGCGGTTTTATTTAGTTCAGATTTGTTTAAAAATAACTTGTTGGGTCTTTTAAATGAAGTCTAAATATGTTTATATGTTTGCCGTTAAGGGTTTTTCTTCAGTACTTCTACTTTTTTCTAGTGTTTTAGTTGCCCGTGTTATTGACTTGGATGAGTTTGGAATTTATTCATTCATAACATCATTATTAACAGTGCTGGCCTTTTTTGCTCTTTGGGGGACAGACAGGCTTTGTCTAAGAGAAGTATCAACAAAAAAGGCGGATTCAACTTTTAGTTCGGGTGTTGCTGATACCGTCACCAGTTCTTACGCTGTAGTAATTTTAAATTTAATAATTATATCTTTTGGCATTTTTATTTTATTACCAAAATACACAGGGTCCAATGAGGTCTGGATACCAATTGTGGCAGTTTCCATATTGTTTTTCAGGGCGCTTTCTAGACTAAGTACCTCAATTATTAAAGGTTTGCATCGAGTTATTCTTTCGGAAATTTTATTAAACCTATTGCGACCGGCTGTTTTTGTAGCACTTCTTATAGCAGCACTTATTTTTACCGGAGGCATTACTGCCCTTACAGCACTATGGTTCTTGTGTGTTTCATTTTTTCTTACATCATTATTAAGTATCATTTACATACTCAAAAAACATCCATTCTCATTTTCATTGTCATTTTGCAAAATAAGAAAAACATACTCTATTTCAGCAGCATTCTTTATTATTGGTATTGGTTTACCCCTTCTTTCTGAAATCAATACAATCGAGCTTGGGATATTGGGCACAGATGAGCAGGTAGCGCTTTTTTCTGCTGCTAGGCGTATCGTTACAGCTGTTTTGCTTGGTCTGGTCTCTGCAAATCTAATCATTTCTCCAAAAATTGCTCCACTATATAGATCAAAAGACTATTTAGGTCTTACCAACCTCATCCGAACTAACAATCGATATGTGTTGCTGATTACGATTGTTCCAGCGGTCCTGTTATTTATTTTTTCAGACCAGGCAATGTATTTGTTTGGTGAAGAATATGTAGCTGCGTCTAATTATTTAAGAATAATGCTTATAGGGCAACTAGCTAGTGTGTTTTGTGGCCCCGTATTATTAGTTGCCTCCCTAGCCGACTTGCAACGGTGGGCCTCTGGAACTCTTCTGACATCTTGCGCAGTTAGTTTTATAATGTGTGAAGTTCTCATTCCAAAATACGGTGTTTATGGGGCCGTTTATTCAGCAGTGGCTGGTGTGGTATTGTTGAATATTGTTTTAGCAACTTTAATTCGTTACAAACTTGGCGTAAACACAACCATGATCAATATTTTGAAGACCTCATGATGTCCCTATTAAAGAACACGGCAGACAACCTATTCTTTATTGTTGGTTGTGGAAGATCGGGAACCACACTATTAAAAACAATGCTTAATTGTCATCCGGATATCTCAATTCCACACGAAACCTTCTTTTTTACTTCAATCACAAAAGACTTAGATGGATTCGATTCTTCAACACAATCAAAAATTAATGTTCTGAAATCAAAATGGTGGATTCAAGATATGGAACCTGATTTTGAAGAGATACAATCTAGGCTCTCTTCAGATAAAGCACCTTGGTCCGAAGTCTTTTTAAGTTTTCTGACCGAAGTGACAAGTCAAGAAGCAAGTGTTTTTGGTGAGAAGACACCTTCACATGTGTTAAAATCTAAGGATTTGCTTGAACGATATCCGGCCGCAAGGGTTATACAAATAGTGAGAGACCCCCGCGCTGTTTGCTCATCTTTTAAAACATCTAAAGTTGGGCCGATTCACCTTCACCCCTGTGTGAAAGAGTGGAAAAATTCTGCTCAGATTTCCAAGGCACTTCAATCCAACCAGCGCTATAAACAGATAAAATTTGAGTCATTGATTCAGTCAACCGAACAGGTACTTGCAGAATTGTGTCACTTTTTAAACCTAGAGTACTGCGACCAAATGCTTGATTTTGACAAAAGAGAAAAAAGCGGTTTTTCAAAAGAACAAAGCCATCACAAAAACACACTACTGCCAATATTTTCTGAGAATATTAATCAGTGGAAACACAAGCTAACAGGCAACCAAATTTCTTTAATTGAGCATACTCTTAAGAATGAAATGGCGACGCTTGGCTATGGTTGTGTTAAGAATAAAGTTCTTTTACCTAAAACTCAACTTGCTTGCTCTTTTGTTCTCGACAAGTTTCACAAAACCTTTGTCCGAAAGCCAAGGCAAATTAAAAAACAAAAAAATGCGATTCGAAGATTGAGTCGAGATAAAAAGCAAGAATAAAATGTTATTAAAAACACAACTAAATCTTCAAAAGTGTGCGTTGTTCTTTTTGATCTGCTCATTTCCTTATTTTGCAATTCGATTATCGCCACTTCATTTATCCTTGGTGCACCTGGCAATAGGTTTTTGCGTTTTAGTTTCAGTTGTTACACTGATTTTTCAAAAGCCAAAAATACAAATAACCTTATTTGATAAATCAATAATGATTTTTTTGATTGTTCAATGTTCATATTTTATTTTTCATTCAGCTGACCAAGGGTTTATGGTTCTACTGAAATCATCTGCTTATTTCTTTTCCTACCTTGCGATAAGAGTGTGCTGCGCACCGCTAAAAAAAAAGGATTTGCATTCAATAA
>MDSV01173845.1_pt1 | contig 12295 bp, 10 predicted proteins | sample 810851 | NCBI WGS metagenome assembly MDSV01 (sample SAMN05326640, study PRJNA326480) | marine metagenome | isolation source: seawater | place: Atlantic Ocean: North East | collected 2012
GCCGGCGAGTTGGAGGTCGGCACCTACAGCGTGCTGGTTTTCATCACCCAGCGACTGCTTTGGCCGCTCACCACCCTGGGACGCACGTTGGACGACTACCAACGTTCCATGGCCTCCACCCGTCGGGTGCTGGACCTGATCGACACCCCGATTGGCATCCGGAGCGGTCCAATGGTTCTGGACCGGCGGCTGGTGCGTGGGGAGCTGCGTTTCGAGGCGGTGGACTTCGCCTATGACGAGCGACCTCCGCTCCTGCAGGACTTCAATCTGGTGCTGCCCGCAGGCAGCACGATCGGCATCGTCGGTTCCACCGGCTCCGGCAAGAGCACGCTGGTCAAGCTGCTGCTGCGCCTCTACGAACATTCCGGCGGTCGCATTCTTCTGGACAGCCGCCCGATCGAGACACTGCGTCTCGAGGATCTTCGCCGGGCGATCGCCCTGGTCAGCCAGGACGTCTATCTCTTCCATGGAACGGTGGCGGAAAACATCGCTTACGGCAGCGACGCGGCCGATCCTGCTGCGATCGCACGTGCGGCCCGACTGGCCGAGGCGGCGAGCTTCATCGAGGAGTTGCCCCATCGCTACGAAACCCTGGTGGGTGAGCGGGGTCAACGTCTATCCGGTGGCCAGCGTCAACGCATCGCTCTGGCCAGGGCGATTCTCAAGGATGCTCCGATTCTGGTGCTCGATGAAGCCACAGCAGCGGTGGACAACGACACCGAGGCAGCGATCCAGCGTTCTCTGGAACGGATCACCCGTGATCGCACGACCCTTGTGATCGCCCATCGCCTGAGCACGATCCGGCATGCCGATCGCATCGTGGTGATGGAGCGGGGACGCATCGTCGAGCAGGGCCTCCACGCTGATCTGCTCGCCCTCGGTGGCGTTTACACGAACTTGTGGCAGGTGCAGGCCGGGGAACGGGCTTGCGCTTCCTGAAGAACCCGTTGCCTGCGGTCGGACCGGTGAGCATGCTTGAGCGTGACTTACCTGGCTCTGCCATCAGTCCATGGCGATGGAGGCCTCGGTCAGCCACGTAATGCACCACCCCCTTGGGGTGTTCGCTCTGTTGGTGGCGATCAGTGCGGCCGTGCCGCCCCTGATCCGACGCCTCGGTTTGCCTGATCTGGTCGGTCTGTTGCTGGCGGGCGTGCTGATTGGCCCCCATGCCCTGCAGTGGGTGGACACCGACAGCGAGACGGTGCGGCTGCTCTCTGATCTGGGTGCTGTCTATCTGCTGTTCACGATGGGGCTGGAGATCGACCTGGAGGAGTTCAACCGGGTCAAGCGCCGCTCCTTCATCTACGGCTTGCTGATCCTTCTGATCGGAGTGGCCACTGGGGTTTCCATCGGATGGATGGCGGGCTTCGCGGGGGTGTCCTGCCTCTTGCTCGGGGCGTTGATGGCCACTCACACGCCGCTGGGCTACCCGATCGTCCGCAGCTACGGAGCACAAAAAGATGAGGCGGTGGTGGTGAGTGTCGGAAGCACGATCTTCACCGACATCGTCGCGCTGTTGTTGCTGGCGGTTGGCCTTGGTCTGGGCAAGGGGGATCTCAGTGGGGCGGGCCTCACCTGGTTGCTGGTGAAGATCGGCCTGTTCGCCCTGATGGTGGTGCTGGGGATCCGCTGGCTGGGACAACGGCTGGTGATCCGCGGGATCAACGATGAAAACAGGATGGTTTTGGCCGTGCTGGTCGCCCTGTTCCTGGCGTCCCTTGGGGCGGAGCTGGCGGGGGTGGAGAAGATCGTCGGCGCCTTCCTTGCTGGACTGGCGGTGAATTCGGTTCTCCCGGAGGGGAGGGTCAAGGAGCAGGTGATCTTCATCGGGAGTGTTCTGTTCATCCCGATCTTTTTCATCGACCTCGGCCTGCTGCTGGATGTGGGAAGCCTCGGGGAGAGCCTGTCCAACTATCAGTTCACGGGCCTGATGCTGGTGGGAGCGATTGGCGGCAAGGGACTGGCCTCCTGGATCAGCGGAGCTCTGTTCGGTTATCGCCGGTCGCAGATCCTGATGATGTGGTCGCTCACCATGCCCAAGGTGGCCGCCACCCTCGCCACGGCATTCATCGGTTTTCAGGCGGGATTGCTGAATCAGATGGTGCTCAATGCCGTCCTCGCCGTAATGGTGGTGACCGCCACCCTCGGCCCGATCCTCACGGAGCGGTCGGTGACGCGCTTGACGGAGGATCTGCAGGGCATGGTGCCGACCAGCTTCGGGGAGCAGGCTGCCACCGCTGACGGAGTCAGTGAGGTCGTGCAGCGACCGTTGCGGATCGTGGTGCCCATCGCGAACCCCGGCAATGAAGGGGGACTGCTCAACATTGCGTCGCGGCTGCTGCGTGGATCAGCTGGTGGGGAGGGATTGCTGCTGCCGCTCGCCATGGTCAATCCCAGTCTCGAGGAGGTGCGCGGCGGCCTCAACCGCGCTGTCGTCGCGGCCCGTGGTCGACTGGCTGCCGCAGCGGCGATCGGCAGTTCCCTGCAGGTTCCAACCCGAACCCTGTTGCGACTCGACGAGGACATCGCCGGGGGCATGAGCCGCACCGCCCTTGAACAGTCGGCGGACCTGCTGCTGATCGGAGCCGGACGGGCTGACCAGCTACGGGCCTGGTTCCTCGGAGACATCGTCGATGGGGTCTGCCGCACCGCCCATTGCCCCGTCGTGGTGGTGAACCTCGGGCGTCAGCGCGTCACCGCCCTCAGCCGCATCCTGGTACCCATCAAGGATCTCTCCGCCAGCGCACGCGAGCAGTTCGAGCTGGCCCTGAGGGTGATCAACACAGCGGCGCTGGAGGAGCGCACCCGCATCACGTTGCTGCATGTGCATGATCCCCGCTTCAGTGGGCAGGACCGGCGCTGGATGGAGGAGCAGCTGATCCGCTGGAGGCCTCAGGGGATCCCCGCAGAGCGCTTTCACATCGTGATCGTGCGCGGGCCAGGCATCGATGTGGCGATCCATCGCCTCAGCCGTGAGCATGACCTCGTGATCCTTCGCACACAGCGCAGACGGGTGGCCGGCTTGCCGATCCCCGGCAGCGACCGCACGAGCAAGTTGATCAGTCAGCTCCCCTGCGCGGCGATGGTGATCAGCGATCCGCTGGTCTGACCATCCAGAACAAAAGGTTAAGACAAGGTCAAGTTCTGGTTATGGTGTTGAGATGATGTTCCAGTCTTCGCCGAAGCCGCGTCGACCCCTCTGGGTTGCGGCTTTCATCGGCCTGTCTGGAGGGTTGTTGCTTTCGGTGCCGCTCAGCCGCTTGAGCGGTGATCAGTCCGTCGCGTCGATGCCTTTGCCGCTCGGAAATCCCTTCGGCAGCTGGGCTGGTTTTGGGCCGAAGGAGGTTGTCGTGCTGGGCCGGGATGCGAGCGGCAGCAACACCGATGTGATCTTCACCGTCAGGGTCCAGGGAGGTCGCACGACGATCACTCAGATTCCCCGTGACAGCTACATCGACAGCGATGGCTTCGGAGCCATGAAGATCAACGGTCTGCTGGCGAGAGGAGGTGCGGAGGCGGTGGAGCGAGAGCTCACGCGATTGATGAACCGTCCGATCCGTCATCACATCGTGGTCCGGTTGGATGCGATCGAGACGCTTTCCGACATGGTCGGCGGCATCGAGGTCGACGTGCCGAAGCGGCTCTACTACGTCGACCGCAGCCAGGGTCTGGTGATCGATCTCCAGCCGGGTCGACAGATTCTCAGAGGCGGGGACCTGGAGGGGTTCCTGCGCTGGCGTCAGGATGGGCGGGGGGATGTCGGCAGGCTTGAGCGCCAGCAACTCGCGTTGAAGGGACTGTTCGAGCGGATGCGGCAACCTCAGAATCTGATTCGCCTTCCGGCTTTGATCGCCGCCGCGGGAGGTCAGCTCCAGACGGACCTCGGTCCGGTGCAGATGGGCGGTTTGATCGCCGCGATGGGGACCACCGATCTGGAGACCAATCGATTGCGGGCCAGGCCGTTCTATCGCGGGGGCATCAGCTATCTGGACACGGAATGGCCGGCGAGGGACCCCAGCGGTGCCGAGGCCAGCGAGGCAAGCAGCCGCCGCTTTCGATTTCTGTTCTGAATCTCGCCAACGGGCTTACACCAGCAGATTCAGTGAGCGCACTACCCGTCCGCAGAGATCGCTGACTTTCGGCCAGCGCTCTTCGTTGGTGCTGGTGGCCAGGGTGTAGAGACGCCCGCGGTCCACCACCACCGTTGCCAGCTCGTGGCGGTCACGATCCTCCAGGTGCACGGCGTACTCCAGGTCATAAAACGTGTGTCCGTTGGTTTCACGCTCCCCGGCTTCGATCAGCTCGGCTGTACGGCCGCTACCTGCGGTGGCGATCACCTCACGACGCAGCCTCTCTCCCACCGCCACCGCGCTGCCCAGCTCGCTGAGGTCGTTGCTTTCGTCCACTTTGTTCACCATCAGGCTCACGGTCTCGTCGCTGTGGATGAGGTCGTGAAACACAACCCTGGGGCCGTTGCTCACCTGCACCTGGGTCCAACCTGTTGGGTAGAGGAAAGCGAAGCGACCGTCGGGGCTCTGGTACGACTGCAGTCCGGCGGTCGGACCGGCTGCGCAGGCTCCCAGGGTGAATGCCAGGGCTGCACAGGCCAGCAGTCGGGTGAGGGATCGGAACAGCTGCATCGTGGCCTGAACGGATCGGGGCATTCTGCCTAGAGTCTGATTATGCGGCGGCAGACCCCTGAGCGGCTTCACCCGACCGTTGGCCCGACTGATCGATCAGTTCGAACGGCTGCCCGGCATCGGACCCCGCACGGCCCAGCGTCTTGCCCTGCATCTGCTCAATCAGCCGGAGGAGCAGATTCATCAATTCGCTGATGCTCTGCTGGCGGCGCGCACTCAGGTGGGCCAGTGCCAGACCTGTTTTCATCTCTCGGCGGAACCCCAGTGCGAGATCTGTCGCAACCCGGAGCGGACCAACGGTCTTCTCTGTGTGGTGGCGGATTCCAGAGACCTGCTTGCGATGGAGCGCACCCGGGAATTCCGTGGGAGGTATCACGTTCTCGGTGGCCTGATCTCGCCGATGGACGGGATCGGCCCTGAGCTGCTTCAGGTGACATCACTGGTGGAACGTCTCGGCAGGGAGGATGTCACCGAGGTGATCCTGGCGCTGACCCCCAGCGTCGAAGGCGACACCACCAGTCTGTATTTGGCGCGACTGATCAAGCCGTTCTGTCAGGTGAGCAGGATTGCCTACGGGTTGCCGATGGGCAGCGAGCTCGAGTTCGCCGATGAAGTCACGCTGAGCCGGGCTCTGGAGGGGCGTCGACCGGTCGAATGAACCGAATCCCTCAATCTGAAAGGAGCCTGAGAACCCACTGAGAAACACGACAGATGACGGTGTGAACCTTGAAGGACTGCCTTAAGACTTGATGGGTCAGGTCCTTCCCGATGACGTTTCCGCTCTTCTGGCTTCCCCGCCGGCGTTCCCTCAGCTCCCGGGAGATCCGCTTCGAGCGCCACCATGAAAGGGCGGCCCGTGCTGTCGAGCTGTTGCCACAGCCGCTGCCACCTCTGGTTGCGATGGAGCTGCCTGCGCCGATCGATCCATTCGCTCCGGAAATCGTCGCGGTCCCTGACATTCCCGAGCCGTTGAGCGCGGTGCAGGAAGAGCTGGATCAGATGGCCCAGGCCCTGGCACCTCCGGAGCTGCCAGGGCCTGCATTGGAGATCCCTCCGTTGGACGTTCCTCCGTTTGACAGGCCTGAGCTTGCTGCTCCCGCGTTGGACGCTGTTGCGCTGAACGGTGCTGACTTCGGGGCCCTCAACCCCGACCCACAGCCGACGGTGGTGGCCCGATGGAACGAGCTGGCTCTGCAGGCGATCCGGGCGGATAAGCCCGTGCCAACCGTGATCACGCGCGCCCTGCATCTGGCCCACGCTGCGATGTACGACACCTGGGCGGCGTTTGATCCCATCGCCAAGGGGGCCTACACCGATCTGCGCCGCAGCAGCCTGACTCCTCAGCGGACGATTGAACGGGCGATCAGTCATGCGGCGCATTCCGTTCTCTCGGCTGTGTTTCCCCACCACAGCGATCGATTTGATGACCTGCTGGAGCAGCTTGGCTTCGATTCCGTTCGACATCCGATGGCGCGTTTCGGCCGGCAGGTTGCCGAGTCGGTGCTGTCAGCGAGGGCTGAAGACGGCTCCAATGCAGGCAACGGATACGACGATCCGTCGGGCTATGCCTCCATCAATCAGGAGGGGAGTGGGGAGTTCGATCCCAACCGCTGGACTCCGCTGCGAATTCCCAACGGCTCGGCCGTGGATGAGAACGGGATTCCCATCGCCACGGATGATCCCTCGACCTACACCCTGCAGAGTCCGCTGACCCCGCATTGGGGCGATGTCACTCCCTTTGCAATCAGCGATGGCGCCGCTTTTCGTCCGGTGGCCCCCCCTCAGATGGGTGATTTTTCGGTGTACACCGATGCGACAGGCTTCACGTCCACCAACGATGAGGCCTACAGGCGCCAGTTCACTGAGGTCGCCGCCATCAGTGCCACGCTGACCGCCGAGCAGAAAGCGATCGCTGAGTACTGGGCGGATGGGCCTCTCAGTTCCACACCTCCGGGGCACTGGAATGAATTTGCTCATGATATTTCAGCCCGCGAGGAGTACGACCTGGCAGATGACGTGAAAATGTTCTTCGCCCTGAACAATGCGTTGTTTGATACCGGTATCGCCGTATGGGATGCCAAATATGCCCACGATTATGTTCGCCCTCAGACAGCGATCCGTCATCTTTTCGAAGATCAGGAGATCATCGCCTGGGCGGGACCAAACAAGGGATCGCAGACCATTCTCGGTCAAGACTGGCAGCCCTATCAGGATGTGACCTTCGTCACGCCTGCCTTCCCTGAATACACATCGGGCCATTCCGGCTTTTCATTCGCTGCCGCAACGGTGCTCGAGGCTTACACCGGTTCAGATGTGCTGTTTGATGGACACAGCCGCGGGGTGCAGGATCTGGATGGTGATGGAGAGCGGGATCTGATTGGTGCCTGGTCGACGGATGAGTTGTCCTTTGAGGAGTACGACGGAGACACGATCCGTCTGAGCTGGAACACGCTCTGGGATGCGGCGGCGGAGGCTGGACGCTCGCGTCTGTACGGTGGGATTCATATTCAGGACGGCGATCTCCGAGGCCGTGCCATGGGTCAGCAGGTGGCGGAAACGGTCTGGGGTCAGACGGAATCCTTGTTTTCAGGTTTCGGTGAAACCTCTCAACTGATCTGACTCGCCGTTGGTCCCCCCTGCGGATGTCGTGTTGTCCGAACAATCTCGTCAGTTGAAGGATGTGGTTGGGTGCATCCAGCAGTGAAGCTGATGACGTCCAGCGGAATCGCGTCCGCATCACCCCTTCTGCGTCATGGCTTCCATCACCGGATTCAACAGTCGCAGGGGCAATCGCTCCGGCAGACAGGGTTCCGCTTTTGACTGGAATCTATCCCGGTTGCTTGATCGTTTCGAAAATATTGTCAGCTCAGAAGTTGATGAAGAGTTGTCCGATGATCTGATCGCTGAATTTGATTCTGTTACACCTTCAGAGTTCATCGAGTCGACAACGGAAATTTCTGATTCCGTTGATGTGTTCGCTGGCTCCGAGTCGGCCGGGATCCCGGCCCCCTTGATACTGGATCGGATTCGGGATCTGCTGGAGCAATCGATGGGGAAGATCAACAATTTCAATAACAATGCCAGTTTCAATGAGCCTGTCAGTTTCAGCCTGACCCGTGAGCAGCGCTCTCTGGATGGTTTGATCACCGGGGATCGTGACTCGGGAAGCGAGGCGGTGCGGGGTACGCAGGGGGACGATTTGATCGGTGATGGCGTGGGTAGGGACATGCTGTGCGGGCTCGGCGGTGCTGATGATTTCGTCTTTGATGACGCCGAGGGCGATCGACTGCTGCTGGATGATGCCGTCTTCGGTGAGGAGGCTTCCCTGGGGGTTGCGGAATCGCGTCGACAGTTCAAGCAGATGATCAATGGTTCGGATTTCGATCTCCTCCACTTCGAGCCGAAGGGACGCCTGTTCTTCAATGAGAATGGAGAGGAGAGCGGCTTTGGAGACGGGGGCCTTCTTTGCACCATGAAGAATGCCGGTGAGATCACAACCGATCAGATCGCTCTGGTCTGATCCCGTGGAGCTTGGGTCGGTCGTTGGTTCAGCGAGCTCTCAGGGAATCCTTTCCGGCCCCTCAAGTACGTGCCGGATGCCATGAGGACAGTGGAGCGAAGGGTGAGAACCCTCCCAATCACACCACTGAACGGTGACGACGACGACGCTGACCTCTCGAGAAAGCGTTGTACTCCAGCTGCTCTGCGAGGGATGTTCGAACCGAGAGATCGGGCGGGAACTTCTTATCGCGGAGACCACAGCCCGGGACTACGTTCAATCAGTGATTCACAAGATGAACACCCGCAACCGCACCTCGTGCGCGGTGGAAGGAATCCGGCGGCGACTGGTGTCCTGACGGGCAACAGCAATGAGTTTTGTAGCAAAAATCACACTTCCCTGAAATCAGGGCAAAATTGAAGTCGCCGGTGGCATCGCTCCGGGTGGGTTCACCCTCCTGGCCACCGGCTCCCACCACCCGCTGCTGTCGCGGTCAGAATCAGGGCTGGTCAGCTCACTGCATGAGCAAGTACAGCGCCATTCCCCCTGCCGAAAGGCTTCCCGAATGGCTTCGCCGCCCGATCGGGAATGCTTCTGACCTGGAGCGGGTTCAAGGCCTGGTGAAGCAGAACAGGTTGCACACGATCTGCGAGGAGGGGCGCTGTCCCAACCGCGGCGAGTGCTATGCATCCGGCACGGCCACCTTCCTTCTGGGGGGATCGATCTGCACCCGTAGCTGTGCCTTCTGTCAGGTCGAGAAGGGGCAGGCGCCGATGCCGGTCGATGCCGGCGAGGCCGTGCGAGTGGCCGAGGCCGTGGAGGCGATGGGGTTGCGTTACGTCGTGCTCACCGCCGTGGCCCGCGATGACCTCGACGACCATGGCGCCGGGTTGTTCACGTCGACGATGGCCGCGATCCGGCAGCGCAATCCGCTTGTGGCCATTGAGGTGCTCACCCCGGATTTCTGGGGGGGGGTTAAGGATCAGGAGCAGGCCCTGGCTGCGCAGCGACAGCGGCTTGCCAAGGTGCTGGCCGCCGAACCGGTGTGCTTCAACCACAATCTGGAGACTGTTGCGCGTCTGCAGGGTGAGGTGCGGCGCGGAGCCACGTATCGCCGTTCGCTTGGACTGTTGGAGACGGCCAGGACGCTTGCGCCGCGGATTCCAAGCAAGTCCGGACTGATGCTCGGACTCGGCGAGACCCGGGATGAGGTGATCCGTGCGATGCAGGATTTGCGTCGTGTCGACTGTCAGCGCCTCACACTGGGTCAGTACCTGAGACCCTCTTTGGCCCATATCCCTGTGGCCCGCTACTGGACGCCCGAGGAATTCGCGGAGCTGGGGGAGGTCGCCCGGGAGCTGGGGTTTGACAAGGTCAGCAGCGGTCCTCTGGTGCGGAGCAGCTATCACGCGGCGGACTGACGCCAGCGCTGCTCGCTCAGGGTCAGAACCGAGCAGCAGTCCGCGCACATCAGAAGTCCGGCACCGCCCCACACCAGACGCAGAGGGAGATCCACCGGCGCTGCTGCCACCTCCCGCACCGCTGTGAAACCGCGCTGCCGGAAGTAACGCACCAGCCGTCTGTGCTGGCGGTCGTCGTCACGAATGGCCAGAAGCCTGGCCCGGCGGCAGGGGGTGCTCTCCAGAGCCCAGGCCATGGTTGCGGCCCAGATCAGGTCTCCGACTCCGCTCGGAGCTGAGGGCAACACCCGCATCGTGTCCAGTTGCAATCCGCTGATGGCGGGATAGGCCCAGCCTTTCAGTTCCCCGAGCAGTCGTGGCGGACCATCCGAGTGGCGTGATGCCACCACGAGCCTCAGGGCCCAAAGCCCGAGCGGCCGATTCAGCCTGATGCGTAGCAGCAGTCCTCTGTCGCTGGCGTCCGATTCCAGGTCAGCGAGTTGAGGAACGTCGGCACATCCGGATGTCATGGGCCTCCATCAGGGCCGAGGTTGACGCCCATCGTCGTAGGGAGCAGTGCTCCAGCAGTCTCTTCAGTTCCCTGCCGGTCCAAAGCAGAGCCGTCTGCTGGGAGGTCTGCGTCTGGGGATGCATCAGATGCCATCGACCAACCGGTCATAGAGCCCCTTCGTCGTTGTGCAACCCCTGGACTGTCACAGTGCCACTTGCTGGCCTCATGCTGCTTCTTGGTCGTAGCGATCCGCTGAGATCACAGCTTCCAGGGACAGTTCTCCGTAGAGGTGTGGGAAAAGCTCGCCGGTCGGAACCGCGTCAGCCCGCAGTGGGGCGGTCAGCTGGGCAGGGTCGATGCGCAGCAGCAGTACGTCTTCTGCATCGAAGTAGAAGCGATCAAAGGTCGCCTTCACCTGCTGTTCCCACGAGCAGTGAATGAATCCCACTTCGTCAAGGCGCATGCCCCTGGTGGAGATCCGGTAGGAGCCCTCTGCCCTGGCCATCCGCCAGTCTTCGGCGAGGGCCAGATGGAACAGGGGTTGATCTCTCGGGACCGGCACAGCATCGGCAGGGAACAGCGGTTGAAGCCCCCCGGGACTCCAGGGATCAGCCCGCTGCATCAGGCGCTCGAACATGGGATCCTCGAGAAATCTCCGAAGCCAGATGCGCAGAGGGGCCAGCTCGGCATCCGCGTCGAAGTCCTCCGGATCAGCGATTCGCCATTGGCGAACAAAAGGCCAAAGGGCGCCGTCTGTGACGCCCATGCAGGGTCCGCTCAGCCAACCCCGCGCCGCAATCCGTTCACTCCAGCGCTTCAGGATGGAGATCCCCGCATGGCGGTGGTGCTCGCGCCGCTCTCCTGGGTAGCGGTCGGTGTACTTGAAACGATCCAGGTGGTGCTTGAACGGGCCATCGTTCTCACGGATCAGATCCGCGCTGCCTTCGCCCGTCTGCAGCAGACCGCGCGGATCCGCCTGCTCAAGCGCCCAGCGCATCACCTGCAGGCTCTCATCGATCACCTGCCCACCCTCGAGCACCAGTACCGGAACGGTCCCTTTGGGTGAAACCGTCAGCATTTCCCTGGGTTTGGCCTTGAGTTCGATCTCGCGCCAACGCACCAGAAGCCCAGCCTGCAGCAGGGCCCAGCGCGCCCGCATAGCAAACGGGCAGCGCCGGAAGCTGTAGAGGATCGCGGTCATGGTCGTGCGTGCTTCGGGCAGATGCGCAATGCTGCCCCTGGAGTGTGCTCCACGCCCATGCGATGGCTTGTCCCGATCGGAATCATCGCCTGGATGGCAGGGCTGTTTGTTGCGCATCATGCGATCCATGCCGGTGGCTGCATGACGGAAGCCCGGTGGGCGTCGCAGAACGATGAGGTCTACGACCGCGAACTGGAGGTGGAGTGATGGCCCGAAAACGCATCTCATTCCGAGACCCGGTCTGGCTGATCCCGATGGTGATCGTGGTGCTTGCCTGTTCCGTGCAGACCTTCCACCTGGTGCAGCACTCCAAATACTGCAAGAGCGACGCGGAGTGGACCTCGATCTATGAGCAGAAGGCGGAGGATGCCCTCGATGAGGACGACAGCTGATCGATCTGTTTCTGGCGCATCGTGAACCGGGCCCGGTCGCTGTCGCTGAAGCGATCGATGCAATGCAGGCACTGCACTCCCTTCACATAACTGGGCAGATCCCGTTGCTCCGGTGACAGGGGCAGCCCGCAGGCGTGGCAGAGGCTGTGGACTCCAGGTTTCAGCTGATGGTTGAGCGCCACCCGCTGATCGAACACGAAGCATTCACCCTGCCAACGGCTTTCCTCTTCCGGCACCTGTTCCAGGTACTTGAGGATGCCGCCCCGCAGATGGTGCACCGGGCCGAAGCCACTCTGTTGCAGGTAGCTGCTCGCCTTCTCGCAGCGGATGCCACCGGTGCAGAACATGGCGATCCGCTGCGACTGTCGCTGCGCGATCAGGGGGCGCAGAGTCCGCTCCGCCCAGTCCGGGAAGTCGCGGAAGCTTTCCGTGCCTGGATCGAGGGCTCCTTCGAAGCTGCCGATCGCGGTCTCATAGCTGTTCCTGGTGTCGATCACCAGCGTGTCGGGGTCATCAACCATGCCGTTCCAGTCCTGTGGATCCACATAGACGCCCACGCTGGACCGTGGATCCGCTCCGGCCACACCCATGGTCACGATCTCCTTCTTGCGTCTCGCCCTGAAACGTCGGAACACAGGCCTGTCACTCCAGC
>MDSV01086032.1_pt1 | contig 12294 bp, 15 predicted proteins | sample 810851 | NCBI WGS metagenome assembly MDSV01 (sample SAMN05326640, study PRJNA326480) | marine metagenome | isolation source: seawater | place: Atlantic Ocean: North East | collected 2012
ACTTATGCGGTTACCATAGTTGCCACTATGGTTTTGGCATCGATATTTTTTCCTGACTCCGCCAATATGATGGTTTATCCATTAGCTATAGGAGGTTCTTGTATAATTACTTCTATTATAGGGACTTGGTTTGTAAGACTGGGCAAAAGCAAAAATATAATGGGAGCTTTATACAAAGGTTTTATAGCTACCGCTGTTTTGTCTTTATTAATATTATATCCTATAACTAATGCAACTTTAGGATTAAATGAAAATTTTTCTTACTCAAATATTAGTTTTTCTGGATTTGATTTATATATTTGTGCAGTTATTGGTTTAGTTATTACAGGCTTAATAATTTGGATAACTGAATACTATACAGGAACTGGTTTTAGACCGGTAAAAAGTGTTGCAAAGTCATCTACTACAGGACATGGCACAAACGTAATACAAGGTTTAGCAATTTCGATGGAGGCTACTGCTATACCAGCTTTAATAATTGTTGTAGGAATCATAACAACATATAATTTTGCTGGTCTTTTTGGCATCGCCATAGCTGTTACCTCTATGTTGGCGCTAACTGGAATGGTTGTTGCGCTTGATGCTTATGGCCCGGTAACAGATAACGCAGGAGGTATTGCTGAAATGTCAAAACTTCCGAAAAATGTAAGAAAAACGACAGATGCATTAGATGCAGTAGGAAATACTACAAAAGCTGTAACTAAAGGCTATGCAATAGGTTCAGCAGGGTTAGGAGCTTTAGTTTTATTTGCAGCATACACAGAAGATATTAAATATTATTCTATGGATAAAACTTCTAGTTTATATCAAATGGATGTGAGTTTTGATTTATCAAATCCTTACGTGGTAATAGGATTATTAATAGGCGGGTTGTTACCATATCTTTTTGGATCTATGGGAATGCAGGCTGTTGGCAGAGCAGGTGGCGCAGTAGTTATAGAAGTAAGAAGACAATTTAAAAAGATACCGGGTATTATGAAAGGTAAAAGAAAACCTGATTATGGAAAATTGGTGGATTTATTAACTAAGGCCGCAATCAAGGAAATGATAATACCATCTTTGTTACCAGTTTTGTCTCCTATAATTCTATACATAATTATTTTATTTATTGCCGGTAAAGTTGCAGCCTTGGCTGCATTAGGAGCTATGCTATTAGGAGTCATTGTAACAGGTTTATTTGTTGCAATTTCAATGACTGCAGGAGGCGGAGCTTGGGATAATGCTAAAAAATATATTGAGGATGGTAATTATGGCGGTAAAGGATCTGAAGCACACAAAGCTGCTGTAACAGGCGACACCGTGGGAGACCCTTACAAAGATACTGCGGGTCCAGCCGTTAATCCAATGATTAAAATAACTAATATCGTAGCTCTTTTGTTGCTCTCAATTATTGCTCATTAAAACTTTCTTTTTCCGTACATTTTCTGTCTCACACTTTGTAAAAATGAGCTAACGAAACTCTTTTTAGATACTGGATTATTTGTTTTCATTTCAGAATATTTAATTTGTTTCATGTCTTTTTTATTAAAAAATTCTTTTTGTGTTAGAATTCCATACTTGTCGAAATTAAGAACTAAAACATTGTTTTCTAAAAGATCTCTATCTCCTAACGTAACAATAGTTCCACCAGATAATTTTCTATCAAAATAAAACCATAAATCTTCATCATCTATCGACGTTGTATGTGGATTTCCAAGGATATTAATTACATCATTTTTGTTGCTTTTATTAATTGTTATATTTTTTGATCTGTTTTCAAGAAAATTTATACCGTGACCTTTTATTGGCTCTTTTAATTGACAATTAGATAATATAAATAATAAAGATATTAATATTATTTTCTTAAAATGTTTGATTTTAAATATAAAAAGCATGACTATATTTATAATAATTTAGTTAAATTATCACGAAATATTTACTTTTACAAAGATATTAAATTAAAGGATAAACTTGAAAACAGAATTATCATAATTTTTGCACACCTAGTAATAATTATCAATTGTTTAAAAAATCAACCAAAAACTAAAAAACTATCTCAAGAAATATATGATAATATTTTTTTAAATATAGAAAATAATTTGAGAGAAATTGGTCATGGTGATGTTACTGTAAATAAAAAAATGAAGGATCTAAATCAAATCTTTCATGATTTATTATTAAAATTTGTTAAGGAAAAAAAACCAAAAAAAATAAAATCTGAAGAAATGATAAAATATTTATTCCTTAGTCAAAAAGATGAAGAAATATCAATAAAACTTAATGATTATTTTATAAAATATCGTAATTTTTGTTTTGATATTGTTGATAAAAATATGATAAAAGATTTGGATAAATTTGTGTATTAATTATGGCTGTACCTAAAAGAAAAACAACAGTTTCGAAAAGAAACATGAGAAGATCTCATCATAAGATCTCCAATGTAAATGTTGTGGAAGATAAAAAAACAGGTGAATATAGAATTTCTCATCACATTGACCTCAAGACTGGTTTCTACAAAGGAAAAAAAATTTTAGATATTTAATTTACTAATGGTAAAAAAAATTTGTATTGCAATTGATGCAATGGGAGGAGAAAACGCACCTTTTAAAAATATAGAGGGAATTAATTTATTCTGTAAAAGAAATAATTTGAATGACTACTTTTTTAACATTTTTGGCGATGAACACAAAATAAATTCTGAATTAAAAAAATACAATATTTCAGACAAAACTTATAAGATATTTCATACTTCATCAGTTGTTTCCGATAATGAAACTCCACTAACAGCAGTTAAAACTTCAAAAAACAGCAGTATGTGGAATAGTATTTATTCTCAAATAAAATCTGAAAGCGATATTTCGTTATCAGCAGGTAACACTGGTGTCTTATTAGTCATATCTAGAATGATATTAAAAACTATTAACGGCGTAAGCAAACCGGCTTTAGCTGGTTTGTGGCCAAATCAAAAAAGCATGAACATAGTTTTAGATCTGGGTGCAAATATTGAGTGTGATGAAAAGAATTTAATTGAATTTTCAGAAATGGGATCAGCATTACATAAATCATTATTTCCTGAAGAAAAAACTAAAGTAGCTTTACTTAATGTTGGTTCTGAAGAAATTAAAGGAACCGATATTATTAAAAAAGCTTACTCAAAGTTAAAGGATATAAGTAAAAATGAAAATTTTGAATTTAACGGTTATATTGAAGGTAATAAAATAACCGAAGGAGAAAGTAACGTTATAGTTACCGATGGTTTTACTGGAAATATAGCTTTAAAAACTGCTGAAGGAACAGCAAAATTTATTACAGACAATTTGAAAATTTCATTAAAAGAAAACTTTTTGTCTAAGTTCTCTTTAATCTTTTCGTACTTTAGTTTAAAAAAATTTAAAGAAAAACTTGATCCAAGAAAATTTAATGGTGCAATTTTTTTAGGGTTAAATGGACCAGTTGTCAAAAGTCATGGCTCTACCGACTCAATTGGATTTTATCATTCAATTGAGTTATGTTATAATATTGTTAAAGGAAATTTAATGAGTCAAATAAAAGTTAATTTAAGTCATTTAAATGACAGTTAAGTCAAAACAAAACCTTAGTAAAAAAGAAATTGTAAATAACATCAAATCAATCATAGGCTTTTCCTCAAAAAGATTAGAGGGCTTAACTGATGATATTATTGATGCTTTAATAAAGACATTGTGTGATGAAAAAAAAGTCAATATCAAGAATTTTGGTTCATTTAATATTTTTTACAAAAATAAGAGAAAAGGTCGAAATCCTAAAACAAAGGAAGAATTTACAATTTCATCAAGAAATTCGATTAAATTTAAAGTTTCAAATCAATTAAAAAAAAAAATAAATGAAATTTAAAAAAGAAAAAATTTTTCTAGATATATCTGAGTTATCTCAAGAATTAAATTTGATAAATAAAAAAACTGGAAAACCAGCAAATCATATACTTAGATTTTGGGAAAAAGAATTTCATGGCATTAAACCTATTATTTTAAAAGGAAACAGAAGATTTTACGATAAAAAACAAGTTGATAAAATTAAATATATTAAGTATTTATTGAAGGAAAAAGGTCTTACGATTAAAGGAGTTAAAAAAATTCTAAAAGAAAAAAAAATCGTTGACGTAAGTGATAAAAATAATGTAGATAATTATTTTAAAAATAAGATTAAAATTAAATCAAAACAAATTTTAAATAAAATAAGAGAATTAAAAAATAATGGCTAAAAAATCACATCTTAAAGTTAGAATGGTGCCGGAAAGTAAACCTGATAGTGCATTTGTTTACTATGCTAAAAAACCAACTAAAGGTGAAAAAGCTAAAGTAAAATTAAAAATTAAAAAGTATAATCCTAATACGAGAAAGCATGAATTTTTTGTAGAAAAAAAGCTTCCTCCGCACAGTAAATAAAATCATTTTTTAAAATTCCTATACTCATACTTGATATAAGATCTAATCATTGCTTTCCATATCTCATTTGTAATTTTATTATCAATATTCCTCTTTTTTGATTTACTTTTTATATTAGATAATATTTTCTTTATTCTTTTTTTGTCTATAATTTGATTTTTATATTGTTTAGTTAGCAAAACTTGATTTACTAAGTTTGTTCTTCTTTTAATTAGTAATAAAAATTCATCATCAAGTTTATCTAACATTTTCCTAATTTTTTGTAATTTTTGGTTTTTCATAGCGACATTAAGATTATATGAGATTTCTCATAACAATTATATATTTTTATAATGGAAATTAATAAAAAAAATTATCAAAACTATGTCCCAATCTGGCTTTTAACAATGATAATATTAGTTTTTCTTATGATCGTAATTGGTGGCTTGACGAGATTAACTGATTCAGGCTTATCAATTACCAAATGGGAATTATTCAAAGGAATTTTTCCCCCATTTACAAAAAGTGCTTGGATAGATTATTTTAATCTGTACAAAGAACTTCCTCAATTTAAGCTAATGTATCCAACAATGTCTCTTGAAGAATTTAAAATCATATTTTATTGGGAATATTTTCATAGATTGTTAGGAAGAGTTATAGGCTTAACCTTTTTAATACCGTTAATATTTTTTTCTTTTAAAAAAACTTTTAGCAAACATAACTTATATATTTTATATTTTATTTTTTTCTTAATCCTTTTGCAGGGTATAATGGGTTGGTATATGGTTGAAAGTGGTTTAGTTCATAATATAACCGTAAGCCATTTTCGGTTATCTTTACATTTATTTTTTGCATTCTTAATTATTTCTTTTTTGATTTGGAACTATTTGAATTTTAAAAAAAATGAAAATAAAGATTTCTTTAACTTAAAAAATGTATCATCTAAAATATTATTATTTCTTATTTTATTTCAAATTATATTGGGTGCTTTTGTTTCAGGACTTGACGCCGGTCTAATCTATCAAACATGGCCCAAGATGAATCTTGCATTCTTTCCTGATGATTTGATAATTAAGGAATTGGATTTATATTATCTTTTTAACAACCAAAGCTTTGTTCAATTTTTACACAGAACTGTTGCTTATTTTATAGTTGTATATACACTTTTCTTAGGATTTATAATGTATACTAATAAGCAATTTAAATATTTAAAAAGTTATTTGCTAGTACTTTTTGTTTTAAGCATCCAAGTTATAATCGGTATTTTTACTCTTCTTAGTGGTCTTAATCTTTACCTTGCATCATTACACCAAATTACCAGTGTACTTTTGGTATTTAGCGCACTTAATCTCAATCACAAATTATCATAAAGAAATTGACTTTTTGTTTTTTTATTAGTAGTTATCGCGATTAAAATGACTCCATTTATTAAAAAAAAAGAAATTAAACAAGATTGGTATTTAATTGATGCGGAAAACGCTGCAGTTGGCAGATTAGCTGCATTCATTTCAAAAGTTCTTAGAGGAAAAAATAAGCCGACTTACAATCCACATATGGACAATGGTGATTTTGTTGTAGTAACAAATATTGAAAAAATAAAATTCACTGGTAAAAAATTTTCAAATAAAAAATATTATAGACATACTGGTCATCCTGGAGGGATTAAAGTTTCTACACCTCTTACGTTATCAGAGAAAAATAAATATCAAGAGATTTTAAAATTGGCAGTAAAAAGAATGCTACCTGGTGGTCCATTAGCAAAAAAACAAATGACGAAACTTAAAATTTATAAAGGTATTGCTCATCCGCATCAAAATCAAAGTCCAAAAATAATAAACTTTCAAAGTCTTAATAAACAAAACATAGTTAAAAACTAATGCAACAAACTGAACCTAATAAAGAAAAACTAAATAAGATCAAATTAGATTTTAAAAATAGTAAATATTCGACTGGTAGAAGAAAAAAATCTGTCGCAAGAGTTTGGGTCAAGAAGGGCACTGGCAAAATATTTGTAAATGGAAAACTGATGGGTGACTACTTTAAAAGACCAGTTCATCAACTTATTGTCACTAGGCCTTTAGAAATAACCAATGTAATTAATAATTATGATGTTAAATGTTCTGTTAAAGGAGGTGGTTTATCAGGACAAGCTGGTGCAATAATTTTAGGTATTTCTAGAGCGCTTATTTCTCACGATGAAGCTTTAAAGAAAGATTTAAAGAAAGATAAGTTAACAACTAGAGACTCAAGAGTTGTTGAAAGAAAAAAATACGGTCATAGAAAAGCTCGAAGAAGTTTCCAATTCTCTAAGAGATAAATCATTTAAATTTAAAATTTTTAATTTAGTGGTATAAGTTTATAATGATTAAAAAAAATATTAATATAGCTGTAGCTGGAGCTACAGGATATGTTGGCTTGGATCTAGTATACATACTATCAAAGCATCCTAATACTAAAATTATTAATCTTTGCGCACAAAAAAATATAGGTAAATCTATTAATACGTACGATAAAAGATTGAAGAAAAATTTACCTAAAATTTCTAAAATCAATACAGTAAATTGGAAGAATATTGATTTGTTATTTTTGTCTTTACCAAATGGAGAAGCGCAGAAACTTGTAAAAAAATTATATTATAAATATGATAAGCTAAAATTTATAGACCTCTCTGCAGATTTTAGAATAGAAAATGAAATTAAGTTTAAAAATTTTTATCATTTTAGTCACAAGGCAAAAAATTTGATTAATAAATCAATATACTCATTGACAGAATTAAAAAAAAATAAATTGAAAAAATTTAGAATTATCGCAAATCCAGGTTGCTATCCTACATCAGTCCAAATACCTTTAATACCATTATTAAAAAAAAAACTTATTAAACCAAATAATATTACTATCGACTCCAAATCAGGGTATTCGGGAGCAGGAAAAAAATATAAATCAAAATTTAATTATAAAAATTTTTATGTTTCAACTTATGCTTATGCTGTTAATAAACATAGACACGTTGGAGAAATTGATCAAGAATTAAAAAAAATAACAAAAAAAATTTCATTTACTTTTAATCCTCACTTAATACCAACTTTTAGAGGCATACTATCCTCAATATACTTTGATAAAAAAAAGAACATATCCATTAAAAGAATTATAAATACACTTAAATCATTTTATAGAGAGGACTCTTTTATTAAGATACATAAGTTAAATTCTCAGATTGGAACTGGCAATGTGTTAAAAACTAATAATTGTGAAATTTCTGTATGCCAAACAAGATTGAAAGATAAAATTGTGATTTTTTCAGCTATAGACAATTTAATAAAAGGCACTGCAGGCCAAGCGATTCAAAATATGAATTTAATGTTCAATTTTAAAGAAACTCTAGGTTTAAAATGAAAATTATTCTACTATTCTTATTGATATTTCTTAGTGGGTGTACAAAACAAAAAACTGTTCTTATTTGTGGAGATCATAAATGTGTAAATAAAGCAGAAGCAAAACAATATTTTGAAGAAAATTTAACCTTAGAGGTTCAAATATTAACTAAAGATAAAAAAAAAAGTTACGACTTAGTTGATTTAAATATTTCTGGTGAAAAACCAATTATTAATATTGTAGAAAACAAAAATAAAAAAGTAGTAAAAAAACTTTCAAAAGAAGAAACAAAAGTAAAAAAAAATGAAATAAAAGATAAAAAAATTCTAAAATTAAAAAAAGATAAAGAAAATAAAAAAAAAATTATAAGGAAAGAAAAGAGCTCAAAATCTATTTCTTCAATGAAATATAGTGACCACTCCATAGATATTTGTCTAAAACTTGAAAAATGTGATATTGACTCTATAACAAAATACTTAATTAAAGTTAGCAATGAAAAAAAATATCCAAATATATCTTTAAAAGAATAAAAATGAATAAAATAAAAAATTTTAATATCGCAATCGTTGGGCTGGGAAATATAGGTTCCTATTTATTTAATTTTTTAAATAAAAATAAAAATAACATTTCTAATAAGAACAACTCTAATTTAAGAATATCCTATGTTTCAGCAAGAAGTAAAAAAAAAAAAAGAAATATCAAAATTAAAAAAGGTCAATGGGTAAATAATTTTAGTGATATTTTTAAAAAAAAAGATGTTGATATTATAGTTGAATTAATAGGTGGTGCAGAGGGCCCAGCTAAGAAATTAGTTTTTGAGGCTCTAAAAAGAAAAAAACACGTTGTTACAGCAAACAAAGCTTTGATTTCTAAATATGGAGACGAGTTATCAAAAATAGCTGAAAAAAATAAAGTAAATTTAGAGTTTGAGGCAGCTGTTTGTGGCGGTGTACCAATTATAAGATCTATTAAAGAGGGTCTCATTGCAAATAAAATTAGCCGTATTTATGGAATATTTAATGGAACATCAAATTATATATTATCTTGTATGGATATTTACAAAACTTCATTTAAAGAAACTATAAAAAAAGCTATTAAACTTGGATACGCTGAGTCGAATCCTTCTTCAGATTTAAATGGTGATGATGTGGCTTCAAAAGTTAAAATTTTATCGTGTTTAAGTTTTAATTCTTTTATAAATGAAAATATACATGTTGAAGGAATTAAGAATATTGACGAACAGGATATAGCTAATACAAATAAATTAGGATATAAGATTAAGTTGATGGGTTTTTCTGAAATTTTAAACAACAAATTATTTCAAAGAGTTCATCCAACTTTAGTAAGAAAAAACTCCTATATAGCAAGTGTAAATGGTGTTTTAAACGCAGTTATTGTAGATGGTAAACCCATAGGGAAAAACATTATTCAAGGAGAAGGAGCAGGTCCTCAAGCAACTACATCAGCATTAGTATCAGATATTTCCTCTATTATGAGGGGGAATATTAAATATCCTTTTACTATATCAAGCAAAAAAAGAAAAAAATTTTCTAGTGGTAAAATTACAGATTTACATTTTTCATCATATATAAGATTAAATGTTAAAGATAAGTATGGTATTCTATCAGATGTGACTAAAGTCTTTTCCAATAACAAAGTATCAATAAAAAGAGTTTTACAAAATCCTTATAAAAATAAAAAAAATTCTGCTATAATTATAATTACTCACAGATCTAAAGATAATAATATTCAAAAAACATTGAAAACATTAGCTAAAAAGTCTTATATAATTCAGAAACCTAAATTATTAAGAATTGAAAATGGCTGATGTCTATAAACAAAATTTACCTAGAAAAATTTATTAACACTACCGAGAGAGCAGCGATAGGAGCTTTTCCATTTATTGGTAAAGGTGATAAAATTGCCGCTGATCAAGGAGCGGTTGATTTGATGAGAAAAGAACTTAATTCTATTAACATGTTTGGAGAAGTAGTAATAGGAGAAGGAGAAATGGACGAAGCACCTATGCTTTATATTGGTGAAAAAGTTGGAAAAAATAATGGCCAACATCTTGATATAGCTTTAGATCCATTAGAGGGAACAAATTTTGTAGCAAAAAATTTACCAAATTCATTTTCAATGTTAGCAGTCTGTGAAAAGGGCAATCTGTTCTCAGCTCCTGACACCTATATGGAAAAAATTGCTGTTGGTCAAAATCTTCCTAAAAATTTATTGGACTTAGATTTTAGTGTCGAAAAAAATATAAAATTATTAGCTGAAGCAAAAAAAAAAGACACTAATCAAATCACAGCCTGTATTTTAAAACGACCTCGACATGACAATATTGAAAAAAGTCTCAAAAAGTTAAATGTCAAAATTAGATATATTTCTGACGGAGATGTTTCTGGTGCCATTTCGGTTGCAGATGAAAAGACAGGTATTGATATTTATTTAGGTATTGGAGGCGGTCCTGAAGGCGTGTTAGCTGCTGCGGCGCTTTCTTGTATGGGAGGCCAAATCCAAACTCGATTAGTTTTAGATCAAGAACAAAAAAAAAGAGCTCAAAAAATAGGAATTAAAGATTTTAGTAAGAAATATACCATTGAAGACATGATTAAAGGAGATGTAATGTTTTGTGCTACCGCAATAACAAATGGTGAAATTATAGATGGTGTCAAAGATCTTGGAAATAAATATGAAGTTTCTACGTTTGCCTTACATAAAGATTTAAAAGTATTTAAAAAAGTTACAAATCATCACTTAAAATAATGGATTATTTATCTATCTCCGGAAAAAAGTGGATATATAAAGAATTTAATTCTGAATACGTAAATTTTCTGAAAGAAAATTATTTTTTAGATGAAATAACTGCTAAATTATTATCGATAAGAAATATTGATAAAGAGTACATAAAATCATTTCTCCAACCATCCATTAAAAACCTAATACCTAATCCAAATACATTACGAGATATGGAAAAAACAACCAATAGAATTTTTAAAGCAATAAAAGAAAAAGAAAAAATTGGGATATTTGGGGATTACGATGTAGATGGCGCTAGTTCAACAGCTTTATTGGGTAAATATTTCAAAATAATAAAACAAAATTTTGATATTTATATTCCGGATCGAAAAACTGAAGGTTATGGACCCACAATTAAAAGTTTTAAAAGATTATTAGAAAAAAATATTAATCTTATTATTACTGTTGATTGTGGCACTTTATCATTTGATGCCATTGAATTCGCAAATAAAAATAGTATTGATGTTATAGTTTTAGATCATCACCAGTCCGAAGTTAAACTGCCTAAAGCTTACTCAATTATTAATCCTAATAGAATTGATGACGATTCTAATTTGAATTATCTTTGTGCAGCAGGTGTATGCTTTATGACATTAGTTTCTATTAATTCTTTACTAAGAAAATCCAATTGGTTCATAGAGAACAATATTCAAGAACCTAATTTATTAAATTTTCTAGACTTGGTTTCATTAGGAACCATTTGTGATGTTGTTCCTTTGATCGGCTTAAATAGAGCTATAGTCAAACAAGGTTTGAAAATAATAAATAGAAAAAAAAATATTGGACTTAAAACTTTATTAGATTTATGTAAAATTGAAAGTAAAGCATCAACGTATCATTTAGGTTACGTTATAGGACCAAGAATTAATGCTGGAGGAAGAGTAGGAAAATGTTCTCATGGCGCTAATTTACTACTCAACAATAATCCAAAAGAAAGTTTTCAATTAGCGTTAGAATTAGAAAAGTTTAATTCTGAAAGAAAAAAATTGGAAAAAGATCTTTTGAACGTAGTTTTAAATACAATAAGTAAAAACATTAGTGATCCAGTTTTGGTTCTACAAGGCGACGATTGGCATGAGGGGATCATAGGAATTATTGCTTCGCGTATTAAAGATAGATTTAATAAACCAACTATTATTATTTCATTAAATGATAAAATTGGTAAAGCATCCGCTAGATCAATACCAGGTTTTGATATTGGATCAATTATATTATCTGCATTACAAAATAAATTACTATTAAAAGGTGGAGGACATAAAATGGCAGGAGGTTTTTCAATAGAGAAAGATAAAATAAAAGAATTTAAAGATTTTATTATTAAAAAATTTGAAAGAAAAGTTAATCAAAATTTTAAGAAAAATTGTCTTTACTTAGATAGCTCAATATCTGCATCTGCTCTTAATTTAAGTTTTTACGAAAAAATTGAAAAATTATCTCCTTTTGGTTCAGGAAATCCGGAACCAAAATTCTTATTAGAAAATGTCAAAGTTGTTAAATCGTTGATAGTAGGCGAGAATCATATAAAATCAATTTTATTGACACAAGATGGATCTACAATTAGAACTATTTCATTTAACTCTTTTCAAAATGATTTAGGGCAATTTTTGCTAAATAATAAGACTAATAGCTTCAACATTGTTGGAAAATTGAGTCTGAATGAGTGGAAAGGTGAAAAAAATGTAGAGTTTATTATCGATGATATTTCTGTTAATAAGACTCAAAAAAATTAGGTCCCATC
>MDSV01194507.1_pt1 | contig 12294 bp, 10 predicted proteins | sample 810851 | NCBI WGS metagenome assembly MDSV01 (sample SAMN05326640, study PRJNA326480) | marine metagenome | isolation source: seawater | place: Atlantic Ocean: North East | collected 2012
CAGTTTAAAGAAAAAAGCATACTATGAACATAGAAAATTTGGATCATGATGAAGTAAATAAATTCGATGAGCTCGCCGCTAAATGGTGGGATAAGGATGGAGAATTTAAGCCCTTGCATCAAATAAATCCCCTGAGAGTTGGATTCATAAAAGAAAGATCAACTCTTGAAGGAAAAAAGGTTCTAGATGTTGGTTGTGGTGGAGGTATTCTCGCCCAAGCACTTAATGAGTTAGGAGCGGAAGTTACCGGCATTGATGCCTCTGAGAAAACAATTGGTGTGGCTAAGTCACATTCAGAGCTAATTAAAAGTGATGTTAAGTTTTTTCAACAAACAATTGAAGATTTTATAACGTCGAATCCTGAAGAAAAGTTTGATGTGATTACATGCCTGGAAATGCTCGAGCATGTACCCTCCCCTGGAGACATCATCAAGAGCTGCTCTAAAATCTTGCATGATGACGGAGACATTTTCTTTTCCACTATTAACAGAAATCCAAAATCTTATTTATTTGCTGTGATTGGTGCTGAATATGTTTTAAATCTCCTTCCGAAGGGTACTCACGAATATGAAAAATTTATAAAACCCTCTGAATTAGCAATGTGGATAAGAGATGCTGGATTGACGTCCAAAGAGACTATTGGCTTGAGCTATAACCCTTTGACCGATAATTATTGGCTCGGTAAAGATATTCAGGTTAACTATATGGTGCATGCGAAGAGGGAATTAATTTGAAAAATATTGAACTCTTTGCTTTTGATTTGGATGGAACGCTTCTGGATACTGCGCCTGACTTTCTTTATGCCGTAAATAAATTAAGAAAAAACTATAATCTTAGTGAGGCTGATTTTGATCAGGTTAGGTCTAGGGTTTCACAAGGTGCTGCGAGTCTTGCTTCTTACGCATTAGGACTAGAAACTCAATCAGATGAGAAGATTGAATTTCACAGACAGGAACTACTGGAGATCTATGAAGATTGCTGTCTCAAAAATACAGTAATGTTTGATGGTATAGAGTATGTACTCGATGAACTCAATTCAATTGGAATAAAATGGGGAATCATCACAAATAAGCCTCGAAGATTTGCTGAAATTATCGTGCAAGATAAGCTAGGTAAATTCTGTACGCCTTTCTTAATTTGTCCTGATGATGTTGGAAAAAGAAAGCCAGATCCAGATGGATTAAACCTTGCTTTAAGCATATCAGACTCTAATCCTCAGAATAGCATTTATATAGGAGATCACAGAATAGACATAAAAGCTGGTGAACAAGCAAATATGATCACTGGTGCAGCAGCTTATGGCTACATTCCCCTAGATGATACTGCTGAAAACTGGAAAGCGGATTACTTATTCAACCATCCTAAGGAAATCATCGACCTGTTAGTTAAATGATTAAGGATTTAGTTAAAGATGATTTACCTAATAATCTTCTTAAAGGTAAAACAATTGTTATTTCTGGAGCAGGATCGGGCATAGGAAGACAGGCTTCCAAAACGTTTGCAGATCACGGAGCAAATTTGATATTGCTTAGTAAAGACCAAAAAAAATTAGAGTCACTGTATGATGAAATAAAGCAAAATGATTCAAGAAATGTAATTATTCAACCGTTCAATTTTGAAGGTTCTTCAGAGAAAGATTATCAAGAAATTGTTTACGCCATCAAAGAGGAATATCCAATACTTGATGGTCTTCTAAATAATGCAGCAGTCCTTGGAGAGAAAAAACCTCTTGAGCAATATAGCTATGAGAGTTGGAAAAATGTACTACAGGTAAACCTTGATGCGAGTTTCTTGCTTACCAAAAGCCTTCTTCCACTGTTAAAAAAATCAGACAATAGTTCGATTATCTTTACTTCTTCGGGTGTTGGAAGAAAAGGAAGAGCATATTGGGGAGCATATTCAATAAGTAAATTTGCTACTGAAGCTATGATGCAAATCTTATCTGAAGAATTACAGAATACTTCTACTATCAGAGTTAACTGTATTAATCCTGGTGCGGTAAGAACCAAGATGCGTGAATCAGCTTACCCTGCAGAGGATCCAAATAAAAATCCAACTGCTGAATCTATTATGATGACTTATTTATATCTGATGAGTGATATGAGCTTGGATATCAATGGTCACTCGATTGACGCTCAAGAGCGCTGATCTCGCTTTTTGATAACTCCTTAAAAGAGCCTTGCTTCAAGTTAGCTGGTAAAAATAAGTTTCCATACCTAACTCTTTTAAGACGAGAAATTTCAAGTCCCTGACTTTCCCAAAGTCTTCTTACCTCTCTAGTTCTACCTTCCATAATTACCATTGCAAACCACTGATTAGTATTTCCTTTTCTACCTTCTTGTACGTCAGTAAATTTAGCAAAACCATCCTCTAATTTAACTCCCTTTATTAGATTATTGAGTATTTGATCTGTAACTTGTCCATGCACTCTAGCAATATATTCTCTTTCAATATTTGATGATGGATGCATTAACTGGTTTGCCAGAGAACCGTCATTTGTAAAAAGAATTAAGCCTGAGGTATTTATATCTAACCTCCCAACAGAGACCCATCTTCCTGATTTCAATTTTGGGAGGGAATCAAAAATAGTTTTCTTATGATCAGGATCATTTCTTGAAGATATCTCCCCTACCTTCTTGTTGTACATCAGAATCCTTTTTTTGGAGGGGTCCTTTTTGGAAAGTCGGACTGTGCGTCCTTCTACTTCAAAAATATCATGCTCAGAAACTAATTGACCTATAGTAGCGATTTGACCATTAACCAGAACCTTCCTTTGCTTTATAAGAGATTCAATCCCTCTTCTGGAACCAATACCATGATCTGCAAGGATCTTATGGATCCTGATTTTCAAAATCTAATTTAAAGTTTGAGAGCTCTCTGATGAGTTTTCAGGCTCTTCAATAGGTAACTCAAGTTCGATTGATTGCAAATCTGGAAGGGAGGGCAATTCTGGCAACTCTCTGAGATGTTGCAGGCCAAAATAATCTAAAAATTCTTTAGTAGTGGCGTATAGAGAGGGTCTTCCTGGAACATCTCTTTGCCCTACTATCTTGACCCATCCTCTTTCCATTAAACCTCTCATCAATTGAGTTCCAACAGTCACACCTCTGATTTCTTCAATTTCTCCTCGGGTTATTGGTTGTTTATATGCAATCAAAGAAAGAGTTTCTAAAGTTGCCTTAGAAAACTTTTGAGGTTTTTCTTCCCATAGTTTTGCTACAAATTCTGATAAAGATTGTTTTACTTGTAAGCGATAACCGCTAGCGATTCTTTTCAGCTCTATGCCTCTATTTGCACAATCTTCATCGATAGAATTTAGGGCATTTCTAATTTCATCTTTTGAAGGCTTTGGATCTTCAAATACTTTTACCATATCATCAACACTTATAGGTCTAGAAGCTGATAAAAGTAATGCTTCTAAAATTTCACTAAGTTTTTTTTCCATTAATGTACCTCTTCAATCCCCTTTATATGTATGGGTCCAAACTCTTCAGACTGCACAATCTCTATTAGAGAGTCTTTCAATAATTCCAATATTGCCAGAAATGTTACCACAACACCTATTTTGCCTTCCTTCGAATTAAATAAAGAGCTAAATTCAATAAATGATTCAGTTTTCATTCTCTCTAAAATCTGACTCATTCTTTCTCTGGTTGAAAGTTCTTCAAAATTGATTAGATGTGCTTGAGATTGTTCAGCCCGTCTCATTACTTCTGCAAGGGCAATTGTTAACTCTTCTAGCGGAACATCAATGAGAGGTGTTTCTGTCGAAAACTCTGGTAATTTAGCATTCGCTGCAAAAATTTCTCTATCCAGTCTAGGAATTTTATCTATTCTTTCAGCAGCTTCCTTATATCTTTGATATTCTTGTAATCTTCTAATAAGTTCAGCTCTTGGGTCTTCCTCTTCGGCTTGTTCTTCAGGTCTAGGAAGGAGCATTCTAGACTTTAATTCAGCTAAATATGCAGCCATGACAAGGTAATCTCCAGCAAGCTCAACTTGCAGAGCATCCATTAAATCTATGTAAGAAGTATATTGCTCCGTAATTTTGGCCACATTTATATCTAAGATATCAAGGTTCTGTTTTTTGATCAGATATAAAAGGAAATCCAAAGGTCCGGCAAAACTATCCAAAAGAATTTCTAAAGCATTAGGAGGAACGTAAAGATCTTCGGGGAGGACTGTTTCTTTTCCTTTTACCGTCGCTAAGAACATCTCCTCTTGGCGAGGATGAATTGGTTTTTCCTCTTTTATTTGAGGATCTGAGCTCTTTGAGTCAACCATTGATTCCAATACTACTGTATTGGCTTTGTATTATAGCTATTTATGGAGAAATGAGGAAATAGCGCTTATTTTAAAAACTTATTCGTTATTGGATATCTTCTATCTTTCCCAAAACCTCTTGAAGTAATTTTCACGCCTAGGGGTGCTTGGCGTCTCTTATACTCACTAAGGTCTATTAGCCTGATAACTCGCTCAACAACATTTTTTTCTATACCTATTCTCTCTATGTCTGCCTTGCTCTTATCTTGCTCGACATATAGTTCTATTATTTTGTCTAAAATATCATAATCAGGAAGACTATCACTGTCTTGTTGATCTGGAGCTAATTCTGCACTCGGAGGCCTATCAATAATCCTGTCAGGGATGACACAGGAAATAGTATTTCTATATCTAGAAAGATCATAAACAAGGGTTTTTGGAACATCTTTTAAAACTCCAAAGCCTCCGGCTGTGTCGCCATAAAGAGTAGAGTAACCAACGGCTGTTTCACTTTTATTCCCTGTTGTTAGAACTAATTCCCCTGATTTGTTGGATAAAGCCATTAACACTACACCTCTACATCTTGACTGAAGATTCTCTTCAGTAATGTCAGGTTCCAATCCTTTGAATTCATCCTCGAGGCTATTTGCAAATGATTCATATATATCTCCAATAGAGATGACGGAATGATTGATGCCTAGGTTGTCTGCAAGCTTTTTAGAATCTTCTACACTCATGTCCGAAGTAAATTTAAATGGCATCATGAATGTTCTAACCTTATCAGGCCCTATTGCGTCAGCCGCAATCGCAGCGGTTAATGCAGAGTCTATACCTCCAGAGGAACCAATTAAGACTCCAGGAAAGTTATTTTTCTCTATGTAGTCTTTTGCACCTAAAACTAAAGCTTTATAAACCTCTTCCAGTTCATGATCTTCTTCTATTACCTCCATATCTTCACTTAATAATTTACCGTCTTGAAGAGATGTAAAATGAACCACCTTTTGATCTTCTCTAAATTTTGCTAATTGAATTATTTGATTTCCATCGCTATCCATAGCCATTGAAGTGCCGTCAAAAACGAGTTCATCCTGACCTCCAACCTGATTCGCATATACAATGGGCATAGAATATTCAGCAGCATGGCCAGATATTAAGGCCTTCCTTTCTTTTATCTTCTGCAAATGAAAAGGTGAAGCATTGATATTCAGGACTATATCTGCCTTTCTTTCATGAAGTTGCTTTACTACACTTTCATGCCATATGTCTTCGCAAACTGATAAACCAACCCTTAAACCGTTAACTTCAAAAATTCCGGGACTGTTTCCAGGTTGAAAGTATCTTTTCTCATCAAAAACTTCATAGTTAGGTAGTTCTTGTTTTTTATATTCTGTAATTATTGATTTGTTTCTTAATACACCGGCACAATTAAAAATCGAATCTCCTTCTTTTTTTGGATATCCAATTACAATGAAGCTCTCTGGTTTAATTTCACAAAGCCTCTCTATGGCTGCATATGAGGCTTCCAAAAGGTCGTCTCTAAGTATTAAGTCTTCTGGCGGATAACCAGTTATGAACATTTCAGTAAATAGAAATATATCTGGTGAAGACTTTTGGGATAATTCTTCAATAGCATTGATGGCTAGTTGTAAATTACCTTCAATATCTCCGACAATTGGATTTTCTTGAACTATAGCTACAGAAATTTTCTTTTTAGTCATATCAAGAGACTTTTTAGATAAAAATTATAATAAATGTTTTGAAAAGAGGATTAATTGTAAATGTATATTAACACTTTCATGCTTTAATCTGATCACAATATATGTAGAATGCAATCCCGGTTAATTTTTTGACTATGCATAAGACGAGCGATTTAAGGATATCAGGAAGGCAGGAAGTAATTTCTGCAAGTTCTTTATTGGAAAAACAGCCGATATCGACAGCTTCATCTGAAACGGTTTTTAAAGCCAGACAAGAGTTTTCTGAAGTTCTTTACAAGAAAGATAATAGATTGGCTGTAGTGGTTGGGCCATGTTCCATTCATGACACTGATGCCGCTATGGAATATGCAAACCTTTTGCTAGAGGAAAAAAATAATCTTAAGGATGAACTTCTTATCATTATGAGGGTCTATTTCGAAAAGCCTAGAACAACTGTAGGTTGGAAAGGTCTAATTAATGATCCTGATCTAGATAATTCTTTCAATATTGATAAAGGACTATCAGTATCAAGGCAACTACTAAGAGATATTAATGACTTAGGAATGCCAGCTGGAACTGAGTTTCTTGATGTCATTACACCTCAATATATAGCTGATCTAATCTCTTGGGGTGCAATAGGTGCCAGAACTACTGAAAGTCAGGTTCATAGAGAGTTAGCATCTGGCTCTTCCTGCCCAATAGGTTTTAAAAATGCGACTAATGGAGGTATTCAGGTTGCTACAGATGCAATTGGTTCTGCTTTTCACCCTCATAAGTTTTTATCTGTTACTAAGGAAGGAAGAGCTGCAATTTTTTCTTCTTCCGGAAATAAAGATTGTCACGTTATATTGAGAGGTGGAAAAGAACCAAACTATACAAAAGAATATATTGATGAAACTTCAGAATTACTAAGATCTAACAACTTAGAAGATTCGATAATGATTGATATGAGTCATGGAAATAGTAGTAAACAGCACAAGAAACAAATTGATGTTTGTGCCGACATTGCTGCCCAGATCAAAGCCGGTGAAACGAGAATTACCGGGGTGATGATAGAAAGTAATCTTGAAGAAGGAAATCAAAAAGCCGATGATCTGGATAATCTCGTTTACGGACAAAGTATCACAGATGCTTGTATTAACTGGCAAGATACCAAAGATTGTCTCTATAGATTGGCTGAGTCCGTAAAAGACAGAAATAAGTAAACCAAATTTCTTGTACTGTTCTAGATCATAATCTAATCTAGAGATAAATAATTTATGACTGATTCAAAAATCTCTTTTTCTATCGAAATTGCCAATACTATAGGCCTTGAAGAGGCTATTTTACTTGAATATTTAAAAAAGGAGGAATCACAAAGTAAAGTTTCATTTGAGAAAGTATCTGCAGACTTAGGGTTTTGGCCAAATAAAAAGTCTGCTGAATTATTGAGCAATCTAATTAAAAGAGGTCTTGTTAGTGAATCAATTTTTGAAGGAATAAAATACTTTTCAACTAAAAAACCAAACCAGACTACAAAAACGAATACAGATAATAATTGGATACCGGAAAAAGAAGTTTTTGATCAGATCAATGAGTACGGTATACCTCAGGATTTTGCTAACTTGCAAATAGACGACTTTAAAAAACTTAATGAAGAAAGAAATGAAGCGGAAAAAAATTGGGGAGTTAAATTTCTAAGGTTTGTTATTAAGAAATGGCGATATAAAGAAGTTGAAGATAACAAAAAGAAAAAGACCCATCCTATGAAAAGAAATTGGATTCCGGATGAAGATGCTATAGAAATACTCATCAAGTCGGGTATCAATGAAGATTTTATAGAAAAGGAAATACCAGAGTTTATTCTTTATTGGACTGAACGTAAGGAAGAATCTGATATATGGAATAGCAAATTTATAGCTCATATAAGAAGGCAATGGGGAAGATTCAAAGACGTAAAAGAAAGTGATGACCTGCCTTCAAAGATGACATCGGAATGGATGCCAAACAATGACTTTTTCGAAATTCTTGAACTTACAGAAATCCCACGAGAATTTGCTGAAAATGCGAAGCCAGAATTTATCATGTATTGGAAAGAGACAGGACAAAGTCTGAGTTCTTGGAATAGCAAATTTCTACAGCATGTAAAATATAAATGGGAAAAAACAAATAAAGGTCAGACGCCTCAACTATCGGAGCAAATTGATAGGCGAATTGAGTCAAGTTGGAAAATTCAAGAAAGTATTAGAACTCAAGCTCAACCTGATAACGGGATTATTCAAGAAAAATTTAAAAAGCTAAAAGAAAAGCACCAAATTTAGTTTTATCTTAAGTATTTTAGTGTTATAGTTATGTATAACACCTAAATATTCCTATGAAAATTAAACAAACCTATAAAACAGCAACAATTCTTGCATCCTTTTTAGTTATTTGGATGGTCTCAGGAAGCTTGATAGAGGAAGAAAACTTTGAAAAGAATAGCGCCAAATTAAATACACTTTCTTCTGTCACTATAGTTAATAGCAAAGCCACAAATAAATCTAAAGTTCTTAAATCAAGCGGATTTACTGAAGCTGATAAGTTTGTTCAAGTTAGAGCAGAAGTGAGTGGTAGGTTGATAGCTAGACCAGCCCAACAAGGTGACTATGTCGAAGAAGGGGATTTAATCTGCCAACTATACATAGCGGGTAGAGAAGCTTATCCAAAAATAGTAGCACCATTTTCAGGTTATCTTGAAACTCTTAGAGTGGAAGAAGGTGATTTTCTGAACACAGGAGCAGTTTGTGCAGCTCTTATAGACCCCAATCCAATGTTAGTCGTTGCAGATATTGCCGAAAAAGATATAGCCCAAGTGCAACTGGGATCTAAAGCTACTGCAAAACTGATTTCTGGCAGATACATTTCTGGTGAAGTAACTTTTATAGCATCATCAGCAGACAAAAATACAAGAACTTTCAGAGTTGAGATAAGTGTAGACAACGAAGATAGAACTATAAGAGATGGAGTTTCAGCCGAGATATATATCAAAGGCAAAGAGGAACCGGCTCATATGATTTCACCAGCAATTTTGTCTCTCAATGACCAAGGTAAGTTAGGAGTGAGAACTGTGACTGTCGACAACAGAGTGGAATTCAAAGAAATCAATATCCTCGAAGACACTAATAGTGGTATGTGGGTATCTGGTCTCGGTGAGGACGCCAGAATCATAACCCTTGGCCAAGAATACGTATTTCAAGGTCAAACCGTCAATGTAAAAGAAACTTTTTCCCCTGATGCATGAAAACTTTTATATCCGGAGCAATAAAGAAAAGCAGAACTTCCTTAAGTATTCTAGTACTTCTAGCACTCTCAGGAATATTCTCACTCAACTATCTACCCAAGGCAACTGAGCCGCAAGTAAGCTTTCCTGGAGCTTACATTGGTGTCGGATTCGAAGGGGTTTCGCCTGAAGACTCAGAAAGACTATTAGCTAAGCCACTCGAAGACGCCCTCAGGACAATATCAGGGGTAGTAGACATTAGATCTACCTCTGCAACAGGCTATGCAGCTGTTGTTGTAGAGTTTGATCAAGATGTGGACATAGATGACGCACTGTATGACGTCAGAGTAAAAGTTGACGAGGCAAGAGCAGAATTACCTCAAGATGCAAGAGAGCCAACGATAAGAGAGTTTACTTCAACTGATGACCCAATTTTGACAATAAGCGTTGCAAGTTCAGTTTTACCACAAAGAGTTTTAGTCAATTTAACTCAAGAATTACAAGACTTAGTCGAAACACACCCTAATGTCCTTGAAGCAGAACTGAATGGTGTACCTGAAGATTTGATTGAAGCAATAGTAGATAAAAGCAAGTTAGAGTCCTACGGAATCTCTATGAATCAATTATTTCAAGCTGTATCAAATAACAATAGAGTCATTCCAGCCGGATACCAAGATACTGGAACAGGAAGGTTTGCTGTTAATGTTCCCAGTGTATTCGCCAGTTTAGAAGACATAGAAACATTACCAATCAAAGTATCTGGTAATTCTGTTGTTACTCTCAAAGATGTAGCTGATGTTAGCCTCACTTTTAAGGATAGAGGGGGATATTCCAGAATTAATGGTCAACAGTCACTCTCCATAGATATCAAAAAAAGAATTGGTACTAACATCATAGATACCGTTACAGACATCAGAGAAATGGTTGAAGAAAAAGTTAAAAGTTTTCCTGAAGGTATAGATGTAAATTTTGTTCGTGATGACTCGGAATTTGCCCTCCAGATGATCTCTGAACTACAAGGCAATGTGCTTACCTCGATAGCACTTGTGATGATTGTCGTTTTGGCTGCGTTAGGCTTTAGGACATCAATGCTGGTTGGTATGGCTATACCCTTTTCATACCTATTCGCGCTTTTGGTACTTTTTGTATTGGATAAAGAATTTAACTTTATGGTCATGTTCGGAATGTTAATTTCGATGGGAATGACTATTGATGGATCTATAGTTGTAACAGAGTACGCTGATCGAAAACTAGCTGAAGGTATGAATAGAATTGAGGCTTATACGGCTGCAGCAACTCGAATGTTCTGGCCCGTACTTTCTTCAACAACTACTACACTAATAGCTTTTACACCTCTAATGCTCATGCCTGGATTTGGTGCATTCATCAGAGATATGCCCATTACAGTCTTCTGTGTTCTTGTTGGATCTCTATTTTACTCCCTATTCTTTGCTCCAATCTTAGGCGCTATGTTTGGCGGTCTTGCCAAGCAATCTGAAGAAGAGATAAATAATACTAGGTTATTAGAGTCATCCGATCCGTTGAGCTTACCAGGTGCTTCTGGTGTTTATGCCAGAAAAATAGACCGTTACCTAGATACACCGGGTCAAACGATTTCCATAATTCTTGGTGCCATTATCCTTTGTATTGGACTATGGGTTCATCACGGTAAGGGGATAGTTTACTTTCCACAAGTAGCTCCTCAGTTTGCAGATGTGGATATCTTGGCAAGAGGCAATCTATCGGTAGATGAAATCAGGGATATTGCTGTTGAAGCTGAGCAAAAAATAATTGATGTTGAAGAAATTGAAAGGTTATCTGTATGGTCAAATTCAGGAGGAAGCAGAGGCTTAGGTCGACGTTCAAGCTCTCCTGATAGAGTCGGAGGAATGTTCATAGATTTTTATGGAGAAGACGAAGCAGTTTCTGATTTAAATGGTTTTGAGATCATGGAGGTTTTACGTGACAGGCTCAAAGATACCCCGGGTTATATTGTTCTAGTTGAAGAAGAAAAAGGCGGACCTCCGATCGGTAAACCTCTTCAACTAAATGTTAGTGGTGATAACGAACAATTGCTCATTGCAGCAATAAGAAAAATTAGAGGTCATCTAGAAAGTATGGGTAGTTTCACGGATATTGAAGATACGACCGTAACTAGAGGGATCGAGTGGGAATTACAAATTAATAGGACCAAGGCTGCTCAATACGGTGCTGGGTTGAGTGATGTAGGTGCTTCTGTTCAGATGGTAACCAACGGTATAAAAGTAGGTGAATACAGACCATTGAATCTAGATAGAGAGGTAGACATAAGAGTTAGATTCCCTAAATCAGAAAGAAACATCGATCAGCTAGGCAACCTAAATGTACAAACAATGAAAGGCTTGGTACCTGTCAGCAGTTTTGTTGAAACAAATATAAAACCAGCCACAAAAAGCATATCTAGAAAAGATGGCAAAAGAGTCCACAGTATTTCAGCTAATACCGTAGAAGGCGCTATACCATCTGTTCAAATCAAAAAAGTAAAAGATTGGCTTGCAACTCAGGATTTAGGTAGAGGAGTCTCAGTTGGGGATGACGGATTTGATAAGTACAATAAAGAAGCAGCAGATTTTCTTGTTTTAGGATTTATAACCATGCTCTTTGTGATGTTGATAGTGCTAGTCGCCCAATTCAATAGCTTTTACCAAGCCAATATAGTACTTTCAGCGATTCTGTTATCTTTTGGAGGTGTTTTTGTCTCTCTTTTAATACTGGACAGATCTTTTAGTACTCTACAAACTGGAATAAGTTGCGTCGCTCTGGCAGGTATTGTGGTCAACAACAATATTGTGCTTATAGATACTTTTAATTTGCTTAAAAGAAACAATCCTGGATCCACAACTAAGTCGTTAGCCTTAAGAAGCGCAATTTTGCGTTTAAGACCAGTATTCTTAACGTCATTTACAACTATTGCTGGCCTCATGCCTATCGCTATGGGGTATAGCATAGATCTCATTGATAGAACTATAAAATCAGGTTCTTATATAACTAGTTTTTGGGAACAGATGGCAGCTTCACTCGTAGTTGGACTCACAGTAGCTACTATATTAACGCTCG
>MDSV01216634.1_pt1 | contig 12294 bp, 12 predicted proteins | sample 810851 | NCBI WGS metagenome assembly MDSV01 (sample SAMN05326640, study PRJNA326480) | marine metagenome | isolation source: seawater | place: Atlantic Ocean: North East | collected 2012
AGAAAGTTACAAATGTAATTTATCCAACTAATCACCAAGGTGAGATAAAGGAAAGAGCAAAAAGGTATATGCAAGGTGGGTATGGTTCATTGGTTGGAATGGATGTTGGTACTAAAGAGAATGGTGCAAAATTCATAGACAATTTAAAAATGCTTTATCACGTTGCTAATATTGGGGATGCTAGAAGTTTAGCTATACATCCCGCTACTACAACTCACAGTCAATTAAATGATAAAGAGTTACTAGCAGCAGGCGTAACACCGGGGTATGTGAGGTTATCTATAGGTATAGAACATCCTGACGATATAATTGCTGATATTAAACAAGCATTAGCTGCTTAAAAATTAATCTATGGCCTCAATTTATTTAATTGGGGCTATGACTGTTTCTTTTTTTTAATTTAGTTTGATAGAATATTGCAAGTTTTCTAGGAGATTTGCTAGTTTGATTAAAACTACTTATTAAATTATTTTCTTTATCTAAAATTACTTCCTTTATTTTATTAGTGTTTGAGAATTTTTTAGTAATTTTTAATGCTTTTTCTTTAATTATATTGTTGGTCGAAGATATTTTTTTTTTTGCAATCGTGCAGAATTCAGACTTTGGACTTTCAATAAAAGAAAAGCATGGGTCTTTTTTTTTCTCAGGATTTTTTTCTTCAGCGTATGCAAGTACGTGGCCTAAAGGAGTTTTTCCTGTTTTGTTTTTGACTCCGTAACTTATGGCTGAATTTAAAGACGATTGAACAATTTTTCCACTAGACGCTCCACCAACAGAGCTGCCAAGCAAGGCAATGGACTCTGCGCATCCATTTAACAAGAATAGAGCTGTTAATAAAAAAAATATTTTTTTCATAATTTATTGGTTTGCTTTGATTAATTTCATATATCTGCTTCTTCTTTAAAGAAAAGTTAATTGTTAAGATAATAAATTTTTATCAACACAACTTATAGTAGTTATTGTCTATGTCTTTCTACTTCAGGTTCTATTGGGAATGATTAATCTAAATATTTTATTTTCGATTTTGTTAAGATTAATTGTTTTTTTACAATTAAACAAATTTCTGAATTAGTTTTTTCAAGAAAGGATACACATGGTTCTTGTTTTTTTTCAGGATTTATTTTATCGGCATAAGCTTTAACATGCTCCAATGGTGCCTTGCCTGTTTTTTTTTTTACCCCATAGCTTATGGCTGAATTTAAAGAGGATTGTAGCATTTTTCCGTTAGATGCTCCGCCAATTGAACTTCCAAGTAACGCAACTGACTCAGCACAACCGCTAAGTAATGACATTGCTGCTAACAAGATAAAAATTTTCCTCATACTTCCTTCTCAATTAATTTTAAGTTATTGAATTTATGTGAACATAAATACATTAACCCCGTTCATAATGAGTATATCAAATACAACTTACAATGGAAGTATTTATCTTACGTAATTTCCCTTAGAGGCTTATTGTCCAGGCATGCCTCAAGATTTTCGATCATTTGACTATAAAACTTTGAGTAATTTTCAGCAGTTACATATCCAATATGGGGCAAGAGGAGAGCATTAGGTAAGAATCTCAACTTGTGATCTTGAGGTAATGGTTCTTTTTCGTAAACATCTAAACCTACTCCAGCTATAACTTCATCTTTCAAAGCTTGAACTAAATCATTTTCATTAATTATTGATCCTCGAGAAGTATTAATTAAAAATGAAGATTTTTTCATTAATTTAAATTCTTTTTTTGTGATTAAATTTTTATATCTATCACCAAGTACTACGTGAATTGAAATAACATCTGAATTTTTTAACAGATCATCTTTGCTCATTGGTAAAACTCCAATTTTATTTGCATGTGTTAAATCTAAATTTTCTGACCACGCACAAACCTCCATTCCAAAGGATTTAGCAATGTTTGCAACTTGAGTTCCAATTTTACCAAGTCCGATTAAACCTAATAACTTCCCTTTTAATTCAAAGCCTACTGTCGATTGCCAATAACCTTGGAACATATTATCGATTTCTTGTTTCATATTTCTCATTAATCCTAATATCAATCCCCAAGTAATTTCCGCAGCTGGATTAGAATTGATCTCCGTTCCACAAACAATAATTTTATTTTTCCTAGCTATATCGACTTCAATGGCATTGTTTCTCATGCCTGAAGTCATTATATATTTTAATTTCGGAAGGGCAGTAATTAATGACTTTGTCATAGGTGTTCTTTCTCGCATGATGAAAAGAGCTTCAAAGTCTTCTAAAGCGATTATTGCTTCATTTTCATTTAAAAAGGGTTCATTAAAAACTTTAAAATTATATTTTTCTTTATACTTTTGGGTTTCAACTAATTGTTGAAAAATATCTTGATAGTCGTCTAACACAGCTACTTTAATCATTAAATTTTCTGTTTGATAGATAAATACCAGATAAAATAAAAGCTGCTCCTGTAAAATGATATAATTCAATTTTTTCTTTAAAGATAATAATTGCCATTATTGCGCTAAATAAGGGCATCAACTGAATAAACATTGTAGCACGATTAGGGCCAATTATTTCAATCCCTTTTTGCCAAAAGTAATAGGCTGCTATTGCTGGAAAAACTACAACATAAAAAAGAATTAAATAAAAAGCCTTGTTAAAATTTAACTCTAATCCAATATACTTTTCGTAAAAAAATTGTGGTATTAAAAAAAGTATTCCAACAGAAACCATAAGCTGTATCAAAGTAAATTGTGAAAATTTAAATTTATGTTTTTTAAGTAAAGTTGAATAAAGCGACCAAGTTATTACGCAAACTAACATCCATATATCGCCCTTATTAAAATTTAGAGAAATAATTTTTTGAACATCTCCATTAGAAATGATCGCTCCAATACCTATAATTGACAGAAGTAGTCCAAGTATTTGAAATATATTTGTCTTTTCAATTTTCATCATCGATGAAAGAACAATTGTAGCTGCAGGAATAGCTGCAAGCATCAAAACTGCATTGACAACTTGAGTATAATTAAGCGCAAAATAAACGACTGAGTTAAAGGTGCTGATTGTAATTACTCCCATGAAACTAATTACAAGCCAATTTTTTTTTATATAAGGTAAATTGCTATAGATCTCTTTATATGTGAAAGGTATTAAAATTAACCAAACTGAAATCCACCTTAAAACATTAAGAGTCAAAGGGGGAATTTGAAAGAGGGTCGCAAATTTTCCAACAATAAAATTTCCTGACCAGCATAATGCGGCCAGTACTAGAAACAAATATGCTAAATAATTTTTTGGCAAACAATTCCTAATTAAATCTTTTAGAGCTGTAAGGAGATAAGTCTAAATTTGTTTTCTCCTCTGCAACTATACCAGATACAATTTTGCCTGTTACTGCTCCTAATGTCCAGCCTAAATGATGATGTCCAAATGCGTAAATTATATTTTTGTTTTTAAGAGACGGTCCTATAATAGGTAAAAAGTCCGGAAGAGTCGGTCTAAAACCCAGCCATTCATCCTCGTGTTTTTTAAGCTGAGGTAAGAGCTCTTTTGCACATCTAGTTAAATAATCTATTCTTTTTTTGGATGGCGGGTTATTCAATCCTCCTAGCTCTACTGTACCTACAGCTCTTAATCCCTGGTTCATTGGAGTCATTCCAAAACCTCTATCTAAAAATATTACCGGCCTAGATATTAGATGTTCCATATCTTTAAAATGAACATGATATCCTCTTTCAGTGTCTAAAGGAATATTTTCACCTAATTGATCTGTGAATCTTTTTGAAAATGCACCTGAAGCAATCACTGATTTCTCAAAAAAATAATCTCGATTATTTGATTTGATAACTGTTTTTTCACCAGTTTGCTTAAGCTCTAGGATATTATCTTGAATAAATTTTCCACCTTTTTTTAAATATAATCTAAAAATCTCTTTTAAAATTCCATGAGGATCTTTAGCATGCATTGCGCTTTCATAGATAACTCCTGCATCAAATACTGGTTGTAAATTAGGCTCTAATTCTAAAATTTCTTTTTGTGTCAGTAGTTTTTGTTCAATCCCTAAGTCTTTTCTAACTTTGATCTCCAACTCTCTACTTTTTAAATTTTTATTCGTCCAAACGTAAATTATGCCTTTTTTTTTGACTAAATTATTTGTATCAATTTCTCTAAATATTTCTTCGTAGGCGTCATTAGACAAACTTAAAATTTGATGCATGTATTTTGCTGTGTGTAACATTGATTTCTTATTAAATGTTTTAAGATAATTCATGAACCATGGAATTAATTTTGGAACATAATTCCATTTGAGAGCTAAAGGGCCATAAGAACTGATAAGCATTTTAGGCACATCGCTTAAAACATCTGGTCGATTAAATTGTAAAACAGCATAAGGAGAAAAGTGACCAGCATTTCCATAAGATGCAGGTTTAAATGTATTTGATAATGGATCGTTGCGGTCAAAAATAGTTACTGGGATTCCTTTTTTAGCTAATTGTAAACCAATACAAATTCCTTGTATTCCAGATCCAATAATTCCAACTGAACTACATTTATATCTTTGCATGTGAAAATTATAATGCAAAGTTGCTCTATTTTATAGTGTGGTAGATTATACTATTGCTTCAGGCTTTTTTTCATTTGGTGTCTCTGAACCACCGTTTTCCTTAGATTTTTTTTCCTCTTTAGATTTACTAAAAAGAAAATCTGCTGAAAGTTTGGATTTTACAGTATTTGTTTTTTTAATATAGCCATCGATGTCTGCGCCGTTCTCAGTTTTTAAATTATTGCCAAATTCTATATCCCCTTTAACTGTACCAGTGCTGCCAACAACTACATCTGCACCGGCCACTTTTCCATCCATATGTCCATGTATTTCTACATGATCGGCTTCAATTGATCCTGTTATTGATCCAGTTTCTCTTACTATAATTTCTTTAGAATAAACCGGTCCTTTGACTAAACCTGCTACATCAATTGCTCCAGAACTATTAATAGTTCCTTCAATGCTTACAGTTTCACTTATAAGCGATCTTTCAGTGTCTTTGATTTTTTTTTTCTTATCACCAAACATATTCAATGTTCGGATTTAATCATCATTAACTTAAGTTGACAAGGATTTTTTAAAAAAAAAATTAGACCATATTAGGTTTTTTTAGTTAACTGGCGTATCTTTATAAACCTTGCAAGACATTACAATGCCTAAACCTAGCATAATTGCCATCATGGAAGATCCTCCATAAGACAAAATTGGCAATGGCGAACCAACAATTGGTAAAAGACCCAATACCATTCCCATGTTTACAACAACATATACAAAAAAAGCTGAAGCAAAACTGTAGCAGTAAAGTTTGCCAAAGTTACTTCTTGTAATATTTCCAATTCTAATAATTCTTGAAATAATTACTCCATAAAGAACTAGGATAAACAAAGATCCAAAAAAACCAAACTCCTCAGAAAATAAAGTAAAGATAAAATCCGTATGCTTTTCAGGCAAATAATCTAGGTAACTTTGTGATCCATTTAAAAAACCTTTGCCGAAAAGTCCTCCTGAGCCAATTGCAATTTTAGACTGTATAATTTGATATCCTGCCCCCAAAGGATCTTTTTCAGGATTTAAAAAGGTCAATATTCTGGCTTTTTGATATGGTTTTAAAAAGGAAATCGCCACAGGTAATAAAGTAATAAATAATAAAAATGCGTATATAAAAAATTTTGCTCTTACACCGGCTAACCAAGCAACAATGAGGCCTCCTGCAGCTATTAGAAGTGAAGTGCCGAGATCAGGTTGCATAACAACTAAAAGCACAGGAGCAATTAAAACAACAATCGGTAAAAATAAAAATTTAATCTTGTTTACGTTTTCTAACGATACTCGATGATAATATTTTGCAAGAAATAATATCAACCCTACCTTCATTAACTCTGAAGGCTGTAAATTCATAAAATAAAAATTTAACCATCTTTGTGATCCAGACGAAGTTAAACCAAAATATTTAACTCCGATAAGAAGGACGAAGAACACAACATAAATTAAGTAACTTGTACTGTGCCATATTCTTATTTGTACAAAAGATAGAATAAAAAACATTATAAAAAAAACTGCAAATCTTATGATATGACTTTTAGTATGGTATTTAAATTCTCCACCATCAGTTGAATACATCGCGAACATACTGACTACTCCCAAGATCAGAATGCTAGTAACCAATATATAATCTATTGAAAATAATTTATCTTGAAATGAAAGTGACGACTGTATTGATCTCGGTTGAAACATTATATGGACTCTCCAATTAAATTATTTGTAGCTTGCCTCAGACTGTGACGCTCTAAAACTTTTTTTATAACTTTTTTTGCAATTGGTGCAGCAGCTTTACTTCCAGTTCCACCATGTTCTACAACTACACTTATTGCATACTTTGGATCTTTGACTGGTGCAAAAGCAATAAACAAGGCATGGTCTCTATCTTTATATTTTAAACTTTCTTGTTTAACTTCTGCCTCACGTTGTGCTTCGGTAAATCTTTTTATCTGAGAAGAGCCAGTTTTTCCTGCAAAGGTAAATCTTATATCATCTAATCTTGATCTGTAAGAAGTTCCTCCTGGTTCGTTAGAAGATGAATACATAGCATCTTGTATAATTTTAATATTTTCTTGATTTTTAAACAGAGGTTTAAGATCGAAATTGGAAAATAGTAATTCTGTAGGTACCGGCTGATTTGGATTTTTATTCTTAAATTTTAAATATTCTTTCAAATTATTATTTTTTTTATCAAAAATTATTCTAGGTTTAATTTCGAAGCCCCCGTTAGCAATTTGAGCAGTCATTAAACATAATTGAATAGGTGTGCTTTGAAAATAACCTTGACCAATACCAGAGTGAAGAGTTTCTCCTAAATACCAATTTTGGCCGATAAACTTTTTTTTCCAAACAGTATTAGGAACTACACCGGGACGTTCTTCGAAGAAGTCTTTAAGAACTTTTTTTCCTAAGCCAAATTTTTTAGCAGTTTCTGATAATCTATCTACCCCTAATCTTCTAGCCACTTCATAAAAATAGACGTCGCATGATCTTTTTATTCCTGTTCTCATGTTCATAATTCCATGTCCCTTTTTTTTCCAACAATGAAATTTTTCACCAAATAATTCAATTTTTCCCTTACAGTTAACTGTGTTCAAAGGTTTGATGATTTTGTTTTCTAAAGCGCTCAAAGCTACTAAGGTTTTTATTGTTGATCCTGGTGGATACAAGCCTGAAACAGCTTTGTTAATCAAAGGTTTTTTATTATTGCTTATTAAGCTATTCCAATAATTTTTATCCACACCGTGAACAAAGGTATTAGGATCATAGGGAGGAGATGAAACCATTGATACAATATCGCCATTATAAATATCCATTACACACACAGAGGCTGCTGTATCTCCAAGTATTCCTGCGACGTATTTTTGAACTTCAAGATCTAACGTAGTTTGATAGTTTTTTCCTGATTGGCCATCGTCAACTTGGATTTGTCTAATTCTTTTTCCAAAAGCATTAACTTCGTACCTTTGAAATCCTACCTTACCTATTATCTCCTTGTCTAGTCTACGTTCTAATCCAGTTTTACCAACAGCCATCCCTGGCACTGACATTTCTTTCAAATAAGATTTATTATTTAAATCTTTTGCACTTGCTTGTGAAACATATCCTAAAACATGCGCAGAAGAGTTATCTTTATAAACTCTTGCAACTGAAACTATTGGTTCAACTCCTTGTAGTTCATGCAAAAATAAATTTATTCTTGAAAATTCTGACCAATTTAAATTTTCAGAAATAATAATAGGTTCCCAAGGTTTTTGTTTAGTAATTTTTTTCTTCAAAGAAAAAATTTTTTTATCACTTATATTTAAAATTGTTTTTAGTCTAAAAAAAACATCCTCTATATTTTGAGTATTTTCTGGAATTAAGTGAATTTGATATACTTGTTTGTTTGAGGCTATCTCAACATTAAAATAATCTTTGATGACTCCTCTTTCTGGAGCCAATTTCCATTCTCTAAATCTATTTTTATCAGATAAAGTTTTATATTTTTTACTTTCATTTATTTGAAGTGATATTAGACGGCCTAAAACTCCCACTAAGACTATTGCTTTACCAACATTAAGTAAAAACATTCTTCTGCTTATTAGTTTTGATTTTATAACTGTATTGCCTGAACCGGAACTAAACATTTTTACCTGTATTAATAACTGAATTATAAAAATTAAATATAAACCAAAAAAAAGGAAAAAAAATTAAAGTAAAGAAAGTATTATATGAAATTTCAGTGAAGCTTAATCCTATATCTGAAAAATTAGTAATTAATATCAGGAATGCAGAATTAGAGCAGAAGATTGCTATAAAAAAAGTGAACCAGTCTGTAGTTATACTTGTGTTAACTGTCATATTTTTTACATAGGTAGCCACTAAAGATGTAACTAGATAAGATATAGAGCTTACCCCAAGTGGTATACCCATAACAGCATCATTAATTAATCCCGCAAAAAAAATGTGGCCATTTCCAAAAACTTCTGGACGTTTAAGGCACCAAAAATAAATTATTATCAATTGAATGTTAAATGATAAAATTTCAAAATAATTTTCGAAATATGTATCTATTTCACTAATTGATAAATAATATAGAAGAACTAATGGACCGAAGTTAATACTTCTTTGCATTAGTTTAAAATTAAGCATTAAAAATTCTCTCCTTCTTGAATTGAAATATCAATCTTCACAAATGAAAGTTGACTAGACTGAGAAAAAAGTTTTACTTCACCATTAGTCATTGTCTTTCCTATTGGAGATCCAGGAGCAAATATACCATCTTTTCCTGATGTAAAAACATCCATACCCTCTTCAACTATAAAATCCTCTGGAAGATATTCTAATAAAGGCCTGCTGCTTCCGATACCTTTTAATATAGCTTGGACACCTTCTTCACCAAATGTTACTGGGATTCTGCTATTTAAATCATTTAAAAGTAAAACTCTTGAAGAAAGATAGTTAGTTTCTACTACTCTTCCTACTAAATATTCTTTGTCAAGAACGGGATTTCCTTTCAAAACACCCGACTTAGACCCTTTATTAATAATAATTGATTTTAAATATGGACTGCTTTTATCAATAAGAACTTTTGAAAGAATCATACTTTCTTTTTTTAAAAAAGACTGCTCAGATTCTAAAATTTTTTTTAATTTTTTGTTCTGATTTGATAAAAATTCAACATTAAGTTCTTTTTGTTTATAAATTTCTAGCTCTCTCTTTAGTTGTTCATTTTCTCTTTTAATATCAAAAAGGCTAGTAACACTTTCAGTGGCTTTTGGAATAAACCGTGAGGGTGAAGATGCTACGAGTGAAACTCTATATACACCATCATTGATAACCGCTCGAACTGGTTTCATAAAAGTGAAACCATATACGTCAAGAAAAAATATAACACATGCTAAAATTAATAATGAAAATAGCGAAAATTTTTGTGCAGCCCCTCTTTGAAGAAGTGCTGAACGGAAAGCTATACCAAAATCATCTCTGCTTGCTGACATTTATCTTTTAGATAAATTAATATTCTGACAACATTGTAGAAAACAATTCTTCATTTTCTAAAGCTCTACCTGTACCAACGGCAACGCAAGACAATGGGTCATCGGCTATCGTCACAGGTAAACCAGTGTCTTGAGAAATTAATTTATCAATATTTTTTAATAAAGCTCCTCCTCCAGTAAGAACTAAACCCATGTCTATTAAATCTGCAGACAGTTCTGGTGGAGTGTTTTCAAGAGCTTCTTTAATTCCAGCTAATATTTGGCTTAAAATTGGCATCAATGCTTCACAAGCATCTTTTTCTGTTAATTCAATTTCCTTAGGTGTTCCTGATCTAATATCTCTTCCTTTCATTAAGAAGGTATTAGGTGTTGAAGGTATAGCTGTTCCAATTTCTTTTTTAATTTTTTCAGCAGTAGAGTCTCCGATAAGAAGATTTAATTTTTTTCTCATATAATCCATTATTGATCGATCAAGTGCGTCTCCGGCAACTCTAAGAGACTTCGAATATACCACTCCACCTAAAGACATTACGGCTATTTCTGTAGTGCCACCTCCAATGTCAACAACCATTGACCCTGTAGCTTCAGATATAGGTAAGCCTGCACCAATAGCGGCTGCTATAGGTTCTTCAATTAATTGTACTTTTCTTGCTCCTGCAGCTAGGGCTGAGTCTTGAATTGCTTTTCTTTCAACAGGTGTTGATCCAGTAGGAACACAAATTAAGATTCTTGGATTTGCAAATGCATTTTTCTTATGAACTTTTTTAATGAAGTGTTTAATCATTTCTTCTGTAACTACGAAGTCAGCAATAACTCCGTCTTTTAGAGGTCTTATAGCTGAGATATTTCCTGGCGTTCTTCCTAACATTGTTTTTGCCTCGTCCCCAACTGCAAGCACAGATTTTTTTCCACCATCCTCAATTACAGCAACCACTGATGGCTCATTTAATACTACTCCTTGATCTTTAAGCACCACTAAAGTGTTTGCTGTTCCTAGATCGATAGCCATATCTTGTGACCATAATGATGATAAACCCGATAATCCCTTAAACATAATATTTCTCCTTATATTTGAGCGCTCAAACTAGGGTCTGGCGCAGTTTTTTCTCTTTTTATTATTAATTTATTCAATGCACTTAAATATGCATTAGCAGAAGCCACTAACGTGTCTGTATCAGCTGCTTGGCCTACAGTAGTTTTGCCTTGTTCTTCGATTCTTACACTCACAGTTGCTTGAGCATCTGTTCCCTCAGTAACAGCGTGCACATTATATAATAAAAGTTTAACATCATGCGGATAAAGCTTTTTAATACATTTAAATATTGCATCAACTGGTCCATCTCCTGTTTCAAATGCTTTTTTTATCTCTCCAAATACTTCCAAAGTCATTTCTGCTTTCTGAGGTTCTCCTGTACCAGCAAAAACTTTTAAAGATTTTAACTTAATTACATTATCCTCTGACACCAAACTATCATCGACAATTGCTGCAATATCCTCGTCATAAATATGCTTTTTTTTATCAGCTAAAATTTTAAATTTTCCAAAAGCAGTCTGGATTACATCATCTGTTACTCCTACATAACCAAGATCGTTTAATTTGTCTTTGAAGGCATGACGACCAGAATGTTTTCCCATTACTAAAGACGTTTTGTGAACTCCAACACTTTCTGGTGTCATAATCTCATAAGTGTTTCGATTTTTAAGCATTCCATCCTGGTGAATTCCTGATTCGTGGGCAAAAGCATTTTTTCCTACTACAGCTTTATTAAATTGAACAGGAAAACCAGTTGCATTTGAGACAACTTTAGATGCTTTGCTTAAAAGTTTAGTATTAATATTTGTTGTGTACGGCATTAAGTCGTGTCTAGTTCTCATGGCCATAACCACTTCTTCTAAAGCTGCGTTTCCTGCTCTCTCTCCAATTCCATTAATTGTACATTCAATCTGCCTAGCTCCAGCCATTACTCCTGCTAATGAATTGGCTACTGCTAAACCTAAATCATTATGACAATGTGTAGAAAGTACTGCTTTATCTATATTGGGAACTTTATTAATTAATGTTTCTATAATTTTTTTAAATTCTGAAGGAACGGTATAACCTACTGTATCAGGTATATTTATTGTTTTTGCGCCAGATTTAATTGCAAGTTCAACACTCTTACACATAAAGTCCATATCTGTTCTTGTCCCGTCTTCACATGACCACTCTACATCATCAGTAAACTTTCTTGCATAAGAGACACTTTCTTTAATAGCGGCTAACACTTCCTCTGGAGATTTATTTAACTTATGCTTCATATGAAGTGGGCTTGTGGAAATAAATGTATGTATTCTAAAATTTTTAGCATGCTTTAAAGCTTCATGACAAGCATCAATATCTTTTTTTGTTGCTCTAGCCAATCCTGCAGGAATAGATTTTTTTAAAGTCTTACTAATCTCTGTGACTGCATCAAAATCTCCTGGTGAAGCTATTGGAAAGCCAGCTTCAATTATATCAACACCAAGTTCATCAAACACTCTCGAGATTTGAAGTTTTTCTTCCAAACTCATTGAAGCGCCAGGAGACTGTTCTCCGTCACGCATGGTAGTATCAAAAATTATTATTCTATTTTTATCACTCATATAATGAGATTACATATTACAAGTAAAACTAGAATTTGCAAATACTTATGTATAAATCAGTTTATTTTTTTGATCAGATTGGGCTAATTCTTGTCTTTGTCGACCAATTTATTTTTGCCAATCCATGGCATCATAGCTCTTA
>MDSV01093871.1_pt1 | contig 12293 bp, 8 predicted proteins | sample 810851 | NCBI WGS metagenome assembly MDSV01 (sample SAMN05326640, study PRJNA326480) | marine metagenome | isolation source: seawater | place: Atlantic Ocean: North East | collected 2012
TTGGTCGGAAAGCGTATTCCCGAGATGATTGACCACTGTGAAAGAGTCAATTTCCAAGTCATTCTCGTAAGCAGATCTTCCGCCATTGCCGCTTGAGGCCTCGGCTGACCATCGAGTCTCGCCGTTCAGGTCTGTAGCGCTGGATGACCATGATATCGATGAAAGGTCGTCTGGCCCCCATGAGGCGGAAATCGACCAATTGACCTGTATTCTTTCAGTTCCGTCTTGATTTACTATTATCGCCGAGGCTGACTCGGAGTTTACAAGATCGAGTCCGGGTATCGAACCGGATTGGGCGAATGATACTGAGCCTTGATCGGACCAGTCGCCGTTAGAGGAGTAGGCGGAGTATATGGCGCTAGCTCCATCCAAAGTACTCCCTGTCAGAGTCACAGACGAAATCTGACTATTATCGAAGAGGTGGCTGTGCTCGGTCACAAGATGGTATGATTCGGCCCTAGGTGCGAATGTGTTGGGCGGGTCAAACGGGTGATTGGTTGTGATGTAATCGTATTCCGCGCCGCCGCCGATAGAAATCATGCCCTCCAGCGCGTTTACCGCGACGTTGACATCGGTATTGGAGGAATTCGATTGAGCTGCCGTTATGGCGCTTGTCACTACATTCTGCAGGCCAGATACATTTTCGTGGAGATAGTACGATATCCCCAAGGTCGCGATTGTCACAGTCTGAGATGCAGTTGATGAAATTTGGAAATCGAGCTGCTTCCACTGCCTACTTGTCGATGGATCCGTGATACTCGGTTGGACGGAGTTGATCTGAGAAATCATGGCGCCATTGAAGTGGATCGCTGAAGGGCCTGCTCCGGAACTGGATGTGGATTGGGATGCCGAACCCAATGTCATCACGACGGGTGAGTCGAAAGTTGGCGAGCCCACGGGAGATACTGCCATGAAGCCTGCTGCAGCCCACGATGTAGCATCCACATTCGTATCTGCTGATGTACCAGAAGGTAGAAGGACGGAGATGGTTGCAGGGTTTGAAGGTGTGAGGTATACAGATTGGCTTCTTTGCATGGTGCCTCCTTCAATCATGGACTGCCAGCCGAGATTCCCATAGCTGCTGCCCATGGGGAAAGCCCAATCATCCGTACCATCTGAACCTAAATCTACAGCCGGGGATCGTGCCGGTTCTGCAAATTTAGCAGATATATTGAGTTGATTGATGCTGCCAGCTGGGGATAGGGAAATAGTAGCTCGGTATCCGGATTGAAGCCAGGGGAATTCGACGAGACCCCCTGTTACTCCCTGTGGCCCTATAGCTGCGCCATTCGCATCCTTGAAGGTGATGGAAACTCCCGAGTAGTCCCCTGATACGGACAATGCCCTGATCGGTCTTGAAGAGGTGATGAACTCGGAATCAATTGTCCCTGCAATTCCGGTGCTAACAATGTAACCTCCTTCTATGACTGTGCTTGGGCTGAATGACCAACCATTCGACGTTCCCGAGGAGGACGATAGAGTCCTGAAACCGTCCAGCCTAACTGAATTTATCATAGGGGTAAGACTGGAATTAACAGTTTCTAGGTGGACTTGTATTCTCACAGACGGGTGTATTGCAGCATCTATGCCTGCGAGAGACAGTGGTAATTCGTCCATATCAAAGCCTTCAACGGGGTTTAGAGACACAGAATCTAGGATGGAAATTAGGACTCTGGTCCCCTCGGGGATCTCAGCATCGACATCGACAAAGCCCATATTGAAACTTGATTGGTTTGATAGGTCCACAGAAGGGGATGTCCATGAGCCGTTTGAACTGTAGTTGGGGATGAGTATGCCGAAATCATCTACGTAGAATCCCTCGTAAGTTTCAGAACCACCATTCTGACAGCATGTATCCGATGAGAATTGGAATCTGAATTGCATTTGCTCGCCAGACCACTGGTCTAAAGGTGCCTCTCTCACAGACATCTCATCAAGTCCGCAGTCACCATCGAACCACAGCTCCTCAGTGCCCCATGGATTGTTCCATGTTGAGGTTCTGATGCCGTCGTACCATCCGGTCATGGAGGGCTGGAAATGCTGCCATGACCCTCCATTGACTCTGTACTGCAACTGTGCGCCATCGGTGCTCGAGAACGGGTCCATGCAACTCCATTTCGAGAAATGGAGCGTTGCGCCTGAATCAGGTATATCATAGTCTGGCGAAAGGAGATATCCATTCTTATTGTCAGCGTAAGGCCCAGACAGATCTGTCCCGTAAAGATACGGGAAGCTTGCTGGCTCTTGAAGCGTTAGTGATGATCCCAAGAATCCATAATCCCATACGTCGGAAGCTCCTGTAGTAGACCAGCCGGGAGCATGGGCATTCTCCGGTGCAGTCGCATATGAGTTCTCGAACCCGAGCGATTGGTCTATGCTTCCCCCGAAAAGCTGGATGTGGTTCCAATCATCGACACATCCGCCGACTGAGCAGTACCCACCGGGTGCGACATAATGGTAGAAGGTGCTGCTAGTGCCCAAGTCGTCAGACCAATGTACGGCTGTACCGGGAGTTATGAGAGACACATCGGTCAAAAAGACGCCTTCGAAATTGTCCTGAGGAGACCCGTAAGTTACAGAGCCGTCCGTGTCCACTAGAATTCGAAGATACACAGTGTTCAGATTGAGGAACTGCGCGGGGACGGTGTACTGTTGAATCACCAGACCCCCGCTCTGGTCACCAGTAGTACCTGGTATGGCTCCAGTCCTGTCATCGCAATCAGTACTCGTCAAGGGCGTCGAAGAGGAAATGTCGACCCAAGTGGCATTGTTTGTAGACATCTCCACGCAGTAGTTGTCGAATGAGCTGCCCTCCAAGTCGTACTCTATGTTGAGTCGTATCTTAGAGTTGGCCGATGTGCCCTGTGTGTTTATCTGAGTCTGGAGAGCGCCATGTGCGTAATTAGAGTAGGAACAGCTTGCTTGAGAGGGGAGTGAGCACCCGTGAAGCCAACCGCCGTCCATTCCGCCGACATTCTGGTAGGAGATGTTGTCAAGGAACCATCCAGGCCTCAAGTTCTGGGAAGACGGGTGGGTCCAGAGTCGGAATCGAAATTGTATCTCGTCGGCTTCGTCAATTCCTGAAAGGGTTGTGAGGTCGATGTTCTCAGAAGTCCAACCGCTGTGCGAAGGGGAGGCGAATACAGGGAGGTCGCCGGATGGCTGCCCTGGAACTGCGGGGCCATCAGAGGACAATGTGCTAGGGTACCCTCCTGCTGGTTCGAGGTAGGACCATGGGCCCCATGTGCCATTCATCATCCTGAACTCGAGCCATGCCCCGTCGCCATCGCCGGCGGATGTACTGTCTACATGATACCAGTGATCGAAAGATAGGGTGTAGCCAATTTGTAGGTCGCTAACTGGGACATCTAGAGGAGGGAGATAGAGGGATGTGTCCACACCCGCGGGAACGGGGTTCCCGGGCATAGTTCCTGCAATGACCTTCCCCTCAACCGCTGTTGCTGGGACTACGCCGTGTGGAAGGGTTCTCTCATCCAAGTAAACGGAGCCGTTCATAGTTTCAGGCAGTACTGAGGACCAGAAGTCGATATCTGGGTTGTGACACAGAGGGATTGTCTGCTGTATCTCGGTTGGATTGAGAGCGCCATCATTATTCAGATCCTGCCCGATATCCATGAGGTGACCCCCTTCGCTGCATGTGGCTGAATCGGCAGCGTCTGGATGATCTTCGATGAGCCAGTTGAAGAAGCCGCCCAATCCAGGCGTAATCACTGCACCGCTTCCCGTGCCGCTTGGGACAATAGTCGGAGCCGATGTATACCCGGAGCCGAGTGCGTCTATGGTTACGGATACGATGGGGCCCGTCGAATTCAGTGCTAGGGTGATGTCTACCTGCCTTCCACTGGCACCGGTGTTGGCCAATGAGAGAGCGTGTTCCGTTGTGTAATTGAAGCCATTTGAAGTAAGGGAAATCCCAGTTATAGCACCGGAGCTATCAACCGAAGTGACAGTCAAATTTGCACCTGCGCCAGGACAATTTCGCCCACATTCCACATTGAACACGGTGCCATTCTGGTATCCGCTACCCCCTGATATCAAGGTGGCTGAACCAATACCTCTGCCTGAGAGGTATGTGCCATTGAATCCTGAGCCACCGCCGCCTGTTGCAGATAAATTTCCGTCACCGTAGCCAGAACCAGGATCAGTGATATTCAGTGAAGTGATGCTGTCTGGCAGCCCAGATGAAGGACAGTACTCATTCGATGATTCGATCTCATCAGAGTCAAGGTTTCCATCGCCATCGTTGTCGTACCCATAGGATAGTTTTGCGGAGTCTTGGTTGCTGCATGAAGTGCTTGAGGGGACATACTCGATGGAGTATACAACTAGGATCCCGGGTGAGTAGTAGTATCCATTCGGCATTTCAATGGTGTAATTTCCCTCGTCGAAGTCCTCTATCTGGGAAACGCTGAAATCATCTTCAAGTAGCAATTGGCCATCCGAATTGACTGTAATCCCACTGAGAAACGCTCCGTCATTGTGCGGTGAGTCCTGGTGCCATGAAAGGAGGTTCTCAGAAGACTGTGCAACCTCCTCGTTCGATATCTCCATCCAGCTGTCCAACACTGTCGCATTTGTTGGGATTCGCAGTGCCGTGAAATCTGATCCTCCATCGGAAGGCCTCACGGCATCTGGACCACGCCACTCTGAGAGGTCGGCTTGGGCTATTGGCACAAACAGCATCAAGGCAGTCAGAAGAATTGCTCGGCGGGCATTCGTGCGAGACATGTCCACCTGAGGCATAACAAGACTATCAAATGTCCGAAGGTAAGAGGGCAACCCTTGGAGCCACTGGGGGGAATTGAACCCCCGACCTTCGCCTTACCAAGGCGACGCTATACCCCTAAGCCACAGTGGCGGTAGCACGGGGACCCAGAGTCTTGATTTAATCGCTGCGTAAATCGATTTAAACAATCAACAGCCTCAAACATCATCGGTGCTCGGGCTGACTCATAAGCCGAGGTCGCATAGCCTGGTATTGCGCATGACTGGAAATCATGTGGGATTTTCCCTCCGGAGTTCAAATCTCCGTCTCGGCGCCAAATCTGCATCCTACTCCGCACCTGCATACAGAATTTCCAAATGGTTGTATCGCGGCCGATTCACGTGGATGATGATGCCGTAGAGCATAATTTGGCTTCTGAGCCCGTTACGCGCTTGTCCGACATAGATGCATTTACACAATTTGGAAGCAGGTTTGGAGCACTATCATCTATCGACGAGTCCCTCAGACAAATAAAATTCAATCTAGTAGCGGCTAAGGCTAGCTTAACCTACACACATGCGGCCCCACTCGTTCTTGCATTCGGAGCCCTGGTTCTTGGCTCATGGGATCTCGGAAGTGGCGAGTTATCGAGTGGAGGAGATTACAACAGAGGAGGCATATTTGGGTCCGAGAGCGGATTTTTGCACGTTGCAGGCGGGGCGTTAGTTCTTTCATTCCTTTCACTCTTCATATCCGTAGCAGCATATGTACTCCTGATCGTAATATTTCCACTAATGCGGGAAAATCTGCTATATCTCATATTCGGAATACTTGCTGTTGAATATGGGCACATGGCCAGCCATGCTTCTGACCCATACTTCCCAATGGGTTCAGACCTACCGACATGGGCAGGAGTCATAATTGGCAACGGAATCATACTTTTTGTCAGCCTAGGTGTTGTGAGAAGATCTGTAATGGAAACCCGAGACTTTCATGTAGAGGTTTCTCATATTCACCCAGATCCCCGTCGGATGCGTAGTGCGCATGAAGATCACAGCCTTCTGCTATGGAATATATCCCTGTTCATATGGCTATTATTCCTCAACCTTAGTGCATGGTCCGCATCCCATGCAGTAGCTCGCCCGGCCCCTATTGTGGGCGATACTGGGGGGTTCGTGGTCCTGCATATAATGTCCGGGCTGGTATCATTTGCCTTACTCATGCACGTTTCTTGGTACCCTCAATTCATGATGGGGAGTTCGGGCGGAAGTATACAATCGAGGCTAGCGAGAGTGGTCTCCGAAGGAATAGGGTCGGAAAAAATAGAGGTAGAAATCGGAACCTGCCCTGATTGCGGCGTAACAAGTTCTGCATCACGAGAGGGCGATGGTAGGATCATTGTTTCTTGTAGAACTGAAAATTGCGAGGGGCGGGGTATCGTGGGAAAAGAGTGCGAATATTGCGGTGTTGAGTACGCTGGGTCGCTGGCATGCGGCTCGTGTGGCGCCACATCAAACGTCGAAGATCATTTTTCTACACAAGGAGAGCTGTGGTAGCTCCCATATTGACTCAAAGGAGTGTGAACTGTGGATTCAGAAATCAGCTCAGTCGCTGAGTTCCTAAATCAAAATGATGAGGGCATATCCCCTCATGATGTATCGAAAACTTCAGCACTCCCCTATCTCATTACCGCAATATCGACCCTAGTTACGGGACTATCTATAGCAATTCTAGCGGTGTGGCTCCTTAGCGAAGAGAATGCGATATTTGGTGGGCCGCCTGCAACCCTCTTAGCATGGCAAGATGACTATGAGGAGATGACCGGTATTGACAAGCTGAATGGGAATCTCGATGGTTCAGGAGTTACGATTTGCATAGTTGACTCGGGGGTAGACCTCTCACATCCAGGCATGGATGGAGTTAGCATAAATGGGTGGTATGATGCTGTAAATGGAAAAATTGATCCCTATGATGATCAAGGTCACGGCACTGCAATGACTGGAATCATTGCATCCAAAGGAGGAGTAGGGGGCATTGCCAAGGGTTCTGAGCTTCTCATCGCCAAGGGGATTGATGATTCTGGCTCAGGTACGGACGAGGGTATCGCAGAAGCGGTAGATTGGTGCTCTGCTCAAGGTGCTGATATAATCTCGCTGAGTCTCGGAGGCGATCAGGGGCCGGGCCTCTCAGGCCTCACCCTCGATGTTCTGGAAAACTCTGTGGAGGATGCGCTCGACGAGGGAGTCTTCGTGGTCGCAGCAGCGGGTAACGACGGTACGGACGATGACGGAGATGTTGCTTCTCCGGGATCGGTCGAGGATGTGATATGTGTTGGAGGCGTCAATCGAAATGGAGATGTGTGGTCCGGCAGTTCGGAGGGAGATAATAATGGTCGCCTCTGGCCAAATCCGATTCTTCCAAGGCAAGATCCCGACAAAAAGCCCGAGGTGGTAGCTCCTGCATCTGAGGTGCCGGTTTTACTCACGAATAGTGGGAGTTGGTACGGCTACTCGAGCGGCACTTCGGCTGCAACTGCATGGGTATCGGGCATCCTTGCATTAGTGGTACAAAATGAGCCAGGTCTTGCTCGCTCAGGGGACAGGAGTGCCATAGAGGACATCAAGAATCGCATATCGCAAACATCCGCCCAGAAAGAAGGAACCACAGGGCATGATGATCGGTTTGGTTATGGGATCGTGAATGCCGCTGGCCTGATTGGGGACTTATCGAATGGAAGTACTTCAAATCAAGATTTTGCGAAACCGCTGTACGCTCAACAGCCAATGAGTACAACTAATGTCGCGCCTGATAGTTCAACGAAGGCCGACTTGAATCCGCGCTTCTGGGATTGCCTTATCGCAGAAATCCACGAATTGAAGGCTTCTACACGTTTCTGAGCCTCAGTCAATGGATTGCCCGGCTCAAAATCCCCCACATCCCCTGTCGGTACTTCTGGTTCAATCACCATGATGATGCCGTCCCTTTTCACTATCTCGAATGCTAGTTGAAGGCTGGCAGGTCGTTGCACCTCGGGTACATCGATTATCACCATGCCAGTGGGCGATGGCAGCGGAATGGGCGAAATGACGCTGTTTTCTGGCGTCGCGGAAGCTGCATTCCATGCAGTCGTCTCAGCCACCACCTCATTCCATGGACGCGACAGGACTGAAGTCCACGACTCAGCAGAATATCTGCGTATGAGTCGATCTAATATCACCCCGAACTTTCCGCCTTCTTCTACGATCCTGAATGAGGATGGGCGCTTAGAATCTGCAGGGGCCCACGCGTCCAACAGCCACGCAGAAAGGTGTCCGATACCTCCTCCGACTAGAACTACATTCTCAGGAGTTACCCTAGCAGCGATATCTCGAATTCTTGACCGGGCATCTCGAGATAGAAGGGGGAGGTCCATGTGTAGCATCTGTTGACCGATATTTGCAGCAATCTCTGGCTCGTCCATACTGAAGTCTTGGTTCTGCCCGATCAAGGCATTGAGGAGTTCCTCTTCGCCCCTCATCGGGAGGTTGCCGCCGGGGAGTGTCACGATACTCGGCTGAGGATGCCCAGATATCAAACATGGCTATTTTCCATTGTATTGAAGAATGGGGGGCTCTCGTGTTGGAATCGATGGCTTCCAAATCAGAAGGGCATGTAGGCCTGTTCTGCCCGTCTTGCTCGTCGGAGACGGAGCATAGCACGTTAAGAGAGAAGGAGTCAGGTGGCGGAGTCGATCTTCTAGTCAGATGCTCCGAGTGCAATCATGTCCATACCGTAATCTTACGACCTAGTAAACTCGTCAAGATAGGAATGACGCTCTCCGATGGCAGATCTTCTTCATTCGAGAGCATAGAATCGGATGATGATGAAGCAATACGTGTAGGCGATACCTTCGAGCACGATGGTTTTGAGTGGACGATTACTCGTCTTGAGGGGCAGGATGCTCGAAGTATGAAGAAGATGGTTGCGAGAGATATTCGGAGAGGATGGGCCATCAGAGTTGACAGGGTGATTATCCCATTGACATTGACTGATGGAGAAGTAAGTCGTTCATCATCGATGGAATGCAGTCCAGACACTATCTTCTCATGTGAGACTCACATTGAAGTCGAAGGTTCGACATGGATGATTCGTGCCATACATACTGGGAAAGGTCGCACATTGAGAGGTCGCAGAGCGGCGGCCGATATTCGTAGAATATATTTGCATACAGAGTGATTTCATCTTCTGTTTGTCCATGGCATGATTATCGATTTGGCTACATGCCAGGCGATTCCAGGGTTCTCTCTGAGTCTTCTCATGCTGTATTCATACCACTGCTTCCCATAGGGCAAGTAAACGCGAGTGAGATGCCCATTAGAAGCGAGTCGTCTTCTTACGTCGCCCCTTACTCCCAGTAGGAACTGAAACTCGTATCCTCCGCCCTTCCCTGGCTTGACTGCTGGTGCTGGGTTTCTTGGATCTGGTTTTTCAGGCAATATTTCCCTAGTTTGAAGGGATTGTAAGGCTGCGTTAATTATCGGGTGGTCGTGAGATGCGATTCCAACGTACATTCCAAGATCTAATGCTGTCTCGACAGCTTCCGTTGTTGCGTTCACGATGTCCGAATAACCCGTGTATGCTATGTCTGAGGACTCAAGATATATGCCCTTGCAGATTCTGACATCGGCGTGTTCGCCCATCATCTCAGCAATACGAAGAAGGTCTTCTTTTGTTCGAAATAATCTGCCTTGGAGGACCACTCCCACGTTGAGATGTCCTTCCGAATACAAGTCTCCCAAAATTTTCAGAGTTGATTCAGTATGTGTGCTATCTTCCATATCAAGTCGGACATATATCTTGGATTCATTCGCCTTGCGGACTATGTCGGAAAGAGTCTTCAGAGCATATCTGTAATCTATATCGAGGCCGAAGGCGGTTGGTTTCAAAGAAACATGGGCATCTAAATTAGACTGACTTATTGCCTCTATAAGCCGATTATATTCTTCAACGAATGGCTGGGTCTCTTCCAATGTGGAAATATCTTCTCCGAGGACGTCGACGGTGAATGACGTGTTCTCAGATGATATCTCGCGCATGACTCTGAGAGCATCCTCCAGCTCCGGCCCGGCAACGTAACGTCGGGAAATGAATCGTATGAATGCCTTAGGTGTGATCGGCATGAATGCCATAACGACCCGGCCGAACAAGTTCATGATTGGGCTCGTCCGAACAGGCACTTGACGGTTACTCAATGGTCAGGAGTTGTTTACCACGGAACACATCTACATCGAAGGTGCCAAGTTTGGCGATGATATATTTTCTAAGATCTGAGTTCATAGACTTTCGATCTATATGTGCGATCACTTGTGCCTTTGGACGAGCCGTCCTCATGGACAGAATAGATGCTCGTAGAACCTTTTCAAAATTATGGAGGGTCGCCTCTTCATTGACATCGGGCAGAGAGTATGATGGGAGTATGTGTCCTACAAGTTCTTTTGATCTGATTAGTATGTCTCTGTGTCGAGGTGCGTAGTGGCCACCACCGATACAAAGCATCCAACGTTTATTCGAATCGAGCGCCTTGCTGGAGAGGTTTTCGATGATGATTTCAGCCCATATGGAGGCTAAGTGCGAGTCAGTCCATTCTTTCTCAGAAGATCCAATTTCGACATACATGGTCGGGAGGGACATTACTGGCCCGTGATGTGTTGCTTCCAATGTCAAATCAAATTTGGACAAATTGGGCTCTACTGCACCTTTCAGGACTATTGCTCTGAGAAAAGAGGCCATCCGGGGGTTCGGGGGCACAAGTGTCCCATATACTCCTCCTGATCTTCCATCTTCACCCATTTCTTGGCCAGTCAGAACGCCGATCGGATGAACTGTCATGGCAGGGACTTCTGAACTCGAAACATGCTTTGAGAGGACTATGATGTCATCGATATTCTTGTTGATCGACTCCATGTGCATTGTGCCCATGTTATCGCTTCTGACATGTATCTTGTCGACAAGGAGCATGTGAGCATCTATTTCAGTGTTGATTAGTAATTCTCCCAGAGGTGATGGGGCCGATTCCCAACTATGCGCCTCAATCACGGCCTGATGAAGTGTCAACGAAGCAGAATCTGCCTTGGATGCCAAAATTAGGGTCGTCATCGGTACTTGTGTGTTGTTTCGTGTATTTTTAATTGAGCGCAGGTTGAACTGCCCCCACCTAGGCGCAGGTCTATGCTGCCAGTCACGCCCCTGCGCGTACACAATCATCGCGACGCTGCCGTAGTGGTAGGAACTGATGGGGAGTTGATTGGGTTGAACGACGGCGGGCTGGTTACAGATATTCTTCGACCAATGTCGAATCCTATATCATCATCAGTTCTTCTTGATGGGTACCTTATTGCATCATGGAACTTGTATGGTGTTGATGCGTCGTCATACATGGGGCTAATCCCTACAGAATTCTTTGTTGATTTCGAAGGGACTTCTGAAATGAATCGGGAATCTGGTGCAGACGAAGGTCCTGAAGGTGCTACTTGGTGGAGGAGGCTCGAAGGAACTGTTGAGTCCATAGGAGGGGGAGGTAGCCGATTCATATTCGCTCTAACTGGCCTGGGAATATACTCGATGGATCTCAAAATCGATGATGGTGTAACAAGTGTGAGTGAGTCTTGGAGGGTTCATTACCCGTTGTGGACTCTATCTTCGAGACCTGAAATACGGGATCGTATTGCATCTATATTGATTACTGAATCAGGAGTTTTGTTACTATCAGAAGGAGGGGAATGGATCTTATTATCTGCAGGAGAGGGTGTTGAATTAGACAGAGGTTTTCTAGATCTTCGGAATCCCATCAACCGTGCTGTGCATTCGAGTGAATTGGGGACAATGGTCATGACGCGTGGCAGAGAGATGGCGCTAATTGATAGTAATCAGATTATGGTCGAACGAATAGGAAAAATTCCTGGCCCAGTGCTTGGCGCCTATGCTGATGGCAAGGAGTGGAAATGGACGGGATGGCGTCATGATGGCTCATTCAAGAATGGTCAATTGCTAATCCGAATGAGGCCGGAAATAGGCGTAGGCATGCTAGGACCCGACAAATGCATATGCAACGACGGTGCAATCGAACGATGGGGAGATCATTCCTCTGAATCAGAGGTGGTGTAGCCACACTTTCCGCATGACCACCTGTCTGCATGACGCGCTAGGAAGATGCCCTCGCCGCACGAAGGATGTGGGCAAAAGGGCGCTTTTCTTACTAGCTTCCCCCCCTCGATGGAGTACTTACTGTGCCTTGAATTTGGATTTGGTTTTCCGTCTGACATGATATCTACTCCGTTGATTCCTCAGACCCAGACGACGAGTCTTCGAACAGGTCTTTGTGCCTCGCACTTACGTAGCCAGGTTCCATAGATGCAGACTCAGCACTCGAGTAAATTAGTGCGGTGCCCTCTGTACGGCCCTTTCCAAAAACTGTCCTAACATCCTTGATGTATGTGAGTTCTTTTTTCGCATTTGGCTCAGATTTTGCAGCCGCTTCCACCATCTCTTTTCTGGTCGGAGTTGCTTTCCCTTCATGATTCCAAACAAA
>MDSV01130486.1_pt1 | contig 12293 bp, 11 predicted proteins | sample 810851 | NCBI WGS metagenome assembly MDSV01 (sample SAMN05326640, study PRJNA326480) | marine metagenome | isolation source: seawater | place: Atlantic Ocean: North East | collected 2012
GATTTACAAGAAAATATATCTTAGTTAGAAATATTAAAATAAATAAATGACAATACTTATTACAGGAGGTGCAGGATTTATAGGATCTAATTTCATTCTTAATTGGCTAGAAAATAAAAAAGAAGGAATTGTTAATTTTGATAAGTTGACTTATGCCGGAAACTTAGAGAATTTAGAGTGTATTGTTGAAAATCCAAATTATTTTTTCGAAAAGGGCGATATATGTGACACTTCTTTATTAAGGGATCTGATGATTAAATATAGCCCTACTTCAGTAATTCACTTTGCAGCAGAAAGCCATGTTGATCGATCGATTGAGTATTCTGATAGCTTTATTCAAACCAACATTATGGGTACTTATAGCCTTCTTGAAACTTCTAAAGACTATTGGAATTCTCTTGAAGAGAGTAAAAAGAAGAAATTTCGTTTTTTACATATAAGCACTGATGAAGTTTATGGTAGTCTAAATTCTCAGCAAGAGCCATTTAATGAAGACTATCCTTTCAAACCTAATAGTCCATATTCTGCAACTAAAGCAGCGAGTGATCACTTGGTTCGCTCTTGGCACAAGACATATGAATTACCAGCTATAACAATAAACTGCTCTAATAATTATGGTCCATATCAGTTTCCAGAAAAATTGATTCCTCTTACAATTCTAAATGCTTTAGCAGGTAAACCCATACATATTTTTGGTGATGGTAAACATGTTAGAGATTGGATTTATGTAAAAGATCATTGTATTGCGATTAAATCAGTTTTGGAAGACGGAAGAATTGGCCAGGTATACAATATCGGTGGAAAGAGCGAACTTGAAAATCTTCAAGTAGCCATACTTATATGTAAAATTTTAGATGAACTAAGTCCGAAGATTGATGGCTTAAGTTATCAAGATCAAATTATTTTTATAACTGATCGAAAAGGTCATGATAGAAGATATGCAATAGATATAAGTAAGATTAAAAATGAATTAGGTTGGGAGCCTCTAGAAACATTTGAAACTGGTATTAGAAAAACTGTTCAATGGTATTTGAATAATCCAAAGTGGGTTGAAAATGTACAAAGCAAAGAATACCAAAAATGGATTGATAAAAAATATGGATCAAATTAATGAAAATTCTTCTAACAGGAAAAAATGGACAACTTGGATATGAATTACTAGATAAGCTTCATTTAATTGGAGAAATAAAAGCAGTCGGCACTGAAGAATGTAACTTTAAAGATATCCAGGCGATAAGAGAGCTAATAAGAAATTTTAAACCTAATATCATAATTAATTGTGCAGCATATACTGCAGTTGATAAAGCTGAAGAGGAAAAAAATTTTGCAAAATCTGTAAATGAGGTCGCGCCCGGTGTTATTGCTCAGGAAGCTCATCAATTAGGATCCTTATTCATACATTTTTCGACAGATTATATATTTGATGGACTTAAAGAAAATTCATATTTAGAGGATGATTCTGCATCTCCATTAAATGTATATGGTAAAACTAAGTTAGCAGGGGAAGAATTAATAAAAGAAAACTGTGATAAATATATAATCTTACGTATTGGGTGGGTTATGAGTCCCCATGGTAAGAATTTTATAAAGAAGATATTAGATTTAGCATCAAGAAAAGATACTATTAGTGTCGTAAATGATCAATATGGCACTCCAACATCTACGCTAATGATTGCTGAGACTATAATACGTTTACTTGAAATATATACCCATAAATCTGAGGATTTTCCCTTTGGTGTCTATCACATCTCGGCATCAGGAAAGACAAATTGGTACCAATATTGTACTTACCTAATTGAAAATGTAAAATTTTCTGGAAGAAAAATAAGATTAAAAAAAGATGGAATAGTTCCAATTTCTAGTAATGATAATCCAAGTATTGCTAAAAGACCGATGAATTCAACTTTAAATACAAGTAAATTTACAAAAACTTTTGGATTTAACTTTCCTAAGTGGGAAGAAGGTGTAGACCAAACGTTAAAAAAAATTTATGAATTAGATCATGGATAATAATAGAAAAGGAATCATTCTTGCTGGAGGGTCAGGATCAAGACTCTATCCCATTACAAACATATTTAGTAAACAGCTTATGCCTGTATATGATAAACCTATGATATACTATCCACTAAGTACATTAATGCTGTCAAATATACGCGAGGTATTAATCATTACTACTCCAAGAGATGAAGAAAATTTTATAAATCTTTTAGGGGATGGAAGTCAGTGGGGAATGAAAATTCAATATACTACTCAAACTAACCCAGATGGTCTGGCGCAAGCATTTATAATTGGTAAAAGCTTCATAAATAATGGTAATACAGCACTTATATTAGGGGATAATATTTTTTATGGGCATGGTTTAGAAAGAATATTACAAAAAGCTAATAGTCATTTAGAAGGAGCTTGTATTTTTGCTCATCATGTTGATGAGCCTTCAAGGTATGGAGTAATTGATTTTGATCAAAAAAATAAGGTTAAAAATATTATAGAAAAACCAGAAAAACCTAAAAGTAATTACGCTGTTACAGGCCTTTATTTTTACGATAAACAGGTTTGTGATATTGCTGCAGAATTAAAGCCATCGGCAAGAGGCGAATTAGAAATTACTGATGTAAATAATTATTATTTAAAAGAAGATATTTTAAATGTTGAAATATTAGAGAAAGATTATACTTGGTTAGATACTGGAACACATAAAAGTTTTCTCGAAGCATCAAACTTTGTTTCTTCAATGCAAAAATGTGAGGGATCATTAATAGCTTGTCCAGAAGAAATTTCTTTCCGTCAGGGTTGGATAACATCAACTCAGCTTGAAGAACAAGCGTATGCACTAAAAAAAAATGACTATGGTCAGTATCTTCTCAATATAATAAAATAATTGGTAAATGGCATACCAAATAGAAACCACAAAACTACCTGAAGTATTAATACTAAAGCCAAATATTCATTTGGATAGTAGAGGATTTTTTTTCGAAAGTTTTAATAAAGAGGATTTCTATAAGAGTACTGGATTAGATGTATATTTTGCTCAGGACAATCACAGCAAATCTAAAAAAGGCACATTGCGCGGCCTTCACTATCAGATTTCAAATCCTCAAGGTAAATTAATAAGAGTTATTTCAGGGGAAATTTTTGACGTAGCTGTAGATTTAAGGAGGTCATCAGAAAATTTTGGAAAATGGATCAGCATCAAACTTTCTGCAGAAAATAAAAAACAACTTTGGATACCAAAGGGATTTGCCCATGGTTTTTTAACAATGACTAATGAAGCGGAAGTTATTTATAAAACTACTGATTATTGGTCTTTAGAATTCGAAAGATGTATAACATGGAACGATAATGACATTGGAATAAATTGGCCTATTAAAAACCCTATACTATCTGAGAAAGATCTTAATGGAGTTAAATTAATAGAGGCTGAAGTTTTTGAATAATAATCAGGAAAATCAAACACCTAAAGTTGCAGTTCTTTTTGCAGCTTACAATGGTATTGATTGGATTCAAGAACAAGTTGACTCTATTTTATCTCAAAAAGGTGTACAAATAAGTATATTTATAAGTGTAGATTTATCTTCCGACGGAACATATGATTGGTGTAAATCCCTTGAAAGAAATGAACAATCAGTCAAAGTATTACAATATGGTAATTATTATGGAGGAGCTGCAAAAAATTTTTTTAGATTAATAAATGATGTCAATATAAAAGAATATGAATTCATAGCATTCTCAGATCAAGATGATATTTGGCTTTCAAATAAAATAGAATATGCAATTAAAGAAATAAACGATCGTAATATTGACGCCTTTTCATCTGATGTAATTGCTTTCTGGGAAAATGGAAAAGAGATATATATCAAGAAATCATGGAGTCAGAAAAAATTTGATCACTTTTTTGAATCTGCAGGCCCAGGCTGTACTTACGTTATAAAATCAACAGCTTTAGAGGTCTTTAAATCATTTATGATAGAGAATTGGCAATCAGTAAATGAAATAGATCTACACGATTGGGTTATTTATGCTCATCTTAGAAGTCAAAATTATAAATGGCATATAGACAAAAGACCCCTTATAAAATATCGCCAACATAAAAAAAATGTATTAGGCTCTAATATTGGATTACATGCATATTTCAAAAGAATTTTGTTGATTAGAGAGTCTTGGTACCAAAAAGAAGTAAAAAAAATTCAAAATTTACTAGCATCAGAAATTAATTTTAATTTAAAATTTCGAATTAAAAATTTCTTACAACTAAGAAGAAGACTTCGAGATGCAATAATATTATTAATTATATCTATTTTAGGTCTTTATTAAATGAAAATTTTATTGTCTGGAACTTCAGGATTTATAGGACGAACATTAGCTGAAAAGATGATTAAGGATTACGAAATCAATTATATATGGCGAAATGATATATCTGATTTTAATAGAAAATCCTATAAAGGTAATCACTTTATAGTTGGAAACTTTAATGGCAATAATAATTGGAAAAAATCATTAGTTAATATTGATTGTGTAATTCATTCTGCTGGTCTAACAACTGCAAGGCATATAAAAAAAAATAATATCGAAAATTATTTTAATCTTATAAATTATGAAGCTACAAAAAATTTTGCAAAGCAAGCCTCTGAAAATGGTGTTAAGCGTTTTATATTTATCAGTTCAGTAGCTGTTAATAGTATTGAGTCGAAAATAAGTAATTCTCTAAAGTCACATGATCATATTCTACAAAAAGATTTTTATGGCAACTCAAAACTACTAGCTGAAAATGCATTATGGGAGATACAAGATAGATCAGGAATGGAAATCACTATTATACGTCCCCCTGCAGTTTATGGCCCTAATGTTAAAGGAAATTTCTTAACGTTATTAAAACTGATATCAATTGGAGTTCCACTTCCTTTTCTAAGATATGGAAGTCCTCGTTCGTATATAGGTCTAGATAATCTGATAGATCTTATTATTTGTTGTTTAAAACATCCGAAAGCAAAAAATCAAATTTTTCTTGCATCTGATGATAATGACATTTCTTTATCGGACTTAGTTTGTTTACTCTCAAAAAGTATGAATAAGTCTCCTAGACTTTTCTCATTACCAAATTTTTTAATAAAAAATGTTGCTAATGTCTCAGGTTATTCTGATCAATTTAAGAATTTAACAGAACCATTAAGAATTGACTTATCAAAAACAAAGAAATTATTAAATTGGAGCCCAGTTCTTGACTTAAATGAGGGACTAAATAAGATGACTAATTGGTATCTTAACAGATGATAATAAGAATTGCTGATATTTTCATCTCTTTTATTGGCATTATATTACTTTCCCCTTTAATACTATTGTTAATTATATTTGGATGGATTGATACAAGTTCACCCTTTTTTTTCCAAAATAGAGTCGGACTTAACAAGTCTACTTTTTTGCTAATTAAATTTAGAACAATGAGACAAAATACATTATCAATTGATACTCATTTAGTTGACCAGAATGCTATAACATCATATGGGAAATTACTTAGACTTACAAAACTTGATGAAATTCCCCAATTGTGGAATGTTTTTAAGGGAGATATGAGTATAGTTGGGCCACGTCCCAGTTTATTGAGTCAAAAGGAGCTTATTTATGAAAGACAAAAATTAGATATTTTTCTCGTGAAACCAGGAATTACTGGATTAGCACAAATAAAAGGAATTGATATGTCGGAACCAGTAATTTTAGCTAAAACTGATTTAAAGATGATAAGTAAAATGAATCTATTTTATTACTTTTATTATATTTTATTTACGATTTTACTTATATTCTCTAAAAGAAATTAATTTTTTAACTTTTAAAATTTTATGTTAAATAAAATTTATGTATCTTCTCAAGTATTATTAGATTTACCAAGATATACAAAAAAAATACTTGCTTTTTTTCTAGATATTGGGATTTGCATATTAACAGTATGGCTAGCGTATTATTTACGTTTAGGTGAATTTGTGTCACTTTCAAATACTGGTCAACTTGCTGTAATCTTATCGATTGCACTAGCACTTCCAATTTTCTTAATTTCAGGACTTTATAATATAGTCTTTCGCCACTCAGGATTTCACGTAATTTTCTTAGTTTTTCGGTCAATCATTATTTATGGAATCTTATATTCAGCTATTATTACCGCTTTTGGAGTTGATGGTATTCCTCGAACAATTGGAATAATACAGCCTATATTACTATTTATAGGTATAGGTAGTTCAAGAATGCTAATACGTTTTTGGTTAGGTCAGATCCATTTAACTAGTGAGCAAAAAAAATCATTGAAAAAAATTTTAATATATGGCGCAGGAAGTGCAGGACGTCAATTGGCAGCTTCATTACATAATAATTCTGAAATGAAGCCGATTGGATTTTTAGATGATGATGTAAGCTTAAAAGGTAGTGTAATTGAGTCATTAAAAGTTTTTTCTCTTGATCAATTAAAAGATTTAATTACAAGAAAAAATGTAAGTCACATATTAATGGCGCTTCCATCGTTAAGTAGAAGTCAAAGACACTCAATAATTGAAAGACTATCTAAATATCAACTAATTATAAGAACGGTACCCAGTATTAATGCTATTGCAGACAATAAGGTAAGTATTTCAGATATACAGGATTTAGATATCGAAGATTTATTAGGTCGAACAGTAGTCGCTCCTAATAAGTCTCTACTAAATAAAAAAATTTTTAATAATACTGTTTTGGTAACAGGTGCTGGTGGATCAATAGGATCAGAGCTTTGTAGACAAATTATTAGATTAGAACCTAAAAAACTTTTATTGTTAGAGTTAAATGAGTTTGCCTTATACACTATTCAAGCTGAACTTAAATCAATTCAGGATAGGTCGATTAAAGGCAAAAAAATTGAAGTTATTCCAATTATTGCCTCAGTACAAGATTATACAAGGATCAAACATATTATTAATCAATGGAAACCAAATACAATTTATCATACCGCTGCATATAAGCACGTTTCTTTGGTAGAAAATAATTTTTTAATCGGATTAAAAAATAATGTCATTGGTACATTTGTAATGGCAAGAGCAGCAATTGAAAATAGTGTTCAGGATTTTGTAATGATTTCAACTGATAAGGCTGTTCGTCCTACCAATGCCATGGGCGCCAGCAAACGTCTGTCAGAAATAATTTTGCAATCAATATTTGAGAGTCAATCTCAAAAAAAATTAGTTAAGTTTTCTATGGTTCGATTTGGTAATGTGCTTAATTCATCAGGGTCAATTATACCACTTTTTAAAAAACAAATAGAAAATAATGGTCCGATTACAATAACAGATCCAAATGTTACAAGGTATTTTATGACAGTATCCGAGGCTGCAGAGCTTGTAATTCAGGCTGGCGCTATGGCTGATGGAGGTGAAGTTTTTATTTTAGATATGGGAAAACCAATAAAAATAATAGAATTAGCAAAAAGAATGGTAACACTCTCTGGTTTATCTCTAAAAGAAAGTAAGAATTCTGAAGGTGATATAGAAATTAAAATTATTGGTTTAAGGTCAGGTGAGAAAATCTATGAAGAGTTGTTATTGGGCAATGATCCACAACCTACACTTCATTCAAAAATATTAAAAGCTCAGGAAATATTCTTGCCATGGGAGTATCTCGAGAAAGAAATAAAAAGAATGGAAAAAATGATTAATGCTAACGATGAAAATAATTTAATTTATTTACTTCAAAAGCTTGTACCTGAGTACAAGCCATCTAAAAAGATTGCTAATATTTTATCATGATAAAATATTCTTTACTTTAAATAATTTGATGTTTAAATCTCAGTATGAAAATTACTGTTATTGGAGCAGGATATGTTGGCCTTAGCTTGTCAGTATTACTCTCTCAAAAACATGAAGTCATTATTCTTGATATAGATAAAAAAAAAGTTGATATGATCAATAAGAGAATATCACCGTTCAATGATGTGGAGATTAAAAAGTATCTCTCTAAAGGATCTATAAATTTAAAAGCCACACTAGACAAAAAAGTAGCCTACGATGATCCAGTTTTTATAATTATTGCTACTCCCACGAATTATGATAATTCTTCTGGTGCTTTTGATACTTCAAAAGTAGAAAATGTACTTTCTGACGCGTTTGATAAAAATAAAATGTCAACAATTATAATTAAATCTACAGTTCCGATAGGTTTCACTGATAATATGAGGGAAAGATTTAAATCATCAGAAATATTTTTCTCTCCAGAGTTTCTAAGAGAGGGAAAAGCATTGTTTGATAATCTGAATCCTTCAAGAATTGTAGTTGGTGATAATACAAAGGAAGCGAAAATATTTGGTGATCTTTTATTGAGTTGTACAGAAGAAGAGAATAGACCAGATGAAGTTTATTTTATGAGTTCAAAAGAGGCAGAGGCAGTTAAACTCTTTTCGAATACATATTTAGCAATGAGAGTTGCCTTTTTTAATGAACTAGACACCTTTAGTGAAGTTAATAATGTTTCTTCAGAAAAAATTATTAATGCAGTATGCGCTGATCCCAGAATTGGAATAAATTATAATAATCCATCTTTTGGATATGGAGGTTATTGCTTACCAAAAGATACAAAACAATTATTGAATAATTTTGATAAAATTCCAAATGATTTAATTAAAGCTGTAATAAATTCAAATCAGACTAGGAAAGAATTTATTAAAAATTCAGTTCTTAATAAATCCCCAGAATCGATTGGAATATATAGACTTGCAATGAAAACTGGCTCAGATAATTTTCGTGAAAGTGCAGTATTAGATTTGATGGAACTTTTTATTAATGAAGGTTTAGAAGTAATTCTTTTTGAACCTTTGATTGAAAAATTTGAATTAAGCACTGTGAAATTAGAAAATAATTTTGAAAAGTTCATATTAAATTCAGATATAATAATAGCGAATAGGTTATCTGATGAATTAAATCACGTAAAAGACAAAGTTTATTCAAGAGATATATTTAAAATCAATTAATGTAATTTTCTTAGAGTTAATAAATACATGAACATAAAAAAAATATCAGGTGACCTTAACCGTATATGTAGAACAGTTAATATTCAAGATAATCAAGAAATCATTGAGAAATATAGTAGGGATTGGAGGAATAGATATCATTACCTTGCCGTGTGTGTAGTGTTTCCAAAGTCAAGTAAGGAGGTTTCAGATGTAGTAAATTATTGTAGGATAAATTTTATATCAGTAATACCTCAAGGAGGTAATACAGGTCTTGTGGGAGGAACGTCTCCAAATGAAGATAACAGCACAATAATTATTAATTTAGAAAGAATGAATAATATTCTTAAGATTGATGATTTGAATAATTATATAGAATGTGAGTCTGGAGTAATCCTTCATGATCTTTCTAATAAAGTAGCAAAGTATAATTATCATTTTCCTCTCAGCATGGCTTCTTCAGGATCCTGTCAAATTGGAGGAGCAATTTCCACAAATGCTGGTGGTATAAATGTAATTAAATATGGCTCAATAAGACAGAATATTTTAGATCTTGAAGTAGTACTTTCTTCAGGTGAAATAATACATACTGGATCGAAAGTTATAAAAGATAATACTGGTTACAACTTAAAAGATCTTTTTTGTGGAGCTGAGGGAACACTTGGAATTATTACTAAAGCAACAATTAAAATTTTTCCTAAACCTGCAGATTTCGTTGATGTATTTATCAGTTACGACTCTTTAGATAATTTAGTTGATATATCTCAATTTTTAATGAAAAATTTTAGTGGAAAAATTGAAGCACTTGAAATTATCTCGAAAGCCTCATTTGATATATGTCTAAAACATAAAGTTATAAAAAAATCTTTCTTTTCCGAGGAAGCAGAATATTTCAATTTAATTAGATTTTCCTTGATGGAAGACAAAAGAGCTTTTTTAGATTTTTTTGAAAATGAAATTATTCAGAAAGAAAATAACTTCAAAGAAATACTGATTGCTCAAAATACAAAACAATCAACTGAGTTTTGGAAATTTAGAGAGGAGCTTAGTGATATTCAAAAAAAAGAAGGCAAGTTGATTGCATTTGATATTTCTGTTCCAATAGATAAAATGAATAAATTTATTTTAAATGCAAAAAATGATCTTAATAAAATATGTCCACAAATTATTTTTAATATTTTTGGGCACTTTGGTGACTCTAATATTCATTTTAATCTTATAGAGCCAAACGAATTCAAAGGAAACTTCTTCTCGTATGAAGCAAAATTTAAACAAATTATTATTAAATTACTAATAAGTTCAGGCGGTTCAATAAGTGCAGAACATGGTATAGGCCTTTCAAAGAAAAATGATTTATTGTCGACAAAGAATAAAAATGAAATTCAAATAATGAAAAATATCAAAAAATCTTTAGATCCTGAAAATATTTTAAACCCCTGCAAAATATTTGATTAATATTCTTAATCGCCCTAATGATTCTAGGGTTCAAAATTAATTTGATTAATCATCTCTAAAAGACTTATTTTTATATTTTTTTGTTGATTTATAAGTATTAATAAAATAGTTAAAGGTAGGATAATTCATAATTATTTAAAAGATATATATAGCCTAATATTTTAGGTATTTTCGCGGGGTGGAGCAGTCTGGTAGCTCGTCAGGCTCATAACCTGAAGGCCGTAGGTTCAAATCCTACCCCCGCAACCAAATATTCTTTAAATATCTAAAACTAAATTTTAAAATGAAAATAAATACTAATAATAGATCAAAATTTTTTTTTGATAGACTATTCAATAATCCAATTAGATTTAACTTAAGAGTTTCTAGTTTTCTGATCTATCTTTTGCCTTTTTTTCTTTTAATTGGCCCAGCACTTCCCGATATAGCCATAGTCATTACATCAATATTAATTTTTACAGAAATAATTTATTATAAAAATTTTAAATATTTTAATAATTTTTATTTTAAATTTTTTATATTTTTCTATTTTTTTTTAATATTTTCTTCTTTAATTTCAAAATATCCTATCTCCTCACTTGAAAGTTCAGTTTCTTATTTAAGATTTATTTTTCTTCCAATTATTATTTGGTTTCTGATTGAGAATAATAAAAATTTTTTAAAATATTTTTTTATTTTTCTATTTATTACTTATACATTTGCTCTTTTTTCTGGCATATATCAATATATTTTTTCTGAAACAATATTTGGATTTGAAAGATCACCTCCGAGGATTTATCTCTTAGCATCAGATAATGCACTACTTGGCCATTATTTATCAAGACTTTTTCCACTTTTAGTTGGTTTATTTATTTTTTTCTTTAGACCAAAACTAATTTATTACTGTGTAATTTTAGTATTTTTTGTTACAAGTGATATCGTTATTTTCCTATCTGGAGAAAGAACTGCACTTGGACTAATGTTCTTATCAAGTATTTTCATTATATTATTTATGAGCAAGTTTAAGTATACAAGAATAATGGCATTATTATTCTCGATAACGGTAATAATAATAATTTCTATTTACAATCCATCTATAAAAGAAAGAAATTTAGATATGACAATTGAACAGCTGGGACTTAGTTCTAATTCAGATCAAATTTACTTATTTTCTCCAGAGCACCACAGTTTATATCTTACTTCAATCAATATGTTCCTTGATAAGCCTTTTTTTGGTGTAGGACCAAACAATTTTAGGGAACATTGTAACGAAAAGAAGTATAAAATAAATAAATATTCTTGTTCAACACATCCACATAATACCTATTTTCAAATTCTTGCTGAAATAGGTATCTTTGGATTAATTTTTATCTCAATTATATTAATGTACCTCAGTTATAAATTACTTTTACATGTTAAATCTATATTTTATAAAAATAATAATCGATTAGACGATCTTCAGATTTGTCTTTTCGCTTGCTTTTTATTAAGTTTATTTCCCTTATTGCCTTCATTAAATTTTTTTACTAATTGGATTAATATTATCTATTATTTACCTATTGGTTTTTTCTTACATACAATTTATTCTAAGAATTATAAAAAAAGTTATGATGACAAGTAAATTCAATTAATGAGCTAATTAGAGAATGATATTAGTTACTGGCGGGGCAGGATATATAGGTTCACACTTTGTTGTCTATTTAATAAAACATGGGTTCGAAGTATTAGTTATAGATAATTTTTCAAATAGTAATCATTCAAATATTAAAAACATTGAAAAAATCGTTGGATCAAATATCAATTTTATTGAAGGTGACGTAAAAGATTGTAGTATCCTAAATCAAATATTCCGTCGTTATAAAATAAGTTCTGTGGCTCATTTTGCTGGCTTCAAATCTATTCCAAA
>MDSV01043996.1_pt1 | contig 12290 bp, 13 predicted proteins | sample 810851 | NCBI WGS metagenome assembly MDSV01 (sample SAMN05326640, study PRJNA326480) | marine metagenome | isolation source: seawater | place: Atlantic Ocean: North East | collected 2012
CATATGCTGTAGGATTTTTTACTTGAATATCTTTACTTCTCCAACTTCTTGTATACCATAATGCCTTACCATCTTTGAATACACACACGATTGTTCCTTTATCTATTTCTAAATTAGATTCCCAATACCTATTACCTTTTGCATAAAGAGTTACTTTCTTACCAGTAACAGCAATCGAAACACCTTTTCCAGGTAATCGAGATTGTTTTGTAATTTGACTATCTTCAATTTTACTTGCCTCTAAACCTTGTGTTGCCAAGTAACTATATAAATCTCTATCTAAAGAACCTCTGTTACTCATAGAAAACTTTCTTAGTAGTTTACTTTTAAATGCTTCTGTTAGATAGGAAACCTTTGATTCTTTTAATATGTCTTTTAATTTTATCATTATCTTAAACTCACTTGTCTTCCGAACTTACTCCACAATTTACCCATAAATACATACAATTGTTTTTCGTTCATTTTATCAATTTTATCTTTTGCATTTTGTGGTGCTTTATCATATACTTGTTTAAATAAATTAGCAGTCATACCATCTACAGTTCTACCTGCAAGTTTTCCAAATGATTGGTCGTTTGCCATCTTCATAATCTTTTCTACACCTTTACCCTCATTTATACTTTCATAAAAATAATCATCCATTGGTTCTTTAACTTGAAAACTAATATAAGACCATACATTACCTTTTAGTTTTTTCAAAACTTCTTCAAAGTTAAATGCCATTTCATTTGCTTTGTTCTTTTTAGCAAACTTCAACATCATTTCAGTTTCTTTTTCTAATTTTTTCCAATTGTTTGCGTATCGTTTAAGTAATGCAGCAGCTTGTTTTTTTACTTTAGGGTTAACTGCTTCATTTACTGATTCTTTCTTTGAATAATCTGGGTCAAGTTTTTTCATCTTGATTAAAATATCTCTTAACATTTCTCTATCAGTAGAATCATATCCGATTTCAAAATCTGGTTTCTTCTTTAATAATACTGAGTATGCTAATCCAATATCTTTCATCTTTAAAGTTCTTTTCTTCTTATCTGGATAAATACCCTTTGGTCCATAGAAATCATTCATATACTTTACAAATTGTTTGTAATGTGCAACTTCGTTTATTGTACCCTCACCTAAATCTTTAGTTTGTTTTTTCATTCTAATTGGATTCACTAAACTTAGTGATTCTTTAGATAATAAATCTTTAGCCTTTAACATAAACTCTATCCAATGTTTCTTGTATAGATTCATTAATTGTATTCCTGCATTTCTATCTTTACGAGCAACAGCTTTAATTTTCTTTTTGATTTCTTTATCAATTAGAGCCATCTTCATTTCATCTAATCCATATGCCTCTTTTAATTGTTTATCTTCTTGACCAGTTCCACCAGGTGATTTCAGTTTATACTTTGGGTCAACTGCAGAAGTAGTATAACCACAGGCTTCCATCTCTGTGTTTGTTAACTCTTTAATTGTTTTAACTAACCACTCTTTCTTCACTTTTTCTGGTTTCCCTTTATGTGTTGATGATGCATACTTTTTACTTGATTTCGTATCCATTGATTTTGCTGCCTTCTTTACTGCGGGTGAGGCATCACTTGGTTTCATTTCTCCTTTGTTAAGAGCATGAACCATACCCATAAATCTTTGTTGTGCCTTAGATTTGGAAGGCATTACTTTGCCAAACCATCACCATTGAACTCGGTATTAATTTTACCTGCCGCTGGTATCTTTGCATTCTCTAAACCTTCATCTCCACCTAAAGAATCATTACCACTTTTAACAAATGGATTATTAGGTATAAGATTTTCTACTCCACTATCACCACCGATACTATCGTTCTTCTTTGGTATTTGTGGTAATGATTTATCTTCTAAACCTGGCATATTATTCTCCTCTTATGATTTTGTTAATCATATCTTCTGCTTTACAATACTGACCACAAGTTCTACCTTGAGTTTGTGATTTATCAACACTCTCTTGTAAAGGATACATGAATGCACCATGTGTAGATGGATTACTTACAAAATCAAATGCAATTAATTCAAAATCTTTTCCAACTTTTGTTGTTGGTGAACCATCTGCTTCTTCTATTGTTTCAACTGAACCCATACCACGAGAACTGATACCGAGTTTAATTCCATTCTTAAATAATTCTCTTAGAATATTTCCACTTGGTGTGGTTAGGATTTCAACTGTTCCTAATAAATTATCACCTTCCCAATGCATTTCAGTAATATTATGTGATACATTTTGTAAATTAACTACTGAAGAATCTGGATGGTCAAGTTCACCGAGTGCTCTTTTCTGAGTTATAAATTGTTCAGAATAGTTTTTTGCTTCTCTCTGTAAAATCTCCATTGGATATACTCTTCCATTTTGATTCTTTGCATTTGCTCTTTGTAACACACCTTTAACAACTAACTTTCCGTTGTTTTCTTTTAGTGATTCGTTTATCTGTTCGGCAGATAACTCAAATGGTATGTAATCTACTAATAAGTTTCTCATTATTTCATCCTCTTAACCATTCCTACAACCTCTCTCATGAATTTTGTTATATTCTCTTTGTAGGACTTTTTAATTTGTGTTGCCAATTTTTTATTTTCTGGTCTTGGGTCTTGAAGAAACACTTGTTCAATCTTTAACATTCTCTTTCTTAATACACCCTCTTCCTTTATAAACATTTGTAATTCTTTTTTTGCTTTCTTTACATCATCTGGGCCTTCACTTATTTGGTCGTTTCCTCTCCAATCACTGGTTTGATTCTCTTGATGTTTTTTCATTACCGATTGTAATGTTGGTAATGGTTGACCAAAATCTCGTTGTAATAAATCGATACTTTCTGTTAAATATTTCTCGTTTGTCTTACCCATTAGATTTTATCCATAAGTTTTTTAATTTGTTTTAACATTCTAGCAGTACCTTGTGCATTTTGAAACACACCATAATCTTCACCAACTTTTACTAATTCATCAAACTGGTCTCTTAAATCGTATTTCATTTGTCTCCAAGTTCTACTATCAATTTTTTTAGCAGGTACAACTTTAATATTACCCTCTTGTATTCTTTCTTGATAATCTTTCTTTACACTATCTAATGTTGGTAATGGTTCTCCAAAGTTTCTTGGTTGTGAGAATGCATTTTTTGCTCCAACTACACCCTCGTTTAGTTCGGTTTCACATCCACCACATCCACAATTACATACCTCTTCTTTTATTAAATCTTTTAACTTAATCATTTTAGGTTCCCTACTTTAGTTGCCATCTTAACCAATCTTTCTGAAATCTTAGTTAATGCCTTATGTGTGTTTTTCCAATAGTTTCTTGAATCAACATTTAATTCTGTTTTCAATCTAACTGCCATCTTTACTGTTTTATCTAATTCATTTAAAGAATTTCTAACTTCACGAATACTATGTCCAATTTTTTGTTTTGGTGATAATGATTCATCATTTCTCCACTCGTGGTATTTACCCTCATTTACTGATTCAGTTTTTTTATCAATTTGTTTACCAAATGCAGTTTGAACACGAGTTACATCAAGAACACTTTTAATACCTTTCTTCAATTGTTTACCCACAGTTATTTTTGCTTCACCTTTACTATTTGCATCTACAATAACTTTACCAAATGGTGTTTTAACTGCCCATTTTGCTTCATCAAGTTCTTCAATATTAGATTCATCTACTTTATCATATCCACTACCACTAGCAATAGAATTTCTTTTATCCATTGAACCTTTACCACTAAAGGCATTTGGTGTCATATATCCAGGTGTTGCTGCGGAAGTAGAGACTTCTTCAATTTCTTTACGAATCATATTTCGTAAAGCCTCTATAAATGCTTTTTTACTTATCTTTGTGGACATTATCTAACTCCTTAATCAATTCATAGTATCTCATCAAAGACACGACATGGGAATCTTTTACAAACTTCCCACCTACTGCGTTATCGGTGTGTTTAATGGCTTCAGTTAATTTAATCTTTGTTATTTTATCATTTATTTTTGATAAATGGTTTTTTAACTTAGATTTTACTTTTGTAACTTCAGTATCTATGAATTCTCTCAAAGAGTTAGTGTTTGATAAGTTATTGATGTACTCTCTTAATAGATTTTTCTGAGATTCGTTTAGATTGCTGTATTTTTTGTTGAATTTATCTACTAACAACTGATAAGTAAGTAATCTTACATCAGAATCTTGTGTTGAGTAGTTTTCAACTACTTTATTTTGTGATTTTGTAGTTTTTGTGTTTGAAAATGTAATATTTTCTAAAATAGTGATTTTTGAATCTGTTTCTTCAATAGTATCAACTACATCTTTAACAGATTCGTTTTCAAATAGAGTATAAACAGATGCCAATACCTTATAATTTGGTATTCTTGCATTAAAAAATGCAGTTACATCATAATTCTCTTTAATCGTCTTGATTAAATTATATTTTTCGGTTTTTAATTTACGATTTGATAATTTTCTACGATTTTTTATTACTGCCTCAATCAAAATATTTGCTTGTTCAGTAGTTTTGTACTTTTTCTCAATTAAAACTTTGTAAAGTTCATTTTCTTTACCTAATTGAGAATTTTCATTAAAGTATTCTTTAATGATTTTAACAGAAGGCGAGTTTTTTGAATCATTCATCACATCAACTGCGATTTGTCTCGTTAATAATTCAAATAATATACCCGTATTCTTAATTTTATTATGTTTTTTTCGATTCGACATCAAACACTCCATTTTTATACTATTTCATCACATATATAAATATAAAACTTTCAAGAAATCGTTATTTATCTTCCTTAAATTCTTTATATTCTTCACTTATTTTGTCACTATCTGTAATTGTTTCTTTTAATACTTGTCTTCCGTTAGGACCAAGTGCCTTTTTCAATGCATCATAATGAGCTAAAGCCAAAGGAACACCAGTTCTACCTAATGGGTCTCTACCACGAGCACTTCCATCTTTAGTATACTTTGGTACTTCTTTAGGTCTTCCTGCTCCATCAAATCCACCCTCTGGTGCACCACCCGCGTTATCAAATATTGAACCAGCTACACTATCGTCATCACCACCACCTTCTTCTGCAGATGATTGCATATCACTTGGTGTACCAATTGATTCTCCACTATCTTTCGGGTCATTACCCTCAACAGATATTTGTTCATATCTAAATTTCTGTTTCTGGTCTTGTACCACTTCATTCTCCATATCCTTGATTTGGTCATCAGAGAAATTAAATAGATTTTTGTAAATCCAATCACTACTCATCATTTGATTTTCTTTCATATCACGAGCAAGATTTACTTTATTACTCCACAATTCAATCTTCTCTTGTTCATAAATTGTAGATGGATTTGTTAATTCTAATTCAAAATTTGTTAATTCTGCATCTTGATATCCTTGTGAATACAAGTGAACCACTGCAATCTTAGTTAACTCACTAACAAGAATTCTTTGAACTCTCTCAATAGTACGAGCAAACCTAACATCCTCAGCTGCCAATGTTGCTTTACTACCAAGTGATTCTTCATATCCTAAGAAAGCTTTTGGTACATGAAGTGCTGCTAACAAACGATTCTTCAAATATTCAATATCTTCTGTAGTTTCATAAGTCATTCCAGGTAGAGTATCAATTTGTGTTCCACTATCACCACCTCGTACTGGTAAGAAGAAATCCTCTGTTAAATTCTGAATGTTAAACTTCAAGTTATAATCACCAGTATCGTTATCGATATATGGTGTCTTCTTCATCTTGTTGATGATTCTTTGCATATAGTTATCAACTTCATTTGGTGGTATGTTTCCAATATCCACTTTGAAGATTCTTTTTTCTGGTGCTCTCATAATTCTATGAATCAACATAGCATCTTCCATCAATGTAACTTGTTTCCAAACTTTACGAGCACTTTCTAACATTGATTTACCATAAGGTAAAAGATTACTATCACTTGCTAATCTAAAGTGTGCAATTTGGAAGTTTTCAAACTCAACTTTTTTACCTGTCGTTGAACGAGCAAAATAAGGATGAGTAGTGTGTTGTGCTTCCAGTCTAAATTTTACTAAATATGGATTCTCTGGGTCTTCACCCTCAATACGAAGTAATTCATATGTAGAAACTGGTACTACATTTGTAATACCATACTTGTCTTCAATATCTAAATATAAAAAGAAATCACCATACTTACATAGATTTCTTGTCCATGGCCATAAATTAAATTCGATATTTAAAATATCATAAAATAAATTATGTAGAATTTCTTTAATATTGTTATTATCTGTAACAATATTCAGTACTTGTCCATATGGATTTTTCATAGTAGATTCATCTGCATATATATCAAGTGCAGATGAGATAATACTATCACTATCCATACTTTCATAATCTTTAAACAACCCTAACCTCGCTGCCTGTAATTGTGCGAATGTGGAATATCCACTATTTACTAAATCCAATCCACTATGTAGTTTAGAATATCTATCTACTAAGTGTGATTTAGTAGTTGCTTGAACTTGTGCAGTATCTGCGACTTTTAGTTTTTTACCACCAACATTTCTTACAATAACATTGGTACTGAACAATCGTCTCAGTCTACTATATAATGATTTATCGGCCATTTTTTACCTCACTTACAAGAGCCATTCCAATGACTCTTTTTGTTTATTATTTTTACTTCCAACTTCCCAATCCCATGAATCATTCTTTTTAACATCATCATCGGTGTATACGCCTTCTACATCTTGAAGTCGGTTTAATGTCTTTTTTGTTAACTCTATTCCCTCAGTTCGTAATCTTAATGCAGTATCACGAACCCACAAACCGATAGCAAATGACATAACTAAATCATCATTATATCCTACCATTGCCTCGGCTTTATTATTATTATAGATGAAAGTAAATAATTCATCAATTAAACGATTTGAACGAACTACTACACTTTCCTCTCTAAAAAATTCTTCTAGCTTAGCTATAATTAGTGGACGGGTCTTCATTGTCGTTGTAAATCCTGCCACCATATTTTTTTCTTGAGCTCTGTATTTATTTGTCATCTGATGTTGTATATCGATGTATTTTAAATCTTTACTCGTATAAAATAGATTAGGATAATCCCTATCTATTACTTGTTGGATGGTTGCCCAACCAATATTATTGTTTTCTATAATTAGTAGAGCATCGTTATATTCCGTTGAAATACTCACTAACATATTACCAAAATCTTTTGTTCCAAGTTTACCTTTATATTCTGCCACTTGTTCTACATTCTCTACATCAATTACATGAAATGCAGAAAAATCTGCTGAATCACCTCTACCAACATCTGCACATACTATATAATCTCTTGTGTAATTTGGTGGTTTCCATATCCATAAATTTCCATCAATACCTCTTTTTTCAATTGGGTCTTCACAATATGCTTTTCTACAATTCTCTAATACGGTACCATCAATAACAGAAGTACCAGAAGTAATGAAATCACAATCACATTCTTGTGCAGCACCTTGTAAACCTAATAGTTCATCTTGTTCTGCTCTCCAAGTTTCATCTCTGTCTGGATGTACACTCCAATGTAGTTTGATATCATTGAACATACCTCTACCTTCTTCTGCCTGTACCCAAGTTTGATGAAACCAATTACCCACACCATTAGGTGTAGAAAGTGCAATACAACTACCACCCGTTGTAAGTGTTTGTTGAGATGCAGTCCATATATCATCAATCTTATCAATGAATGCTGCCTCATCCAATATCAATAATGATAGAGCTTCAGAACGAGCTGCTTCGGTTGATGATGCAACTGCTTTTATCTGAGAACCATTAACATATCGTAATGATAATTTATTATCCTCAACACACCTTTGTTTTAACCAACTTGGTAGATTTGCATGCATAACACGAACTTTTGTAACCAAATTTTTTGCAGTATCTTGTTTTGTTGCAATAACCAATATATTTTTATCTTGGAAGAATGTCATCTGCCATAAAGAGTAACCAGCAGTTAGTGTACTGATACCCAACTGTCTTGCCTTTAAAATAATATTAAATCGATTATCCTTAAAATCATTGACCGTTTCTTCTTGAAATGGATACAATGTAAAAGGTATCTTACCCTTAATCGGGTGTTGAATCATACAATACTTTTTTAAAAAGTAGACAGGGTCTTGAGCACACTTAACATACTCTTGTTTAATTACTTCTTTTAATTGTTCAGCCATTATTTTAGTTGTCCTGCAAGATTAACTGAAATTGCCGTAGCACCGACACCATAAACAAACCATAACCATTTGTTTTCGTGCCATTTAGGTTTTACGACTTTAACTTTTTCCTTATACAGATTAATTGTTTCTTTCTGTAATTGAAGTTGCTGAGTTCTAAAATCAATAATTAGAGAATCAGATTTTGCATTCTGTTCCAATAGTGAGATTTGTTTTTCTAAATCTCCTACTAAAGATACATTCAAACTATCTTTTAACTCTAATTCTTTGATTTTGTTAGTGAACCCAAGAACTTCTTCCTCTGAAAAGGTGAAAGTTTTAGTGTTATCTTGCCCAAACAACAAACCAAGAAATAATATGTATATAAAATATCTCATATATATAAATATACACTACTTACTAAATTTCTTCAAATATTTTACCGCATCATCAACATTATCTGTTTTTACTGCTTCTTCTGCTTTAGCTATTTGTTTTTTAGTGTTTGTTACTTTTCGTTTAAGATTACCAACTTCTTTTTTGTTGACTTTCTTCTTCTTCTCAAGTTTCACTACTTGTTCTTCAAGTTTAGTTACTTCTTCGTTTTTTACTTTAATTGCCTTATCTAATTTTTTGACTTCTTCTTTTTTCTTTCCGCCAAAAAATAGATTAGTTATGAATCCGATTATCTTCCCAATCATTATTCATCCTCCTTGTTAGGTTTGATTCCACACGATTTCAACAATTGTTCAAATGTGAGTCCTCTTGGTTTATATTCAATATCATGTTCTTCTAATTCCATTAACTTTCGTATAATTTTTGTATAAACATTTACTACACTTTCAGATTTTCTCGACCCTACTTTGTTATGATAATCCACTGCAGTTTCACCCAACCTTGATACCATCAACATTAAATCTAAGATAATATCCTCAGGCAGTATTAAGTAATTTCTCTTCTTCATCGATGTCTTTCTGTAAGTTATCAAGATGGTCTCTAGCTTCTTTAACTAAAGATTCGAATTGTTCTTCTCCCATTTCCCATTGTTCTTTTTCAAGTTCTGGTGTATTTACACCAACACTATTAAAGAACTCTTTTTTACCACCTGTCTCTTCAAACTCATCGATACTCGCTTTTAAATCTTTTATGTAACTTTTTTTATTAGCCAACATTTTCTTTCTTGCCCAATTATCAAATTCACCACTAACTCTAAGTTTGTGTTCTATTTCAATTTGACAATCCATACAATGATTAAATCTATACCAAAACTTATTATCAAGTTTTTTCTTCATCGCCTTAGAACACTTTGGACAAAACAAAGGCATTCTAACTGATTGTAATGTTTTACTTAATTCGGATTCTCTGGTCTTACCACCTTGGTCATCCTTTTCACCCTCATATCCTACTTGAGTATAATTCTTTTCATGTTCTTTACCAGAGAGTAAGTCCTTTAAAGCCTTATTCTGTCTCTCCATGTCTTTACTATAATTAGCCATTGTAACTCCTATCCAAATTTTATACTACCAAGTATCTGATTGATTGGTGCAAATGCTCCAGTAAATTTATATACATTACCTTTGTATTTGAACACAATACCCTCACTTGGAACGATTGCTTTTAATCCACCAATCGCATTTAGTTTTTCAATTTGTGTTTTTAGTTTTTTTAATTTCTCTATTTTGTCTGGTTTTTGTAAATCTCTTATCGCACTATTCATTTCTTTTCTCATCTTCTGTACTGCCTTATCAGGATTAACCGCCATATACCCACTAATGTTTTTAAGTATCTGTGCACCTACATCAAAGAATAATACTTCGAATGGTTTGATATTATCTTTAAAAATTTTCTTATGGTCAAACTTATCTGTATTTAATATCCATTCTAAAAATTTAGGATTATCTTTGAAATCTTTTTTGATTTCTGCAATCTTATATCCTTTATCAAAGTATGCCCATCTACGAACTAACTTAGCAAATTGTATTGGTTTCAACTTAACACCAAATTGTTTTGATGCATTGAAAACATATTCACTCCAATATGATTCGTGATACATACCTAAAGTATCTTTATCTTTTAAAGCATATTGTCTTTGTAATTTATTCAATCTACCTAAATAAGTTTTTTGTAATTTATCAAAGTTTTGATGTTTAGGTACTTTTAAGAAATTAGGTTTACCAATTTTAAATATCTTTTGTATATTTTGATTTGCCTGTTTAATCATACCTGCTAACATACGAGCTGAATCTTTTGGTTGACCTACTGGTCTTCCACTCTCATCATACTCTAATGTACCATGAAATATTATTTCTGCCACATCATAATCTATTACATTTGCTGTTGCTGGATACATAACCTCTAAATTCATCCATCTCTTTCCGTTACCAAATATTTTTTCTTTTTGTTTATCTGATAACGAACCTATTGATTTTTCTAAATCTTTCATCGCACCTACGAAAGCCTTTTCTATATTTCCTCTACCTTTGAAAATACTTTTTACACCTTTCGTGTCTGGTGCTGTTTTACCAAAATTCTTTAAATGTCCTTTGTTACGAGCTGCCTTTAACTTACCATCAATCCAACTAACCATTAGATTCTGTCCATCAAGTTTCTCAGTAACACCATCTTCTCTATCTAACTTTCCTCCTATACCATTAATAACTATCGTTTTCAAATCTGAAAATGTAAGATTATTGTCATCAAATGGATGACTCATATGTCCATAGGCTCCGCCCATAAGTAATAACTCCTTTGTATCGGTTGTAAAAGATTCTTGCATCTTTTTAATTTTATCTACACCACTTACTGATGTTTTCATATCGTGTGTTAATGAATCACCCATCTTGGCTGTTGGTTTACCAAAGAACTTCACTATCTCCCATCCCATTTTACCAACGAGATTTTTCATATGTGCACGATATTTAGGAAATGGATTATCAACACTATCTTCGTTTGATGTTTTTTGATTTATTGTTTTACCAAATGTTACGGTATCAACTCTATCTGCCTCATAAGTAAATTCAAAACTTGGGTCTATTGCACCTTTACCAACAATATCACCAACTACTTCCCAACCCAATATATCTGCCTTTTCAGGTGATACTCTTTTGTAATCAGCAAATGAATTAAAGAAATCATACAATCCCTCATCATCTAAATCACCAGCAGTTACAGTAGCTCCAAGAGCACTAACTTCTTTTATTATACTTTTTACTGATGATTGATTATAAAATTCAAATAATTTTTTGAACTTATTCGTCATCATAGTATAAACACCTTTATCATAATAACCAAATAATTTTTTAAATATCTTTGGTCTATCCTCATCTTTGATTTTAGGTGAACCCAATATGTTTCTCATAGTGGTACCTGAAATCTCATTACCACCAATTCTCATACTAACATGGGGAGCAACTAAAAAATAACCATGTTCTTCATGATGTTTTATATTACTCTTATTCTTTTTAAAATCTTGGAAGTATCCTGGTGAACCATCTTTTTTCTTTCCACCACTTAATCTTCCAGCATCTTTTTTACCAAAGATATAAACAACGGCGGTATCTTTACCAAACTTCTTTAATAAGTTTTTAGCCACATAAGGTGAAGTTTCACGAACAATACGATTAGCAGGAACACCCATTTTAACCATGTGTCGAACTTTCTCTTTAAAGTTCATTGGGTGTCTTGGTGGTTTTTTTAAATCAGATGTAGTGATATAAGCATCATCTACTTTAGATTTCAACCACTTATAGGTTTTGTAGTGGTGAGGCCCAAATGGTTGGAATCTTCCACCATACACTCCTACAACCCTTTTTATCTTTTGTTCGGAAATGGTTGTACTATCCCCATTTTCCATACCTAAATATACGAAACTTTCTACATCAATGTCAAGTCTTTTTTGTAATTCTTTTATCTTTTTATATCCACTCATCTTATCAGTTTTATTTTTATTTATACCTGCTCTACTTGGTGATGGAATATTTTCACCCCTAATACTACGATTAGTTCTTTTGTGTAATTTTTTCATTTTCTTTCTTTGACTGAGTGATGTTGGTATCCAACCTGTACCAAATGTGAAGTTTTTCTCTTCACCTAAAAATAATTTCTTTTCAAGTTCTTTTA
>MDSV01035780.1_pt1 | contig 12289 bp, 12 predicted proteins | sample 810851 | NCBI WGS metagenome assembly MDSV01 (sample SAMN05326640, study PRJNA326480) | marine metagenome | isolation source: seawater | place: Atlantic Ocean: North East | collected 2012
AAGAGAAGGTGGTAGTATCCCTGTTATTGCTGATTTTAAGAATCGCGCAGGATTGGATGCAATCATGGTTGGCTTATTTACACCTAAAGATAATTTGCACGCCCCTAACGAAAGCTTCGATTTGGAGCTTATGAATCGTGCAATTTTAACTTTCGCTGAGATTTTTAAATCAATCTCTAAGAAATCTTAGCGCGCCTATTTTAGAAGAATCAAGTCTGCCCTTCGGTCCTTGCTTGCTCTAGACTTAGTGAGGCCAACTTGAGATTCGAGGCTTCCCTTTGATATGGTTTTAATTCGGCTTTCGTTAACCCCTAAATCTTGTAGGTAAATTGAAACACTGTTTGCTCGGCGATCGCCTAATTGCATATTATAATCTTCTGTACCATACCAATCGCACCGACCTTCAATCAGTATATCATATTTTGGATTGTTGATTAGATAGTTTGCTGTAGCTTGCAGTGTAGCCCTTTGGGAGGCTTCTACCTCAGTTGAATCAAAGCCAAAATAGGTCGGTTTTAAAACACCCGTTAACATTTCTTTTCCGTCATAATAGCTATTTGAAATATCGCTATCCCGTGTAGATAAATTACCGGCATCTGGCCCATAATTTAAGATCGAACCATCACCAAAAATTGCTCTGCCGCCATTGGCACTTAAATATGAGGTAGATGGGGTGGGCTCTTCATAAGGACCCATGCAAGAGGTTAAAAGCGAAAGGATTAAAATTGATGGGATTGAGATGAGTTTTATTCCAAACATATTATTTATTTATGTAGTTTATATTTGTCCCGCAATCCTTTTCTATTAAAAATATATACCGTTCGTGAATACATCCTTTAAACTCATAATTTTTGACAATGGATCCTATAGGCCGAGTGCAACTTTTGCCTTAAGGAATCTAGCATATGAGCTTAGCAAAATTGTTTCTACGGATGTAGAGCCGATCAGTTTACTCCATTCGTCGAAGATTGACCCTGTTTTAATCGGCGGTAAACCCGCATCGATAATTCGTAGGCGATTCAAAGAGGCTATTAAGAGGGGGGAAAAGCATTTATTATGTATTCCTTTGTTTTTAGGGCCTAGTTTGGCAATATCTGAATATTTAGTGACACTTATTGAAGAAGCTAAAGCCTTAGACCCAGAAATTGATATTCGGGTAGCACCACCATTAGCGGGCTCGGACTTCCAAAAGCCAGATCCACGATTAGCTCAAATTTTAGCCGATCAAATAGAGGCTCTAATGAAAAAATATACCTTAAAAGATTTTGATGTTGTTCTCGTAGATCATGGATCACCGATAAAAAAGTTGTCAGAATTGAGGAATAACGTAGCCGAGCAATTAGGTGAGCTTCTGCATACAAAGGCTTTAAAGGTACATCCATGCTCTATGGAGCGAAGACATGGAGCAGAATATGCCTTTAATGAGCCACTCCTCGGGAATGTTGGGCAAATGCCTTATCAAATCAAAGGAAGAGACCTTGTGGTTGCCATGTTCTTTATTCTTCCCGGTAGGCATGCCGGAGAAGGGGGCGATGTAGACGGCATTTTGCAGGAGCTTAAAGATGGTGGCGCAATACAAGCCTTTTATAAGACAGATTTATTAGGAAATCATCCAATGCTCTTGGAGATCTTAAAAGACCGCATTGAAGAAGGCTTAAATGGATTATCAAAGACTTGATTTGAAAGCCTTTTCAATTTCCTTTAAATTAAGGTTGTTTTTAGCAATTTCCTTAATAATCGAAATTTTGTCACAATCTTTAGGCTGAGTTTTAATCGTCATTTTGTTGATTCGGGACGTGACTGAAAAACTATCTTCGTTGGAGAGAATAAAGGGAATATTACTGGATTGAATTTTTTCCAATAAGGCTACTTTAGGTTTTGTACCATTCGTTAATATCACACCTGATAGCTCATTGTTTTGTCGCTGACTATTATGATCAATCAGGGATTCAATAATATCTTCACGATCCGAAGGCGTAATGATAAGGGTCCCTTGTTTAATTTCATTAATAATACCGTCAGCTGATTTTGCCCCAATAATTACGTTTTTGATTATCTTCGATTCAGTGTAGCATATTTCATTAATCCATTGGCCGTTAATTTCAGAAAATATTTGTGACAAACTAGGCATTCTAAGCTTTTCTCTTGCTGGTAGACAACCAAGAAGATTGAGTTTCATGCGCTTTAAAGCTATACCACAATAATGCTTAATAAAATCCATTTTATCAGGCTCAACTTTATTTATAATAACCCCAATAATATCGACACCTGCTTTCGCAAAAAGAGCTTGGTTTAACGCAATTTCATCGATGGGTCGACCGATCCCTCCGCTAGCAATAATGATAGCTTTTGCGTCTAAAGTTTTTGCAACTTCAGCATTAGATAAGTTGAAGACAGAGCCAACTCCAGCGTGACCAGTTCCTTCAATTATGATGTAGTCTTTTTGGTAAGCTGCTCGATCAAAAGCACGACAGAGGTTGTTAATTAGATGTGGGTGGGTATCGCTGGGATTATCTAAATAATTCTTAGTAAAATCCTTATCCACAACGATCGGACTCATTGCTTGCATGGGTGTGGCAACATTAAATGTTTTATCTAATAGTAGGCAATCCTCATCAATTTTTTCACCGTCTATATCTACAAATCTTTGACCAACTGGCTTAATGAAACCAATTTTCTTTTGGCTTTGATCAAGAGCGGAATACAAACCTAGACTCGTCGTTGTCTTTCCGTCATTCATTCGCGTTGCTGCAATGAAAATTCGTTTTGTTGAGGCATTCCTTGGCTCCTTAAGGAGTTCCTTATCATTTGCCTCTGCAAAAAGTGATTTAAAATCAATCATACTGTTTATAGCTTCTCTAATCTTTTAGAATATCTCTTATATCCTCATTCAAGTTACGATTAGTTGGGTATAGTAGATTATGGTTAATTGCTTGTGATGCAACCATCACCGCAGTACCAAAAATATCTCCAGCATTGGTTCCTCGGCTGATTTCAGCCGCAGGCTTTGAAAGACCGGTTAATATAGGTCCGTATTGCCGGCAGTGGGTAAAGTAATTAATTACTTTTGAAGTAATATTTGCAGATTGAAGATCAGGGAAAATCAGCACATTTGCATTGCCTGCGACTTTTCCAGTGACGGATTTGTTTCTTGCAACTCTTGGATCTAGGGCAGCATCTAATTGTAATTCGCCATCAATTTCCATTTCTATATTTATAGACTTAGCCAGCTCTTGAGCCGCAAGGGTTGCGGCTTTTACTTTTTCTATAGAGGTGTGCTTACCTTTACCTTCGGAGTGACTCGTGTAGCTTAAGAACGCGACTCGAGGCTTTTTATTTGTCAGTTGATAGCTTAAAGCCGCAGTCTTTACTGCTATTTGGGCAAGTTGTTCAACAGTGGGCATCGGAATTACGGCGCAATCGGCTAAGAATAATTCCTTGTCTTTACCCGTTGCTGGTTCCTGAAGATCAAAGATATTTAATGAGGATATAACTTTTTCCTCACCCTGCGCTGGGATTATCTGCAGTAAAGGTTTTAATGAACTTGAAGCCTGGCTAGTTGCACCGGATACAATCGCATCAGCTTGGCTTTGTGCTAGCATCAGTGTAGCAAAAAAAGAAGATTTATTGAGCAAAGACTCTAATACTTCATCACTTTCACCTTGGAAGCGTTCGATTGCCCGGAGTAATTCTTTGAAGTGCGGACGCTCTTCAGAGGTTAATGGATTAATAATCCTAATATGATCGAGTCTGATGCTCAGCTGTTCAGCAATTTTTTTAATTTCAAGACGATCGCCCATTAAGATCGGAACACCCAATTGATTAGAAGAAAATTTCCTGGCAGCCTGTAGAATACGTTCATCATTGCCTTCAGGGAAAATTACCCGCTTAGGATGACGTACTAGTCGTTCACATAAATTTCGTATAAGAGACATTGTTCGAAGATTTTAAAATTACTTTGCATGTTTTAGTCAATAATTCAACTCAGTATTCTGCGCTAGTCATAAGCCTTGGGTATTTAATTTATAGGAATAAAAGCTTCTACTCTATCGATTGGTCTATATAAATTAATCTAATCAATTTCCTGTGAGTGAAGAACTAAAAAATGTAGCCTCTGTCAGTCTGACAACAATTTTATCCCGGATAACAGGGCTGTTTCGGGATATTCTGATTTTTGCTGCACTTGGTGTAAGTATATGGAGCTCCGCTTTTATTCTCGGCTTTACAATACCTAACCTCTTTAGGCGTTTATTTGGGGAAGGGGCTTTAAGTTCAGCTTTTATTCCAACTTTTGCTACAGTTCTTGAAAAATCTGGGATTCAATCTGCTTATAAATTCTTCAATAGATTTTGTATTAAATGGACTTTTTATTTAAGCCTGACGATGCTCTTCATGGTTGTGGTTTCTAACGCTCTAATGTCTCTTGGGGCAATCCCAAGTCGCTGGACTGAAGCGGTTAAGATCTTTAATTTTTTGCTCCCTTATATGGTCTTCATTTGTTTAGCAGCTATAGCCAATGGTGCCTTAAATGTCTTAGACCGTTTTTTTGCAGCTGCGGTATCGCCAATAATCTTTAATATAAGCATTATTCTATGCCTTGGAATAGGTATAGCCCTTGAAGCTAAACCTGAAGTACTTATTTTTTGGATATGTATAGGCGTTTTAATAGGCGGCTTACTGCAGCTTATTATACCGCTTCTAGATTTAAATAAACATGGCTGGACGCCCCGGTGGCTCTTAAAGATTGAGGAACAGAAACCCGAATGGTCTGCGTTTTGGGCATTGTTTATTCCTAGCATAATGGGGGCTGCGGTATTACAGGTGAATGTTTTAGTCAGCCGATTGTTGGCTTATTCATTAGATGATTCAGCCGTATCCTTGCTTTATATTGCTAGTCGTTTAACGGAATTACCTTTAGGGGTTTTTACTATAGCTATTGTTACAGTATTTTTCCCTGCAATGGCCCGTTCTTTCGCCGGAGAATCAGCCGAAAGTTTTCAAGCAATATTTATGAAAGGGATGCGCTTCATTATTCTCTTCGTTGCTCCTGCATCTTTGGGTTTATGTTTACTTGCGGAACCTATTTTAGTAAGCATCTTTGTATGGGGCTTAGTTGATTATTCTAATGTTCAGACTGCGGTCCCAGTACTTATACTTTTTGCTTTAGCACTTCCATTTTATTCTATAGCGACATTCTCAATCCGTTGTTTTCATGCACAAAAAGACATGAAAACACCCGTTAAATTTTCACTTTATACACTCATAATTAATACTATTCTGAGTTTGATACTAATGAATGCAATGGGCGTTTATGGACTCGCGCTGGCAAATTTAATAAGTGCGATCTTTTTTACTTTACTCTTATGCGGGGCTATAAATGAGAATTATTCCATTTCAATATTTGACGGTTTATTTAGGATATTTACACCCATCGCTGTAGGGCTGATCCTCATCGTATCCATATGCTTAATGGGTAAATTCGCTTTGGCTCAGTTTGAATTAAGCAGCAAAGTCACCTCTTTGCTCTCTGTGGCACTTTTAATACCCTCAAGTGCGGGTACTTATTTTATGTTGTTGAGCTTCCTAGGCGTTGATGATTTAGCCATTCTAAAAAAGCCTTTTATAAGGAATTCGACTAAACCTTTGGTTTAAGCGGAATACTATTTACATAGATAGTTTCGAATAGCTGAATTTTATTCGACTGCTTTACCCAGTCTAAATGTTTCCTAGCCGCACCGTCTTGATCCTCTAGTCTTAATTTCAGGCCAATATAAGCGTGCGCCTGAATTTCTTGTTCTTCTGATTCTACGTAGCTTAATAATTCAGTCGATTTAAGCGTTCCTTTGATAAAGCTAAGAATTGGGTAGGGCCAGGCATTTTTTTTCCTGAGATTTAAACGCTCTATATATTTAAGGGCACTGTTTTGTCCGATTAAGTCTACATCTTCAGCAAATGCAAAATAAGCTAGGATCAAAGAGTAGGGCGCGACCTCACCTTTTTTATTATTAAGTAGAATAGCTAATTTAGAATTCTCAGAAGCCATCTCGCTATCTTCCAGGCATAAAAAAGTCTTTGTCAGAGAATCGTAGAGGGAAGGTTTTTCTGGAACTATTTTTTGAGCTTTTTTGTAAAATGCTAAAGCTTGGCTTAGTCGAGAAGAATGGAATTCTATGTCTCCCATACACTCAAGAACATAGGCATTATTTGGAAATGCTCCATGCAACCAAGAGAATATTTCAAATGCTGCATTATAGCGTCCTAACTCAAATAAGCATTTACCTTTTCCGATGAGAGCAGATTGGAGTGAAGGGTTCCCTTCTAGTAGCACTTCAAATTTTCTTAAGGCCTGTGAGTAAGCGCCTTTATCGAGAAGCGTGAATGCATCATTTTGGGTATTAGATACTTCAATTACTTTTGGTTGTTTATGCACATATGTTTCTACTTGTCCTATTAGAGGAATAATTGCTATCAAATAGATTATAATGCTTTTAAACATTCTATTTATCATTCCAATACACTTAAGTTTGCCAATATTATTTTATTCAGTTCTCTAGCTTTATTGCCTTAATACAGAACGCATAAAATTATAGCTGAAATGATATTTAAAATTAAAGAATGCGAGCCAATCGGTACAAATGCTTATTTTTTAGGCCATGAGTCATCCGGAAAGGCTATTTTAATTGATGCTCCATTAGGATCATATCATTGGGCTCAGGAATTATGCTATGAACATTCTTTATCACTTGTAGGCTTACTGCTGACACACGGCCACTGGGATCATATTTTGGATGCCCACCTATTTTCAAAAGAAGGTACTATTATTTATGGGCATCAAGCAGATAAATTGATTTTTGAGGATCCGGCGATTATGAGTTCTTTTTCTCTTCCTGGCATCGAGCTAAAAGGATTCTCGGTGAACCATTGGCTGTCCGAAAAAGACACCCTAAGTATTGCAGATTTTACTTTTGATATCTTTGAAGTACCCGGACATTGCCCTGGTAGTTTACTCTTCTTTTTAAAAGAGCAATTAATGGCCTTTTCTGGGGATACCATATTCGCTGGAGGAATCGGTCGTTATGACCTTCCAGGTGGGAGTTTCGAGCTTTTAAAGCAGTCAATCCTCAATAAAATTTACACCTTACCCACCGATACTATTTTATATCCTGGGCATGGCTCTAAAACTTCAGTAGGAATGGAGTGCTACTCTAATCCATATGTTCAATTATGAATACTCTTGATCAATCTCACGAGAAAATGATGTCCAAGGCTATTAAACTAGCCCAAAAAGCTTGGGGCCAAACGCATGATAATCCAATGGTGGGCGCATTGATAGTTCATGAAGGGTCAATTCTATCTGAAGGTTACCATCAATATTCTGGAGGTCCACATGCCGAAGTTATGGCGTTAGAAGGACTTAAGGAAGTCCCGAATGAAAAGACCCAGCTCTTTATAACCTTAGAACCTTGCTCAACTGAGGGTCGTACCGGGGCTTGCACCAACGCGATCCTAAAATCAGGTATTAAAAAAGTAATCGTTGGAACACTGGACCCCAATCCTAAACATGCAGGGAAAGGTATAGAATTATTAAAATCAAATGGTATTGATGTGGTTACAGGAATCCTTGAAACGGATTGCCGTGACTTGAATATTTTATTCAATCATTGGATTACCAAGAAGAGACCTTTCTGCGCTCTTAAAATGGCGCTTACTTTGGATGGATGCCTAGCGGCTTCTACGGGGCAATCAAAATGGATCACAAGTGAAAAAGCACGCGAGAATGTGATGCATTGGAGACGCTTATTCCCCGCGATAGGAGTCACGGAAAACACGGTCTTAAATGACAATCCTCGGCTTACAAGCCGTTTGGATGGAAAGATTGTTTGCCCTAAGCGTTTTATATTTAACCGAAGGCTTAAGGGGCTTGAAGACTTTGAGAAATTCTCTGTTTACAATGATGTCTTTAAAGAAAATACCACGATTATTTATGGTGAGGGCTCCCCTAAAGAGTCAATCAAGTCTTTAGAAAAAACCGGGTTGAATGCTTGGCAAATAAGAGAATCCCAAGACGGATTGTTATTTGAAGATTTTTTGAAACGCTGCGCTGAGGCTTCTATCTGCGGAATTTTTATTGAGCCAGGCGCTAAATTAGCAACACACCTAATCCAACATAAGATAGCCAACTATCTTTTCATCTACCAATCACCAAAATTATTATTAGACCAAGAGGCGTTAACTCTAGGAATAAATCGAGCTTCTCAAAGTATAGATGAAAGTATTAATCTTTTAGATATTAGAAGATCCGATTTTGGTGATGACCACCTTGTGCGCGGCTTATTAAAGCTTTGATTTAGGATAAGGCTTCCTTAATGATGAGTTCTGTCGAAGAAGTGATTCCTAATGTCTGAATTGCCTTTGAAACCCTTTTGTCCGCTTCTGCTAACTTATAGCCTAAGGTGATTAAGCTAGCGACTGCGTCTTGATGCTTAGAGGCACTGCTTGATGTATTAGAAAGTATCTGATTACCAGAGCTTCCCACGGTAGATTGATGTCCTGAAGTATTACCGACTTTATCTTTTAATTCCATAATAAGCCTCTCAGCTGTTTTTTTACCGATACCTGGGCATTTTGAAAGTAGGCTCGTATCTTGATTGTAGATAGCTTGCTGCAGAATTGGAGCAGACATCTTGCTCATTATGGTGAGGCCAATTCTTGGGCCAATCCCAGATACTTTTTCAATAAGCAATCTGAAAAAATCTCGATCATTTCTATTGGAAAAGCCATAAAGAGAAGCACTGTCTTCTCGGTACACTGAATGAATAAACAACTCACAAGGGCTTCCGTTTGACGGAATCTTTTCTGCGGTCGTGATTGGAATCTGTATAGAATAGCCGATTCCATTTACATCTAAAACCATCTCTAATGGGGACGATTCTAAGACAATACCTTTTAAGTTGCTGATCATTGAATAAAGATGTTTAGTCAGAAATCCCTAAAACATCTTCCATCTTGTGAATGCCGGCTTTCGCGTTAATTGACCAATGCGCAGCAAGGATAGCTCCTTGAGCAAATATTCGACGGTCGGTCGCTTTATGGGTGAGCTCTAAGCGTTCACCTTCCCCACAAAAGTAGACGGTATGTTCTCCAACAACATCACCTCCTCTTAGAGCATGCACTCCGATTTCTTTGCCTTTTCGAGCGCCTACTTGGCCTTCTCTGCCATGTTGAATCCCGCTATCAGTTATTTTGTATTCAGATTTCAAGATCTCAAGTAAGCGTTCAGCCGTACCACTTGGGGCATCTTTTTTCTTATTATGGTGCATTTCCAAAAGCTCGGCTTCGAATTTTTCTTTTAAAAGTTGAGCGGCTTTCTTAGTTAAATAATTCATAGTATTCACCCCTATAGAGTAATTGCCTGCCCAAACTACAGGGATCGATTCACCGATTGCTTTGACAATGGCTTGCCTACTTTTTGGACTGTGCCCGGTGGTTCCTATAACTAGGCTCTTCTTGAATTTTACGGCTAGCTCTGCGATTTTTAAGGTTGTTTCGTGGAAGCTAAAATCAATCACTGCATCACAGGATTCAATATGTGCTGAAGGATCTTCACCGATATCACAGGCCGCGTAGATAACGGCATTATTTGATTCAGAACAGCCAATGATGGCTTGCCCCATACGACCCTTTGCCCCGATAAGGAGAATTTTTATTGGCTCACTCATTATATTAGTTGGAATTCTTTAAGTAACTCATCTAGTTGTGTTCTAGTTTCGTCTTTTAGAGGTGAGAGGGGCAAACGTACGGAATCAGAATGAATAATCCCCGCTTTTTTAAGGCAATATTTAATCGGAACGGGGTTGGGTTCTAGGAAAATCTTATTAAAGAAATGGTAGTACTTTAAAAATATACTGCGGGCACTTGCGAAGTCATTATTATTGGTTGCATTGACCATTTCCACTAACGGGCTCACAATTAAATTTGAAGCTACACTGATAACTCCTTTAGCACCAGCTGACATAAAGGGTAAGGTTAAACTATCATCGCCACCGAGTACGCTGTAATCCGAGCCTAATTTCTTGATGTACTGTGCCACTTTATCACAGGAACCCTCTGCGGCTTTCATACAGCATACATTCGGGTGTGTTTCATATAATTTTGCCGCTACATCGACGGAAATCTCGATGCCACATCTTGAGGGAATTGAGTAAAGGATGATTGGCTTCTCAGTCACTTCGGCAATTGCACTGAAATGCGCATACAAGCCTTCCTGGCTTGGTTTGTTATAGTAGGGGGCTACTAAGAGGAAGCCATCGGCTCCGGCCTTATCTGCATTCTGGGTGAGCTCAATAGCTTCATTGGTTGAATTAGATCCAGTGCCTGCATAAACCGGAACTTTTCCTTGAGTTAATTTTACCGTGGCACTGATTACGTCGATGTGCTCTGAATGCGAAAGGGTGGGAGATTCTCCAGTTGTACCAACTGCCACAAGACCACAGATTCCGCCATTTATCTGATGGTGAACTAATGATTCTAAATCACCATAGTCGACAGAGTCATCTTTAAAAGGGGTCGCTAAGGCTGTATATATTCCTCTAAATTCTTTAATCGCCATATTAGTTATATTTGAATGTGTCTTACAGATTTTTAAAACATGTTCGAATCTAGTTATTTGGCGCTAAATGTCTAATGAAATCATTAGACATTTGAAATTGATTTTTTGGACAATAAAAGATTGATTATTAAATAGGCGAACAATCCAATTACGATGCAGCTATCTGCGACATTAAATGCCGGCCAACGACCGTTTGGAATGATCAATGGTATATGAAGCGGTAGATGAATATCTATGAAATCTATAACATAGCCTACTCGAATGCGATCTACCAGATTTCCAATTATACCTCCAACCAATAGCCCAAAAGCCAGCTGGACAGATTTATATTTAAGTTCTAGCTGATTTCTAAAAATGTAAATAAGAGCAAGCACGACAAATGCAAGTATGGTGATCATACTTTTATACTCCGGAAAAAGACCCCATGCGGCTCCTTCATTTCCAATGTGTACTATATAGAAAAAGTTTTTAATGACGGGGATACGATCAGGCTCAAAATAACTTGTTCCTAAAGGTACCCATTGCTCAATTAGGTATTTCGTTAATTGGTCCAAGATTAATACCAAAGAAGCCACAGATAATAACCTATGAAAGGAATTATTTTTAGCTTCTGATAATATAGACATAAATTCAGTTAATTATTCGTCTTCACTACTGTTACTCATATTCGGAGAATCCGAAGTATCGTCAAAGAGACCTGTGACCGCTCTTTCTCTACGCTTTCGGTTATTCTTCTCAAATTCTTTTTGTCCTTCAAGTGAATAGCGCGCAAAGGGAACTGCAGTTAAACGCTCTTTGTTAATTGGCTTTCCGGTCTCTTCACAGATGCCGTAAGAACCATTTTTTATACGAATAATTGATTCTTCAATTTCATTAAGTGCATCTTGTTCACTTGAGAGTAGTCCTAGCGCAAAGTCTCTGTCGAAACTATCAGTGCCTGCATCAGCCTGGTGGCTTCCATAGCCCGAAAGATCACCAGAATCATCTTTTGCTGACTGTTTAAGTGTCTCGGACGTATGCAGCGCTAGCTCTTCCTTTACATGTTTTCTAAGCTCAATCAAAAGCTTATAATACTTCTTCCATTTTGCTGGAACCTCCTTATCGGCTAAACTTCTCGGATTATCTTTCTTGGCTGGATTAAATCCTAAAATATCTAAGACGGATGCCGGTGCATGGGACTGCTTCTTGGTAGGCTTGATTTTAATAGCTGGAACTTTCTTTTTGACCACTTTTTTTGCCTTTGGCTTAATTGTTTCTTGAGGTGCATCATCTTTTTGCTTAGCCACTAAAGCCTCAACGTCTTCTAAAGAGAAAACCACCGATGCGGCGTTATCTTTTTTGGGTCTCGCTATAGATTTGCTAATTTTTTCATTCTCTATAACAGTACTTAGATATTCTTCTTTAGCTATAGTTAGACGTTTCTTTGTGGAAACTTTATTTTTAGCTACTGTTTTTCTTTCGGCGACTTTCTTCACTGCCTTTTTAGTAGTTTTTTTAGCTAGATTAGCTTTAGCGGCTGGGTTTTTTGGTGCCATTTTTTTTGCGACAACTTTCTTCGCCACTTTTTTAGTAGTCTTTTTGGATGATTTAACTTTAGCGGCTGGTTTTTTTGGTGCCCTCTTTTTTGCGACAACTTTCTTCGCTACTTTTTTAGTAGTCTTTTTGGATGATTTAACTTTA